>Ga0154725_1093_pt1 | contig 25304 bp, 17 predicted proteins | sample Rifle2008BG16ft_FD_105733 | JGI IMG/M metagenome (GOLD analysis project Ga0154725, IMG submission 105733) | Deltaproteobacteria bacterium RBG_16_49_23 | reverse complement strand
AAGGCGGAATTGGTGACCGTCAAGCCCGCCGATCAAGTGGAAGACGAAAAGGTGGAGATCATCGGAAAGGATATCAAGGACTTTGGGGAGGGCGCCTCGGGTCCCATCTTTATCAAGATTGATGTGGCAGGGGAACAATTAGAAAAAGATATGGAGCCCGTCTTTGAGCGCCGGGTCCACATGTACATCAATTACATCGAGGGTTTCTGGCACATGGCCCAGAGGGACGAGATCTGGATGAGAATCCACAAAGACAGTTTTAAAAAGGGCCTCAACTCCCTCGAGGAGATCGGAAGGATTCTCGCAATGCTCTATAAAAATGAGCTTTCGATCATTGAAAAGATCCAAATCACTTTTATCACCGATCCTGAAAAGGTGGAAAAAGAAGTCCTTGAGGCAAGAAAGGTTTACAAGGCGAGGGATGACCGGTTGAAAGGGATCACGGAAGAAGAAGTCGATGAATTTTATGGGTGTTCACTCTGCCAATCCTTTGCGCCAACCCATGTCTGCGTCGTCACTCCCGAGAGGGTCTCCCTTTGCGGAGCGATCAACTGGTTCGATGGAAGGGCTGCTTATAAGATGGATCCTGAAGGACCCCAGTTTGCCGTCAAGAAGGGAGACCTTCTGGACCCGGAGAAATTTATCTACTCCGGAGTCAATGAAATCGTTGCCGAGAAGTCCCTTGGCAGTAATAGCGTATTCTGCCTCCACAGCGCGCTGGAAAGCCCTCACACCTCTTGCGGATGTTTCCAGGCAATCCTTTTTTATATCCCGGAGGTGGATGCTTTTGGTGTTGTCCATCGGGATTTTCTTGGAGAGACCGTGACAGGCCAGAAGTTTTCGGGCATCGCCGGAGAGGCCTCCGGTGGAAGGCAGAACGAGGGAATGCTCGGCCTGGCCATTTCCTACATGAAGTCAAAGAAATTCATAAAGACCGACGGCGGCCTGAAAAGGATCGTCTGGCTCCCAAAAGGCATTAAAGAACAGATCAAAGATGTCCTCGATGAGGCGAGCATGTATGACAAGATTCCCACGGAAGAAGATGTGAAGAATGTGGATGAATTAACAGAATACCTGAATCGAGTCGGACATCCCTGGGTAACAGGTTAATGGCCAATAACCAATTTTCAATGATCAATTAGCAATGGTCAATGATTGGTTTGTAAGAATCGGTTATTAAAATAATCAATGGTCATTGTCCATTGACCATTGATTATTGAGTATTTCAGAGGAGGATCTCATGGCGCTTAAGGCTTCGGATATTCAGAAAAAACTGCCGGAAGGCGGCAAAAAGAATTGTAAAGAATGTGGGTTCCCCACCTGTTTTGCCTTTGCAATGAAACTGGCATCAGGCGCAGTGTCCGTTCAGAAATGCTCGTATCTGTCCGCAGAGGTAAAAACCGAGCTCGAAGAAGCATTGGCCCCCCCGATCAAACTCGTGACGGTTGGCACAGGGGAAAATGCCATCAGCATGGGCGAGGAAGAGGTCATCTACCGTCACGAGAAGACTTTTTACAGGCCTTCGGGGATCGCCATCCTCATCACTGACAAGGAGGAGGAAGCAACTATTTCCGCAAAGATCAACAAACTTAAAACGCTCCAGTTTGACCGGGTGGGTCAGAAGCTAAAAGCGAATCTCTTCGCTTTGAAGTATGCGGGAAATGCTGAGAAGTATCTGGGGCTGGTGAAGAGGGTAGCCACAGAAGGATTTCCCATCGTCTTAATCTGTGAGGATCTGGACACCCTCTTTAAAGCAAGGGACCTGATCGCAGATAAAAACCCCCTTCTCTACCCCATCACCAAAGAGAATCTTGATGCCGCTCTCCCAAAGATAAAGGCTAAACCCACACCTATCGGAATCAAGACGGTAGGAATTGAAGAGATCATTCCCATCACCAAACGACTCAAGGAGGAAGGCATCCAGGACATCGTCCTCGATCCCTCCCCTAAATCGTTGAAAGAGATGATCAGGGACTACACCCTCATTCGGAGGGCCGCCCTCAAGAAGACCTTCCGGCCGCTGGGTTACCCGATTCTCTCCCTTCCGTGCTTGCTCACGGAAGATAAGATGGAGGAAACCATGCTGGCATCGGTAGGAATGGTAAAGTATGCAGGGATTGTCGTTCTTTCCGATTTTGAGAAAGAGAGCCTCTATCCCCTTCTTGTCCTGAGGCAGAACATCTTCACCGATCCGAGGGTCCCCCTCGCCGTCGAGCAGAAGATTTACGAAATCGGAGCGGTCTCTCCCGAATCGCCGGTGCTTCTGACGACCAATTTCGCACTGACCTATTTTGCGGTGGCCAGTGAGATCGAAAACAGCAAAATCCCCGCCTATCTCTGTGTAAAAGATACGGAGGGTCTATGTGTCCTTGCGGCCTGGTCAACGGGAAAATTTAGCGGAGACACGGCCGGACCATTTCTCAAGAAAATAGGGGTCGGAGATAAAATTAAGAATAAGAGGGTCATCATCCCTGGATTTGCCGCAAGGATCAAGGGAGAGCTCGAAGAGGAATTACAGGGCTGGGAAGTGATTGTGGGTCCCCGTGAGGCAAGCGATCTACCCGCCTTTCTTCCCCAAATGATTGAGAAATGGAAGAGTCAAAGCAAATAGAGGAGATTCTCAGGAGGTTCCATCCGGAGAGAGAAAATTTACTCCCCGTGCTACAAGAGATTCAGGAGAAAGTGGGCTACCTCTCACGAGAGGTCATGGAGAGTGTAGCTCGCTTTTTCCATCTTCCTCCTTCTGAAATTTTTAGTGTAGTCACCTTCTACAATCAGTTCAGAAGAAAGCCCCCTGGCCGCAACCCCATCCATGTCTGTCTGGGGACCGCCTGCTACCTCCTGGGGGGGAACTTAATCCTCGATGCCTTCTCAAGGGAACTCCAGATCAAAAAGGGGGATACTACGGAGGACGGAAATTTCGGCCTCGAGTCCACAGCCTGTTTTGGGTGCTGTAATGTCGCCCCTGTGGTCAAAATCAACAGTCAGATCTACCCTAAAATGACTCCCGGAACGGTGGAGGAAGTCATCATCAACCTCCGGGACAAGAATAAAAAGGGTTAACCGGTTTTTAGCAATCTTTTGAGTCGTCATCCTCGAACAATGAAAATCCCCCTCATTCCCCCTTTTCCAAAGGGGGATAATTACACCTCCCTTTGCCAAAGGGAGGCGGGGAGGGATTTAAAGAAGCTATTTTCTACCTAATATGAATTATTCACAAATCAGAGATCAGGCAATACAATTCCGCCGGGAGAAAATGGCCGGCGGGACGCCCAAGATCTTTATCGGGTGTGGCACCTGTGGGATATCGGTCGGTGCGCTTGAGGTAGCAGAGGCCTTTGAAAATGGGCTGATCAAACATCACCTCCAGGGAGAGATTATCAAAGTGGGATGCCTGGGAATTTGTTTTGCCGAGCCCCTCGTCTATATCACGAAACAAGGCAATCCCACGATCTGCTATAAAAACCTGAAACCGGAAGACGCTTTTAGAATCGTTTACAATTACCTGATCGAAGATGATCCCTGTTTCGATCTGGCCATTGGGACTCTGGAGATGAAAGAAGGGGGTATTCCCTATATCCCGGAACTTGAAAGATTTGAAAAGGAGGAAAGAATCATCCTTCGGTATGCGGGAGTAATCGACCCTGAAGAGATCAGGGATTATATCGCCCTGGGCGGATATGAAGCGCTTGACAAAGCCCTGACCATGCTCAGAGAAGAGATCATCAAGGAGGTGAAGATCTCGGGCTTGAGGGGACTGGGAGGCGCCGGCTTTCCGGCAGGGATGAAATGGGAGGAATGTTTCAAGGCAGAGGGGCATCCCAAATATATCGTCTGCAATGGAGATGAAGGCGATCCTGGCGCCTTCATGGACCGGGTCGTTCTTGAGAGCTCTCCTCATCAGGTAATCGAAGGAATGGCCATTGCCGGTTATGCCCTCGGAGCCCATCAGGGTTACGTCTATATCCGTTCACAATATCCCCTTGCCATCGAAAAGGTCAATCATGCCTTAATGCTGGCCAGGGAGCATCGCCTGCTTGGGAAAGATATTTTAGGAAAAGGGTTTGACTTCGACATAAAGGTCTATCCTGGAGCAGGGGCTTTTGTATGCGGCGAATCGACGGCATTGATGTATTCGATCGAGGGAAGAAGGCCCATGCCAAGGGTCAGACCGCCCCATTCTGTTGAGAAGGGCCTCTTTCGTAAACCCACTCTCTTAAATAATGTGAAGACCTTCTCCTGTATCCCCCCTATCCTGCTGAAGGGATCGGAGTGGTTTTCAAAAATCGGAACCCTCCACTCAAAGGGGACAACCGTTTTTGCCCTTGCGGGAAAGATCAGGGAATCGGGGCTCGCTGAGGTGAGAATGGGAACAACCCTTAAGGAGGTTATCTATCAAATTGGAGGGGGGATTAAAGAAGAGAAAAAAATGAAGGCTATCCAGGTCGGGGGGCCCTCAGGCGGATGTATTCCCGCTCAATATATCGATACGCCAGTTGACTTCGACTCCTTAAAATTCCTTGGTTCAATGATGGGCTCCGGTGGACTGATCGTGATGGATGAAGAGACTTGCATGGTCGATATGGCCAAATACTTTCTCGCCTTCACCCAGAGCGAGAGCTGCGGGAAGTGCACCTTCTGTCGGATAGGAACCAAACATCTCCTTCTCCTGTTAGAGGAGATCACAAAGGGAGAAGGAACCCTGGATCATCTCCGCCTTCTCAAAGAACTTTCAGAGGAGATCGTTGAGGGCTCTTTGTGTGGCCTGGGGCAAACCGCTCCAAATCCCATCCTCACCACCCTGAGGTATTTTGAAGAGGAATATGTCGCCCATGTGGTTGAAAAGCGATGTCCGGCTCTCGTCTGCCGCGACCTCATCTCTTACCTGATCGTTTACGACAAATGCCAGAGAAGCTGTGAGCATTGCGTCCTTAAGTGTCCGTCAGAAGCCATCCATCCGGATGAAAAGAACATCAAGGTCATCGATCAGTCAAAATGTGTGAAATGCGGGATCTGTCTGGAGGTCTGTCCCAAAGAGTATCGTGCTGTCATGAAAGTCTCCCCGAAGATCGGAGAGACCCATCCCCTTCCTACCCTCCCCCTTGAAGGGGGAGGAATCACGCGAAGTGCGTGATGATTCCCCTCCCCTTCAGCCTGCCTGCGCGTAGCCGCTTCGGCGAAGGCAGGGGGGAGGGTCAGGGTGGGGGTGGGGTAAAATAATTCACCGGTATGAATTGATATACTAAGGATACAACATGCCATCCTTGATCATCGATGGTAAAGAAATAGCGGCGGAACCCGGGGAGAAGATCCTCTGGGCGGCTCTGCGTTCCGGGATCCATATCCCCCATCTCTGTGCCATGGAAAGCGCAGACCTTCCTTTTGGCGGGTGCCGTCTGTGTCTCGTTGAGGTAGAGGTCGGCGGCCGCAGGGAAATGGTTACCGCCTGTTCGGAACCCGTCCGTGAGAAGATGAAAGTCTACGCCCATACGGAAAAGATAGAGAGGATGAGACGGACGGCCTTTGAGCTGATCATGAGCGACCATCTCATCGATTGCAAGAATTGCCCAAAGAGGAAGGACTGCGAGTTGATCAGGACGGCCTCGTCGCTTAAAATGACCCTTCAGCCCAAAAACCTGAGGAGCCTTGTCCGCGATCTTTCCATCGATGATTCTCATCCCCTCTTCGCCTATGATCCGAGAAAGTGTGTGAAATGCGGAAAATGTGTCTTGACGTGTCAGGGCCTCGGGAAATCCTTGCTCAATTTTGCCTACAGAGGGTTTGAGATGGTCGTCACGACTTTCGACCATCTTCCCCTCGCCTCATCGGGATGTGAATCCTGTCTGGAGTGCGTGAAGGTCTGTCCCACGGGGGCCCTCTATCTCAAAGAGACAGGAGGCCGGAGAGATGGATAGAGAGTTCTTAACCCTGAAGGAGATCGAAGGCGTGGTGGTTCATGATCTCTATCTCAAAAAAGAGGTGGCCAGGAGATCGGAGGCTTTCGAATATCTCGATGACGTGGAGAAGATGACGCAATATATAGGAGGAGAACGGGTGGCTTCCCCTCCCATCCGGTGTGACTGGATGGTGAAAAAGATATTTTATCCGGAAGTGGAATGCTATTTCCTCTATAACCATAAAGATCAGGAATTTCCCTCTTCCATGCAGGTCCTCTTCTCGGGAAAGAAGGCGAGGGAGTTGAAAGGGGATGATCTGGCTGTCCTCTCCATCGCCACGATCAATCACATGATTCATTATATCCGGCTCTCCAACCCCGGCAGGGCGTTGCCGGAGATATGCCTTGTGGTCTAGCGGCAAGGTTTAAACACCACCGAATAGCCGAGGCATCTTGCCTCGGATGGCGGTAATAGGTCAGGCAAGATGCCTGACCTATTCTGGACTATTTCAAACTACTAAATTGATACGAAATATGAAATCTGAAATTAGCTGATCAAACAGGGAGTGACGAATCAGTGCAAAAAGATGTCTTAATTGTCGGCGGAGGGATATCGGGTATAACAGTGGGAAATGAATTGGCGCAGTCGGGTATTTCCACGCTCCTGATTGAAAGAGAATCCGCCCTGGGCGGACTTGCCGCCTCTTTCTGTTGCAAGGCTTCCGAATCCTGCAATCAATGCTTTGCCTGTGTCGTGGACAAGAGGGTTTCGGAGATCCGCAGCGGATCCTCCTTCTCCGTTCTCACCGGCACCGAACTGACCGGCCTGACAGGAGAGCCGGGGGCCTATACCGTCTCCTTAAAAAAAGGAACTGAGAGGATGGATCTGAAGATTTCCGCCATTGTGATTGCGGCAGGAGTCGATCCTTTTGATGCCTCCCGGAAGGCCGAATACGGGTATGGCCGGTTTAAAAATGTGATCACCGCCAGGGACCTGGACGAAATGCTCCGTCTCCGGGGAAAGCTTTTCCGTCCCTCCGATGGAAAACTTCCTGGAACCGTGGCCTTCTTCCAGTGTGTTGGAAGCCGGGATGAGTCTATCGGAAACCTCTACTGCTCCCAGGTCTGCTGTGCCTATGCGCTCCGCCTGATCAAGGCGATCCGTTATCAATACCCCGAGATAAAGGCCGCCTTCCTCTATATGGACATCCAGCCTGCCGGAGCCTCTTTTGGCCAGTTCCTAAACTCCTGCCGGCAGGACAACGGGATACGGTTGATCCGGAGCCTTCCCTCAAAGGTCTACCACTCTCCCCTTTCCGATAGCTTGAAGGTGAGATTGACAGATCCTGTAAAGGGCGGGGTGGTGGAAGAGCTTTTCGACCTGATCGTCCTTTCCGTCGGAATGGTGTTGAGAAAGGAATCGAATTCACTTGCCCGGCTCTTTGGCCTGAATTTCAATGAGGAAGGTTTTTTTGCCCCTCCGCCTGCCCAAACCGGCATCTTCGTCGCAGGAGCTTGCAGCGGGCCGAAGGACATCGATCGTTCCATCATTCATTCCAAATCGATTGCCTGCGCTGTCCGGCAATATCTGAAAGGGAGGAGTTAAATGACCCGGATCGGCATATTTATCGATACGATGCAGGGATCGATCCCTGCCGCTTTCCGAGAAAAGATCGTCTCTGCCATCCGGGGACTCCCGGAGATTGCTTTCGCTGTTGAGGAAGAGGACCTCGCCTCCCCCCATGCATTGGCAAGGATGGCTGAACGTCTGAAGGCAGGAGAAGCGGACAGGTTTCTCATCCTTGGAGGAAGCCCCAAAATCTATGAGACCTCTTTCCATAAATTCGGATACGCCTTTTCCGTCAATCCCTATCTTTTCACTGTTGCCAATCTGAGAGAACAGGCGCTCCGGGCCATGGCCAATGAAGAGGATGCAATCGATAAAGCCCAAAAGATCCTGATCAAGGCGATCCATATGGCCTCCTCCTCCGGACCCATTGAGGCTCGATCCCTTCCATTGAAGCCTGAAGCCCTGGTCATCGGAGGGGGTATGGTCGGGATCACGGTAGCTCAGGCCTTGGCGACCTTTGGCATTCATGTCACCCTTGTGGAGAAGGGAAAATGTCTTGGTGGAAAAGCTGAAGAGCTTCGATGGTTTTACAATCGCCCTGAAGAAGCTGAAATTTGGCTCGAAAACAAGATTATTCAAGTTGAAAAGACTTCTAATATTACGATTCTCACACAAAGTGTTTTGAAACACCTCGATGGCCATCTCGGTCGGTTTCGAGCGAGAATTGTTGGCTCTGATGAGAAAGAAACGATGCTTTCTCCATCAGCGATTGTGGTGTCCACTGGTTTCGCATCCCTTAAGGGAATAAGAGGGATTTACAATCACGAGGGGGTGACCACCCTCCCGCAAATAGAAAAATTATTATGGGGAACAAATAAAGGGTCTATCGAATGGGGCGGCAAGAAGGTCGAGACAGTGGTTTATGTTCTCGATGAGGTCAATGAGGATATTAAAGTTGATTCGATCAACGCTATTAAACAATCTCTCGTTCTCCAGGAACATTTGGGATGCCAGGTGGCTATTTGCTGTAAAGACGTAAAGGTCGCAGCCGACGGAATGGAGCGCCTCTACCGGAGGGCGAGAGAGCGAGGCGTCCTCTTCTTCAAATATGACGAGCCTCCGAAGCTCTCCACCGTCAAGGGTCAGATTCAGGTCGATGTGAAGGACACGGCAGCTATCCACAAGGAAGATGAATGGCTTGTCTCCATCCTTCCTGATCTCGTCGTCCTCAGCGAAGCGTTCGTTCCGAATCCGGAGACCGAAAGCCTCTGCAGGACGCTCGGTCTTCATCTTGGGAATCGGGGGTTCCTGATGGAGGATAATCCCCAGCTTCTCCGGGTCAGATCAAACCGGAGGGGAATCTTTGTGGCGGGTGGCTGCCGGTTCCCTCAGGAAGTTTCGGAAACCTTGATCGAGGCAAAGGCGGTGGCACAGGAGGTGATCGCCCTCCTTTCAAAAGGGGCCTATGCTTACGACCTTTCTGTTGCGGAGGTCGATCCCGCAAAATGTGCAGTCTGCTACACCTGCCCCAGGCTCTGCCCTCACTCCGCCATCACGGTGGAGAAATATGCCGAGAAGAATACCTATGCCCCTCCGGGAACGGGAGAGGGGCTGAAGTGGGGAGCCGCCAGGGTCGATCCCGTTGCATGTTATGGATGCGGAATCTGTGTCGGCGAGTGCCCTGCAAAGGCGATCACACTGCATCATCTTACAGACAAACAGATCTACGCTCAGATGGGACTGATGGAATGATAATGCCAAATTTCAAAGCTCAAATGTCAAATCAAATCCAAATTTCAAATTTCGTAATTCAGGGCTTTAGCTCTGACCTAAATTGAGCGATTTTTATAAATTTAATCGTAGGGCAACCCTTTAGGGGTGCTTCCCATGCAAGGCTGAAGCCTTGCCCTACGAATCACCTGATGGGTGATTTAAAAACGCAAGCTAAAGACTGCAGCCATTGGGTATTTCAAAAAGAATTGCTCAATTTAGATCTGAGTAATAACAACCCTGAAGGGTTGAGCTACGCATTTTGGAATTTGACATTCATTTGGCATTTGCCTGCCTGCGCGAAGCCGCTTCGGCGAAGGCAGGGATTTTGACATTTGAACTTTTGCTTTAAGGAGTTGACATGCCGGCCTTTGACCCCAAGATTGTGGCTTTCTGTTGCGACCAGTCCGGATATCCCGCCGCGGATATGGCGGGAAGTTTGGAACTCAAACTTCCCCGAAATGTCGAGATCGTTCGCGTGCCCTGTGCGGGTCGAATCGAGACTCTCTATCTCCTGAAGGCGCTGGAGAGAGGAGCGGACGGCGTTCTGATCTTTGCCTGTTACGAACAAAACTGTCAATTCCTAAGAGGAAATCTCCGGGCAAAAGGTCGTCTCTCCTATGCCCATCGCATCCTGGAAAAGATCGGGATCGAGAAGGAACGGATCGAAATCTGCCATCTGGCCACCAACTGCGGTCATAAAATGGCAGAGGCGCTTCAACGAAAATCGGAACAGTTAAAAAAGCTGGGACCCAACCCGGCCAAAATATAAGTTCGGGAATAATGGAATGGTGGAATGTTGGAATAATGGGGATACAACTAAATGCAAAATATGAACGAAATCCGCCTGAAGGAAGCGAAGCTTCCTATACCCATGATTCCAGTATTCCAATATTCCATTCTTCCATGTTCTTTTTAGGAGGCATCAATGATCAAGGCTGAACAGAAACCCATGGATGAAATTTTAAGGTACCTCAGTCCCTACGACAGAATTTTACTGTCCGGGTGCGGGGCATGCGTCACGGTCTGCCATGCCGGAGGCGAAAAGGAAGTGGAGCTTCTGGCTTCCGCTCTCAAGATGGCATTCAGAAAGTCTGGAAAGTCCCTGGAGGTGCTGGAGGCGACCCCTGCCCGTCAATGTGAGCCCGAATTTGCCTCCGAACTATCGGAAACCATCGAGAAGGTCGAAGCGGTCATCTCCATCGCCTGCGGAGTGGGTGTCCAGACGCTAGCGCGCCATTTTCCGAAGACTCCTGTCTTTCCGGGCGTCAATACAACCTTCCTGGGCGAAACAGTGACTCATGGGGTCTGGGAAGAACGTTGCCAGGCCTGTGGGAATTGCATTCTCGAAAGGACAGGAGGCATCTGTCCGGTCGCCCGTTGCGCCAAACAGCTCTTTAACGGACCCTGCGGAGGCTCCTCGAAAGGGAAGTGCGAAATCAAAAGGGAGGCGGACTGTGCCTGGCAGCTCATCTATGACCGGCTCAAAGGACTGGGCCAACTTTACAGGATGGAAGAAATCATCCCGGCCAGGCGATGGGGAGTGGAATCGAGAGACAGCGGACCGAGAAGAATCGTGAGGGAGGATCTCAAGGTATGAAAGCAGGAAGCAATCTTGAAAAGATTTTATCAAAAGATCTCTTTGCCGTCACAGGCGAGCTGGGTCCTCCAAAGGGAAACGATGTGAGCGTTATTCAACGGAAGGCCGATCTCCTGAAAGGTTATGTCGATGCGGTCAATGTCACGGATAACCAGACCGCCATCGTCCGGATGTCGAGCATCGCCACTTCCTCCCTTCTCATTCAGATGGGATTGGAGCCGGTGATGCAGATGGTCACACGGGACCGGAATCGCATCGCCATCCAGAGCGACCTCTTTGGCGCAACGGCTCTGGGCATCCGGAACATGCTCTGCCTCACCGGAGACCATCACACCTTTGGAAACCAGGTTGACTCGAAGAATGTTCACGATCTGGATTCCATCCAGTTGATTGATTGTGTTCGAACGATGAGGGATAAGGGGACGCTCCTCGGGGGAGAAGAGAAGATTGAGGGAGAGATCAAGCTCTTCATCGGGGCAGCGGAGAATCCCTTTGGCGACCCCTTTGAATTCCGGGCCATCCGGCTGGCCAAGAAGGCCTCCGCAGGGGTTGACTTCATCCAGACCCAGTGCATCTACGATATGACACGCTTCAAAGAGTGGATGAAGATGGTGAGGGATCGAGGCCTTCATGAAAAGGTCCATATCCTGGCCGGTGTGACTCCCCTAAAATCTGGAGGTATGGCTCGATATATGGCCAAGAATGTGTCGGGAATCATCATCCCGGATCAAATCATTGACCGGATCGTGAAGGCGAAGAAACCGGCTGAAGAAGGAATCAAGCTTTGTGTCGAACAAATCCAGGAACTGAGAGAGATCGAAGGGGTCCACGGGGTTCATATCATGGCCATCGAGTGGGAGCAGATGACGAGTCAGATTACCGAGATGGCCGGGTTGTTGCCCCGTCCCCAAATCACTTAATGAAGGGGATCAGGGAATCAGGAATCCATAACACATTGATGCAAATTACAAAATTAGCAATGCAAAGTTAGCAATATGTTAAATCAATGCTAATTGCTCATTGCTAATTGATCAATTTGCAATGATCTTAGGAGAATGCCCATGACATTCAAAGAACGCTTGGAATCCGGGAAGTTTGTTGTCGTCGCTGAACTCCAGCCCCCAAAAGGGATTGACCTCTCCGAGCTCTATGAAAATGCGGAACGGTTGAAAGGCCGTCTGGACGCCGTCAATGTTCCGGATCTTCAGAATGCCATCATGAGGCTGGGCTCTCTTTCCGTGTGCGCCCTCCTGAAGGAAAAGGGGCTGGAGGTGATCGCCAATCTCTCATGCAGCGACCGAAACCGATTGGCGCTTCAGTCCGAGCTCCTCAATGTCTCTGCCTTGGGTTTAAAGAATGTCCTGATCCTTCGGGGAGACCCTCCCTCCATCGGGGATCATTTTGAAGCTCAGGCCGTATTCGATCTTGATGTGATGGGCTTGCTCGGTGCGGCCAAACGTCTCCAGGAGGGTTATGATCTTATGGGCAATGACCTTCAGGGCAAACCTCAATTATTTGTCGGGACCCAGGTCAATGCGGCTGCCAAAGGCCATGTCCTTGACCTCGAGATGATGGATATGGAAAAGAAGATCCGGCTGGGCGCCAACTTTTTCTTCACCGGCTCAATCTACGATCCGGGCCTTCTGGAGAATTTTGTTAAAAAAGTAGCCCATTTCAAAGTGCCCATCATCGCGGGCATCACCCTGCTCAAATCGGTCGGTATGGCCCGATATGTCAATAAACATGTGGAAGGAGCCTTAATCCCGGATTCGGTTATTGATCGATTGATGAAGGCCTCCGACAAACAGAAAGCGAGTGTCGAAATTGCCGGGGATCTCATCAGAGCCATGAAACCGCTCTGCCGGGGCATCCAGATCATTCCCATCGGTTGGGAGAATCTGATCCCCGCCCTGCTTGACCAGGTGGGGCTATAAAAATGGAACTTTTGTATCAATTTAGTGCTTTGAAAAAGAGGTCTGATCAAGATATCGTAATATCCCAAATCCCCCTCAATCCCCCTTTTTCAAAGGGGGAAGTATTTCACCTCCCTTTGGCCTTTTTATCCTGCCAAAGGCAGGCAAAGGGAGGCGGGGAGGGATTTTATTAAGCCTTTTTCAAAGAACTAAAGTGTTATTAATTTTTTTAAAAAGAGATGATGGCAAAAAAATTGTCTCCACCGACGAAAAGAAAAAGGCCGATTGAACGGCTCCCCCTCGTCGACAAGAAGGTCGAAGCCGGGATGTTCCATGCCATCGCCGAACTTGGGAATGACGGGATTCTGGTTTTCGACGAAAGCCACCGTATCGAATATGCCAATCGAATGGCCTCGGAGATCACCGGATATTCGAACGAAGAGTTACTAAAGATGACCATCCTCTCGCTTCTGGACAAACCTCATCAGTCCTTTATCGAAGATCTCTTTCTCCATCCTGACCGGTACGGTGAAAAAACCTGCACGGAGGCTCATCTCATCACCTCCGGTAGTGAGGTCAAGGAGGCCGAAGTCTGCATTGCCCTCGCTGGGACATCTCATGGGGTTCGCAAAGGCTACGCCTATCTTAAGGACATCACGGACCGGAAAAAATTCGAAAGAGAATTAAAGGACTCCGAAGAAAAGCTCCGGAGGCTCTTCGAACGGGTGAGACACGGCCTCTTCATCAGCTCGAAGGAGGGCAGGTTCATGGATTGCAATCAGGCCCTCCTCGACATGCTGGGTTATGCCGATAAGGAAGAATTTCTCAAAGTCGATATTGCCCGGGACCTCTATGTCAACCCGGAAGACCGGAAGATTCTCAGGGAGAGGACCGAGAGGGACGGCTATGTCAAAGACATGGAAGTGGATTTCAAGAAGAAGGACGGCAACAAGATCACCGTCTTGTTAACCGGCCATCCCCTTAAAAATGGAAAAGGAGAGACGATCGGTTACGAAGGAATCAACCTCGATATCACGGAGAGGAAACGAATAGAAGACGAGCTTCGCGAAGCCAATGAATTCTTTATGAATCTGATCGAGAGTTCCGTCGACGGAATCATTGCCGCCGATATGAAGGGCAATATTTTCATCTTCAATAAGGGGGCGGAAGCCCTGAGCGGATATAAGGCTGAAGAGGTGATCGGAAAGCTTCACATTACCCAGGTCTACCCGCCGGGCATTGCAAAGGAGATTATGAAAAGGCTCCGGAGCCCGGATTACGGAGGAACTGGGAAGCTCCTCCCTTCTCAATTCAATGTCATCAATAAGGAAGGGATAGAGATCCCGATTCAGCTTTCCGCCGCCCTGATCTACAATGGGACAGGACAGGAGATTGCCAGCGTCGGTATCTTTACCGACCTGAGGCTCCGGCTGATCATGGAGAAGAAGCTTCAGGAAACCCATCTCCAGCTGCTAAACTCTGAGAAGATGGCCTCCCTCGGAAAGTTGGCCGCAGGCATTGCCCATGAAATCAATAACCCCTTGGGTGGCATTCTCATCTACTCAAGCCTGATGATGGAAGACATTCCGGAGGAAGACCCCAAACGGGGAGATCTTGCCCGAATCGTTCAGGAGGCCGGCCGCTGCAAAGATATTGTTAAAAGCCTGCTCGAATTTGCCCGCCAGACCGAACCGAAGAAGGAACCCACGGATATCAACCGGGCGATCAACGATGGCCTCTTCTTCCTGGTCAACCAGGCCCTCTTTCACAACATTCAGATTCTAAAGGAATTCGATCCGTTCTTACCCTTTGTCAAGGGAAATGCGAGCCAGTTGAAACAGGTCTTTATGAATATCATCGTCAATGCGGCAGAGGCCATTCATGGCAATGGGACCTTAACCATCACCACCCTCCCCTCTCCGGATAGAAAGACAGTGCTGATCGAATTTGCAGATACCGGCGAAGGCATCCCGCAAGAGAATCTCACCCGTATCTTCGAACCTTTCTTCACGACAAAGGATATCGGAAAGGGAACAGGCCTGGGTCTCGCTACTTCTTACGGAATTATTGAGGAACACGGAGGGAAAATTGGCGTTAAGAGCACGGTCGGCAAAGGCACGACCTTTACAATCGAGCTCCCCGTTCAACCCCAAATGCAACCCATTCTGGAGGGGCAATCTCTTCAATGAGGCGAGGTTAATGATGAATACAAACTCCTTTCTATCAGAAGTCGTTCAGGCAAGCGGGGAAACCCTGCAGGCCTGCTATCAATGCCAGAAGTGTTCGGCGGGCTGCCCGGTCGCCTATGCCATGGACATCCTTCCCAATCAGGTGCTTCGTCATATTCAGTATGATCACAGGGAGAAGGTCCTGGGTTCGAAAACGATATGGATCTGCGCTTCCTGCTATGCCTGCAGTGTGAGATGCCCCAATAACATCGATATTGCGAAGATCATGGATATCTTAAGAGGAATCTCCTCTCGATCCGGGATCAAACCAGGGGAAAAGGATGTTCCGGTCTTTCACTCTGTCTTTCTCGATACGATCAAGTCCAAAGGCCGGATTCACGAACTGAGCCTCATCCTCCAGTTCAAAGCGAAAACCCGGGACTTTTTTAAAGACGCTTCCCTGGGGTGGAAGATGTACCGTAAAGGGAAGATCAAGCTCCTTCCATCCAAGTTCGGAGGGGGAAGAGAAATCAAGGAGATCTTCAACTCTTTTGAGAAAGGGAAGAGATAAGGTAGCCGCAACCTTTAGGTTGCGTGATTTCTTTCAAATGAATTTTTCACCTAATGGGTGAAGGATAGACGCAGGCTAAAGCCTTCGGCTACAAAGAATTTATGAGAAAATCGCTTGATTTTGGAATTAGCAATTCACATCAAGCAATTTTCGATGATTGATAAAAAAGAGTGTAGGAGGAGAAAGTGAAAGAGATTTCTTATTATCCTGGATGCTCCCTTCACGGGACGGCCAAGGAATATGATGAATCGATTCGGGGCGTATCTGAGCTTCTCGGTCTCCAGCTTCGGGAGTTAGAAGATTGGACCTGTTGCGGCGCCAGCTCGGCTCACTGCACGGACGAAGCCCTGGCTATCGATCTCGCCGCCCGGAATCTTGCCCTCGCAGAGAAGACGCGACGGGAGTTACTCGTCCCCTGCGTAGCCTGCTACAGCCGTTTTAAAGCTGCAGAAAAAGAAGTAAAGGAACATTCTAAGAATGTCCCGTTCGGTTATAAGGGAAATGTTCCCATCCGATACTCCCTGGACTTCTTCTGTGACGAACCCATCCTTGTAGAGGTGAAGAAAAAGCGGACAAAACCTCTCAAGGGTCTCAAGGTTGTCTGTTATTACGGGTGCCTTACGGTTCGCCCTCCCAAGCTGACTGGAATAAAACGGTATGAGGACCCCGACCATATGGACCGGTTGATGGAAATACTCGGCGCTGAACCGATTCCCTGGTCCTATAAGGCCGACTGTTGCGGAGCCAGCCTGGTGATGACACGGACCGATATTGTCAGGAGATTGAGCGGCAAAATCCTATCCATGGCAAAAGAGGCGGAGGCGGATTGCCTGGTCACAGGGTGTCCCATGTGTCATGCCAACCTCGATACCCGTCAGGACGAATTGGGAAAAGAGGTGGGAGATCATTTCGACATCCCCATCCTCTATTTTTCAGAGCTCATGGGATTGGCCATGGGCCATAAAGATGCAAAGAAGTGGCTGGGTCACCATATCACCAACCCCCTCAAGATGCTGAATACCAAGGGGTTGATATAAAAATAATGCCAAATGTCAAAGTACAAATGAAACCCAATATCCATCAAATGATCAAAAGAATCATCATAAAATCCCCCTTAATCCCCCTTTTCCAAAGGGGGAAACCCCTATCTCCTCCCTTTGGTCTCCGACCCAGAGTGGTCTCCGACCCGGAGGGCAAAGGGAGGTCGGGAGGGATTTTACAAAGATTTTCAAACAGCTAAAGTGTTACGACATTCGTTATTTACTGGGGTGAATGAAATGGCTGATAAAATCGGAGCAGTGATGGTTGTGGGCGGTGGAATCGCAGGGATCCAGGCCTCTCTCGACCTTGCCGAATCAGGTTACTATGTCTACCTTGTGGAATCCACCCCGGCCATTGGCGGGGTGATGGCCCAGCTCGACAAGACCTTCCCGACCAACGACTGCTCGATGTGTATTCTTTCTCCAAAATTGGTCGAGGCCGGCCGTCATCTGAACATCATGCCCCTGACCTACTCTGAGGTGGAAGAGGTAAAGGGGGAACCCGGCAACTTCGAAGTGACCGTGAGAAAGAAATCCCGTTTCGTCGATTCCTCCAAATGCACGGGCTGCGGGGAATGTCCAGAAGCCTGCCCGGTTCATATCAAGAGTCAATTCGACGAAATCCTGGTAGACCGGAAGGCCATCTACCGACCTTATGCGCAGGCTTTTCCCAATATCTTCACGATTGAAAAAGGAGATCGGGCTCCCTGTGGCCTCACCTGCCCTTCAGGTATCAATGTTCAGGGTTATGTGGCGCTCATTGGAGCTGGAAAATACAAAGAGGCTCTCTCCTTAATTTGGGAAAACCTCCCTCTTCCTGGAGTGCTGGGACGGATCTGTCCCCATCCCTGCGAAAAGGAATGCAATCGTAAGGATCTGGATGAACCCATTGCCATCTGTGAACTGAAACGATTCGTGGCCGATCAGGTTAAGACAGAACTTCCCACGCAGAAGGAAGAGGCAAAAGAAGAGAAAGTAGCCATTGTCGGTTCCGGACCTGCCGGACTGACGGCAGCAGCCTATTTAGCGCAAAAAGGATATCCGGTTACGATCTTTGAGGCCCTTCCTGTCACAGGTGGAATGCTTCATACCGGCATCCCTTCCTACCGCCTTCCCAGAGATATTCTGGCTGAAGAGATCAAGGCCATCCAGTCCCTTGGCGTGGAGATCAAGACCAACTCCCCCATCGGCCCTGATCTGACCATCGATGGCCTCTTCCACCAGGGATACCAGTCTGTCTTTCTTGGTGTGGGCGCCCATCAGGATCAAAAGCTGAACATCCCCGGCGAGGACAATCCCAATGTCATCCCGGGAGTCGTCTTCTTGCGAAAGGCCAACCTTGGCCAGAAGGTTGCGGTGGGTAAGCGGGTTGCAGTGATCGGAGGAGGAAATGTGGCGATCGATGCAGCCCGATCGGCCCTTCGTCTGGGATCAGAGGAGGTCACGATCATCTATCGCCGTTCACGGGATGAGATGCCTGCCTATGAGGAAGATGTGAAAGAGGCCGATGAAGAGGGAATCAAATTCCAGTTTTTGGCGGCTCCAATGGAGATCACTCTTAAAGATGGAAAGATCGCCTCTCTTCGATGTATCCGTATGGAATTGGGAGAGCCTGATTCGTCCGGGCGAAGACGGCCCATTCCGGTCCAGGGCTCGGACTTCCTGGTTGAAGTCGATATGATCATCCCTGCCATTGGTCAGGCCCCTGATCTTTCTCCTCTCAAGGGGATGGAGATTGAAACCACTCCTCAGGGAACAATCCGGGTTGATCCTGCAACCCTTCAAACTTCAAAAAAAGGAGTCTTTGCCGGAGGCGATGCGGTCACCGGACCCTGGATCGCCATCGAGGCCGTGGCTGCCGGCAAAGAGGCAGCCATCTCCATCGATCGATTTCTCAGAGGCGAGGACCTCCAGGAGGGAAGGAAAAAACCGGATATCGAAAAGGCCCGGTACGAAGAGATTTACCAGGGTCAATCCAAAGCCCCAAGGGCGCATATGGAGACGATCCCTCTTGAGGAGAGAAGAAAAACCTTTTCAGAGGTGAAGAAGGGCTTTACCGAGGAAGAGGCAAAGAGGGAAGCTCTTCGGTGTCTCAACTGCGGGCTCTGTTCCGAATGTCTCCAGTGTGTGGCCATCTGCAAGGCAGGAGCCATCAACCATCAGATGAACGAGGAGGTCGTCCATTTCAGTGTAGGTTCCATCATCCTGAGCCCCGGCTTCGATGAATTTGATGCAAACCGGTTGGCCGCTTATGGATATGGCAGGTTGCCCAATGTGATCACGAGCATTCAATTTGAACGGATCCTCAGCGCTTCAGGCCCCTTCCAGGGAAATCTTCTGAGGCCTTCGGATCGAAAAGCGCCCAAGAAGGTCGCCTGGATCCAGTGCGCAGGCTCCAGGGATATGACGGGAAATTGCGGTAATGAATACTGCAGTTCGGTCTGCTGTATGTATGCTATCAAAGAAGCAGTGATCGCCAAAGAACATCACCACGAAGTCGAGCCCACGATCTTCTATATGGATATCCGCGCCCACGGTAAAGACTTTGACGCCTACTTTGAAAGGGCGAAGAAAGAATATGGCGTCCGGTTCGTACGCTCGATGATCTCCCGTGTGGCCGAAAAACCAAAGACGAAGAATCTGGCTATCACCTTTGTTGACTCTGAGTCCAAACTGAAAGAGGAGGAGTTCGATCTCGTCGTCCTCTCAGTAGGATTAACCCCCTCTCGGGGTGCAAAAGAGCTTGCCGGTAAACTCGGATTAGAACTCGATACCCATGGTTTCTGCAAGACCGAGGAGTTCTCACCCCTACAGACGAGTCAGCCAGGGGTTTATGTCTGTGGCGCCTTCCAGGGACCCAAGGATATTCCCGAAACCGTTGCCCAGGCAAGCGGAGCAGTGGCTGCCGCCTCAAGCCTTCTCTCCGATGTACGTGGGACATTGACCAGAAAGAAGGTTTATCCCGAAGAGAGGGATGTGAGCGGACAGAAGCCACGCATCGGCGTCTTTGTCTGCCACTGTGGAATCAACATCGGTGGGGTAGTCAATGTTCCTGAAGTCAAAGACTACGCCGGGACACTCGAGGATGTGGTCTATGTGGATGAGAATCTCTACACCTGCTCTCAGGATACCCAGGAGAAGATCAAGAAGGCGGTTGAGGAGAATCAATTGAACCGGGTGGTCGTGGCTTCCTGCTCGCCGAGAACGCATGAGTCCTTGTTTCAGGAGACCATCCGGGAGATAGGACTCAACAAATATCTCTTCGAGATGACCAACATCCGGGATCAGTGTTCATGGGTCCATATGCACCAGCCTAAAGAGGCCACCGAAAAGGCCAAAGAACTTCTCCGGATGGCGGTCGCCAAATCCCATCTTCTTCAACCCCTCAAGGAACCTCTCGTGGAGGTCATTAAAAAAGGGCTGGTCATCGGAGGCGGTCTTTCAGGAATGAAGGCCGCCCTGGGTTTGGCTCAGCAGGGATTTGACTGCGCCCTGGTGGAAAGGGAGGCAGAGCTGGGCGGGAATCTTCGCCATATCTATCACACCATTGAGGGAAATGACCCGCAGGGACTTCTGCGGAGGACGATGAACGAGGTTCTCAAAAATCCTCGAATCGAGGTCTTTACAAAATCGGAACTGAAAAGCCTCAATGGTTATGTTGGGAATTTTAAATCGGTCATTTCGACCAATGGAACCGAGAAAGAGGTCAATCATGGGGTGGTCATCGTTGCGGTTGGGGCAAAGGAGAGTACGCCAAATGAGTACCTCTATGGCCGGGACCCAAGGGTGATTACCCAGAAAGAACTGGAAGAGAAGATTGGACTTCACGGGGAAGAGCTAAGCCAGAACCGCCATATCGTTATGATTCAATGCGTGGGCTCCCGGATTCCCGAACATCCCAACTGCAGCCGGATCTGTTGCTCTGTCGCCGTCAAGAATGCACTGAAGATCAAGGAGAAACATCCGGAAACAAAAGTGACCGTCCTCTATCGTGACATCCGCACCTATGGCTTGATGGAACAATATTACACACGGGCGAGAAAACAGGGGGTCGAATTTGTCCGGTACGATCTCGACTCAAAACCCGATCTGAGCATCGAAGAAGGAAAACTCCTTCTCAAGGTTAAAGATAAAATCCTTGGGGAACAAATCAGCCTGCGGCCCGATCTCGTCGTGCTGGCAAGTTCCATCCTGCCCTACGAGAATGAAACTCTGGCGAAGATGCTCAAGGTGCCTTTGACGGCGGACGGATTCTTCCTCGAGGCCCATATGAAGCTCCGGCCTGTCGATTTTGCCACGGATGGGATCTTCCTGGCCGGATTGGCACATTTTCCAAAAAGCATCAGCGAATCCATCTCTCAGGCCGATGCGGCAGTCGCACGGGCCACGGCCTCTGTGGCTAAAGGATATGTCAGCGTGATTCCGACCATCTCCGAGGTGGATCAGACACGTTGTGTGGGATGCGGTCTCTGTGAGCTGCTCTGCCCTTTTAATGCGATTCGTGTGGTTGATACCGCAAAAGGAAGCAAGGCAGAGACGATTGCGGCTTCGTGCAAGGGATGCGGCGTCTGCAGCGCCAGCTGCCCTCAGAAGGCTGCCACGGTTCATCACTTCTCCGATGAGCAGTTGATCGCCCAGATCGAGGCCCTTGTTTCCACAAAGGAGAAAGCCGCTTGATAAAAGATTCATTGCAAAATGAGTCTATTGGGGTTTAGCAAATGAAGCTTATTAATAGTCTCAAAATAGTAATGACATCGATTTGTAAAATCCATCCTGACCTCCCTTTTCCTAAGGGAGGGATTCCCCCTCTTTGGCAAAGAGGGGTGAGGGGAGATTTTCCAATGTTTATGCCAATTCAATAACGATTATTGAATTAAGGTGTAAAAAATGGCTTTCGAACCAAAAATTTTATCGTTTCTCTGTAACTGGTGTGCTTATGCGGGGGCGGACCTGGCAGGGATCTCCCGATTTCAGTACCCGCCCAACAGCCGTGTCATCCGGGTGATGTGCTCCGGACGGATTGACCCCCTTTTCGTCCCCAGGGCTTTTCTTGCCGGATATGATGGCGTCTTGATCCTGGGATGTCATCCCGGCGACTGCCATTACCTGACTGGAAATTATCAGGCTGAGAAAAAGATAAACCTCACCCGGAAATTGCTGGAGATGGCCGGGGTAGGATCAGACAGGCTTCTCCTCGACTGGGTCTCCGCCGGCGAAGGAGAGAGGTTTTCTCAGGTGATTCGGCAATTCGTCGAAAAGATTCGCGGTCTGGGCCCCTCCCCTCTCGATCCGGAAATGAGAGGGAGACTTCGGGCCGTTCAATCTTCTCTCGAGGGAGAGAAAATTCGCTGGATGGTTGGGAAAGGACCTGATCTCATAGAGAAGGAGAATGTTTATCATGAGCATCTTCCTAAAGAAAGATTGGATGCGGCGATTGAAACCACCATCCGTGACGAATTGATAAAAAATCGAATCATCGCCCTGGTGGGATCGAAACCCTTGCCTGCGGCGGAGATCAGTCAGACATTGGATCTTAAATTAAATGAGACACTTTCCTACCTGGTCTCATTGGTCGGCGAAGGGAAAATTGCATTCGATCCGTCGGAGGAAGGAAAGATTCCGAAGTACATACGAAACGTCTAAGTCATCCCCCTCACCCTTCCCCTCTCCTCTCAGGGGAGAGGGCAGGGTGAGGGGCTGGAGTTATTAACCTATGGAAGCTGCAAGAGACTTAGCAAAAACTAAAAAAGATCAACCTATCGGGGCGGTCATGGTCATCGGAGGCGGAATCGGAGGAATGCAGGCTGCCCTCGATCTCGCCGATTCGGGCTTTTATGTCTACATGGTTGACAACTCTCCCACGATCGGTGGAGTGATGGCCCAGCTTGACAAGACCTTTCCCACCAATGACTGCTCGATGTGCATCATGTCTCCTAAACTGGTGGAGTGCGGAAGACATCTCAACGTCCGTGTCATTACCAATGCGGATGTGGAAGGTATGGAAGGTGAACCCGGCCGCTTCAGTGTCACCCTGACAAGAAGGCCGAGATACATCCGCCCCGACCGGTGCACGGGTTGCGGTGAATGCGCCAAACACTGCCCGGTCACTGCCATCGATGCCTACAACGAAAGGATGAGCAAGAGGGCCGCCATCTATATCAAATATGCCCAGGCCATTCCAAAGGTCTATCTCATTGATCGCGAACAATGTATCGGATGCGGACTCTGCGAAAGGGTCTGTCTTGCAAAAGCGGTCAATTATGAAGAAAGCCAGATCGTTGAAAAGGTCGATGTCGGATCGGTTATCCTTGCTCCTGGTTATGAGGTCTTCGATGCCCGTCTCAGGCCGGAATTCGGTTATGGAGTCTATCCCAATGTCGTGACGAGCATTGAATTCGAAAGGCTATTAAGCGCCACCGGCCCGCACCGGGGCCATCTCCTGAGGCCCTCGGATGGAACGGTCCCGGAACGGATTGCTTTCATCCAGTGTGTCGGTTCCCGGGATTCCAATTGCGGAAATGATTACTGCTCATCCATCTGCTGTATGTATGCCACCAAGGAAGCCATCATCGCCAAAGAGCATGTCCATTTTGTTAAGCCCACCATCTTTTATATGGATGTGAGGGCCTATGGCAAAGGGTTTGATGCTTACTATGAGAGGGCGAAGTCCGAATACGGAGTCCGTTTCATCAAATGTATGGTCTCTAAGATCAGGGAGCAGTTTAAAACGAAGAATCTCCTTCTCACCTATCTCAACGAGGAAGGGAATCTTGTGGAAGAGGAGTTTGAACTGGTCGTCCTCTCGGTGGGGATGGTTCCTTCCAAAACGACCATGGAGATGGCTAAGAAGCTGGGCGTGGAACTGGATGGGTATGGATACTGTAAAACCAAACCCTTTGAACCCACCTCTACCTTAAGGCCCGGAATCTATGTCTGTGGCGCCTTTGAGGCGCCCAAGGATATTCCAGAGACCGTCACTCAGGCAAGCGGAGCTGTGGCCAATGCAACCGGAATCATCTCTCAGGCAAGGGGAACGATGGCCATGAAGAAGGAGTATCCTGAGGAAGCGGATGTGGCAAGCGAAGAACCCCGGATCGGTGTCTTCGTCTGCCATTGCGGGATCAATATCGGAGGCTTTGTCAATGTCCCTGCGGTCAAGGAGTATGCCCGGACATTAAAGAATGTAGCTTATGTGGATGAAAATCTTTACACCTGCTCCACGGATACCCAGGAAAAGATCAAGAATGCCGTTAAGGAACATCATCTGAACCGTGTCATCGTCGCCTCCTGCTCTCCGAGGACGCATGAGCCCATGTTCAGGGAGACCATCCGTGATGCAGGGCTGAATAAATACCTTTTTGAGATGGCAAATATTCGAGACCAGTGCTCATGGGTCCACATGTCTCAGAAGAAAGAGGCCACAGAAAAGGCGAAAAACCTTGTCAGGATGGCAGTGGCCAATGCCAGGTTGATTCATCCGTTGGGCGAGCTCGCCATCTCCGTTACCCAGAAGGGATTGGTCATCGGAGGAGGCGTTGCTGGGATGACCGCCGCCCTCAAACTGGCTGAGCAGGGATACGAGGTTTTCCTCATCGAAAAAGAGGCCCAGTTAGGAGGGAATGTGAGGAACCTTCACTATACGCTTGAAGGTGAAGATATCCAGTCCTTTCTGAAGGATCTGATCAGCCGGGTGACAGGTCACCCTTCCATTCAGGTGATTACCAACGCCCTGGTCGTTGACTTCAGCGGCTCCAAGGGGAATTTCTCAACAGGAATCATGGTTGCGCCTACGATGTATTACCGGAAGATCGAACACGGAGTCGCCATCCTGGCCACCGGCGCCGATGAATGGAAACCAAACGAATATCTCTATGGCGAGGATCCCCGCATTCTCACACAAATAGAACTGGAAAACCGGATTGCCAATCAGCCGGACGGAGTGGCTCAGGCCAATCAGATCGTCATGATTCAGTGCGTGGGATCAAGAAATAAAGAACGACCTTATTGCAGTCGGACCTGTTGTGCCACAGCCATCAAAAACGCTCTCAAGATAAAAGAACTGAATCCTGCGGCTAAAATCACGATCCTCTACCGGGATATGAGGACCTACGGTCTGATGGAATCATACTATGCAAAAGCCAGAGACCAAGGAATTCTGTTCGTGAGATATGAACCTGAGAAAAACCCGGTGGTCAGTAAAAATGGACAGGACCTCTCTATTTCCTTTGTCGACCCAATTTTAAAGGAGGGGATAGAGATTAAACCTGACTTTCTGGTTCTCTCTTCAGCTACCGTTTCGAGAGAGAATGAAGAATTGGCAACCATGTTAAAGGTCCCTCGAACAGCAGAGGGCTTCTTCTTGGAAGCGCATATGAAATTGAGACCGGTCGATTTTGCAACGGATGGCCTCTATCTGGCAGGTTCAGGACATGGTCCTAAATTGATCAGGGAAAGCATCTCCCAGGCAAGCGCAACAGTCTCCAGGGCCTGCACCATTCTTTCGAAGGAGAAGATATTAGTCGGCGGCGTTGTGGCGATGGTGGAGGGCGAGCGGTGTGCAGCCTGTTTGACCTGTGTGAGGGTCTGTCCCTACAATGTGCCGGTGATCAATCAGAAGGGAGAGGCGGAGATCGACCTGGTCAAGTGCAAGGGCTGTGGAAGCTGTGCAGCGGAGTGTCCGGCCAGGGCGATTGAGCTGATGCACTTCAGGGATGGTCAGCTCTGGGCCAAGAGCCAGGCCCTTTTGATTTCGGATTTCGGAATTCGGAGTGCGGAG
>Ga0154725_1001_pt1 | contig 25484 bp, 23 predicted proteins | sample Rifle2008BG16ft_FD_105733 | JGI IMG/M metagenome (GOLD analysis project Ga0154725, IMG submission 105733) | Deltaproteobacteria bacterium RBG_16_49_23 | reverse complement strand
TCCCCGAAAGTGGAGATATCGTTTCAACAGCTCTTCCCTCTCTAAAAGGGTGCTCTGGTTTTTTTTAAGTCCCCGATAGAGAACAAGGCCTATGCCGACGAGCAGGAAGAAGGAAATCCCCTCATTCAAATATTTGATCCACATCGCTCCATTCATTTCCGTGACATCCGAATTGAATATAGAGTTCCAAATCCCCCCCTGCCTACCGGCAGGCAGGCATCCCCCTTTTACTAAAGGGGGGCGAGGGGGGTTATAACCGGTTGATCAGGCTGGCCATATAGCCTGCCCCGAATCCGTTATTGATGTTGACCACTGCGATGCCTGAGGCGCAGGAGTTTAACATCGCTAAAAGCGCTGTGATCCCGCCGAAACTGGCCCCATAACCGACGCTTGTGGGAACAGCAATCACCGGCTTATCGACCAACCCTCCCACCACACTGGGGAGCGCTCCCTCCATCCCCGCCACAACGACGAGAACCCGGGCTTCCTCCAGTCTCTTCTTCTGGGAAAGCAACCGGTGAATTCCTGCCACGCCGACATCATAAAGGGTTTCCACGCGATTGCCCATGATTTCCGCAGTGACAGCCGCTTCTTCGGCCACCGGGATATCGGTTGTGCCGGCGGTGATCACCAGGATCGTCCCTTTGCCTTCTAATTCGACCGGATGGGTATGGTAGGTCAGGAGTTTTGAAAGAGGGTAGTAACGGCTCTTCAAAAAAATTTTTTTGATCGTTTTTGCTTTCTTCTCTTCGAGGCGGGTGAGGAGGATGTTCTGGCCTTTCTCCTTTAACCCCTTCATGATCGAAAGAATCTGCTCAGGCGTCTTTCCTTCACCCCAGATCACTTCCGGAAAACCCTTTCGAAGGCTTCGATGGTGGTCCACCATCGAATGGCCCAGATCTTCGAAGGGAAGCGACTTCAGCCGGGCCGTTGCTTCAGCAAGGGTGATCTTTCCTGATTTCACATTCTTTAAGAGATCTTCGAGCTTTCGAATATTCATTTTTTCATAACCACCATCGGAAGAGGTCTTTAGGCTCTCCGGAATGAAATAATTCTATTCAGTCTCATCACCAAAAGTCAAGAGAAACTCCACTTTAAAATTGCTTGACAACATCGTTGGAATGGAATATTTTGCTTCTTACGGTTCATCCTGAAAAATACCATTCCATGGATATGAGGGCGGAATTTCTGTTTTATATCTTTTAGGGAATGGAACGCTTCATGAAGGGGATAGGACGATGAGAAAAGGAAAATTTCTTAAATTATGGGGCGCGATCTTCCTTCTGATTTTTTCAAACTCCATGCTATGGGCCGGGGAAGTGGTAAATAAGGACATGAGGGCTTGGGCCAAGAAAGCGCTGGAAGAGGAAAAAGCCTTGAAAGCCGCCCCGACCCGGAATACCCTGGCCGTTCCTTATTTTCAAAATAAAACGGGACAATTGGATTTAGATCCATTGCAAAAGGGCATTGCCCTTATGCTCATGACCGATTTTTCCAAAATAAAAGGATTTCAGGTTGTGGAAAGAGTCCGGCTTCAAGCCCTGGTGGAGGAACTGGGCCTCGGGACTTCAGGACTCGTCGCACCCGAGACCGCACCCCGTGTTGGAAGGCTGTTGGGGGTCCAGTGGCTTGTTGGGGGAGAGGTTTCCAAAGGCCAGACAAGTCAGATCAAGATTCAATCGCTTCCCCTGGATGTGCCGGGTCAAAAGGTACTCGGAGAACCGGCAGCCGAAGGAGACTTGACCGATCTGTTCCGTATCGAAAAGGATCTTCTTTTCGAAATCATCAAGCTGTTAAAAATTGAAGTGACGCCACAGGAACAAGAGGAACTAAGAAAGCCATGCTCCGTGAACCTGAGAGCCCTGATGAACCTGTTCAGAGGCATTCAGGCGAGCGATTTACAGGATTATGAAAAGGCCGCCCAATTTTATGAGAAGGCGCTCGAAGAGGACCCGAGGATCTGCAACGCCAGGGGAGCTCTCCAGGAGCTCCAAGCTCTTGGTCTGATTGACTCAAAGAAGCGGAGCCGCGACATGTTGCGTTCGTTAAGAGACCGGGGTTCCCTGACAGATCAATTGTCACCGGAAGATGCCACAAAAAGGACGAGAACGCCAAAAGACACTCCGCCTTCTTCAATAAGAAGGCAAGGTCCAACAAATTGATGATCAGAAGAAATTGATCAGAGGGTGCTGTCCTATGAAAAGATACGCATATGCTCTATCGTTTGTCTTCCTCCTTCTTTGGTTTGGGATCGGCTCTGCCTTCGATATGACTGCCCGGACAGGGTTTATTTTTGACTGGTGGAAGGATACCGAAGACAATCGAGGCAGACAATTCTATACACCCATCGAGTTGGAAGCCCGGCACGGGGATATCTCTCTGAGCTTGTTAACGGCGTATGGCTACACCCATTTCGATGGCATTGCTCAGCCAGTACCTTTTTTCGCGTTCTTCTCCAATAAAGAAGATCGATCCTTGACCCATTTCCTGGACACCAAACTTAATTTTTCATATGAGATCGTGGGAAAACTGCCTGTTGACATTCTCCTTGGCCTTGACTTCAACCTTCCGACAGGCAAAACCGATCTCAGGGCAAAGGACCTCGCAGCGATTATGGACCCTGACCTTATTTCAATCAATAATTTTGGTGAAGGGTTCAATATCAATCCCACCCTTTCGCTGGCCAGGGAATTGGGAGACTGGGTTTTTGGGATCAGCGCTGGTTATCTCTGGCGCGGAAAATATGATTTTGGATTTACTCAGGAGACCCCATTTTTTGCACAAAAGATAAGGGATTACGATCCAGGGGATATCTTTAATTCGAATGCGGAAGTCCGTTACTATTTTTCTCCCAACTGGCAGGGACGCCTCTTCGGAAACTATACCTGGTATGGAAAAAACGAATGGAAGCAGAGAGATCTTTCTCCTTTTTTCACAGTTACCAGCAAAATCCGCCATCAGGAGGGGGAGCTTTACTCTTTAGGGTTGGGGCTTCATCATAGCCGGAAAAAATGGGACGCTGATCTTGCCTTTCGGGGAATCTTCAGAGAAAAGAATAAGCTTATGGAGAGGAACCAAGCCGGTCGAAATTTATTGGGGTCTTTTCCAAGGTTTTCAACGGAGCCTGAGAATAGCCACGGGAAGGAGTGGGTGGGTGATTTTGTCTTGAGGTATTTCCTCGATGACAAGACCACCTTCCAATCCCATTTTCAAGTACTCTTAATTCAAAAGAACGATTATTCCTCCCATCCGGACATTTTCTCAAGTTCGGTCAACCGCTTCGTTGGCCGGAGGGAAAAATATAGTCTTGGCTTCGGGGCTACGAGAAAATTTGGGAAACATGTTGAAGCGGAATTATTTGTCAAAGGATTTCTGATGCATGACGAGGAGGCTTTCTTCCCGGAATTTCCATTCTTTCGAAGTGAACGCAACTACAAAGGCTTTTCCCTTGGGGGACAACTGGCCTACCGTTTCTAACGCTTGATCACAGCTCCTCAGCCGCCCTCCCTGCCATATCGATCCATTCCTGTAAGTTGGTCGATGAAGCAATCTTCTGAACCGCCTTCTTGATCCTTCCCGTCTCCACTTCCACCAGACGCAAATCAAGGCGCATCTTGTCTCCGATGATCTGATAACCCCCGAAGACCATGAATCGGGCCGCAACAATTCTTCCAAGCTTTAACCGGGTGGTCTCATCTACGATCGAGGTCGTCCCGAGACGGAGCTCTTCAAGGGCTAAGAGAAGACGCTGTCTTTCGATCACCTTGTAACCTTCTCTTTTATTAAGGGTTTCGATAATTCGGAGAGAGAGGATCTCTCCTAAGTTAACTCGACCTGTCTTCCCGGGGCTGAGATCGTCCAGATCCCAGACAGCTATGGTGGCGCCTTTTTCCTTGAAGTCAGGAGAGGAGGCGCACGAAACAAGAATCAGACCGAGTGAGAGAAAGGGAACAAAAAATCTTCTAAGCATGGGTATCATCTTGGCCCGGCTCCCTCCATCTTCTCCTGAATCTTATCATCCGCCTTAAGGGGCCTCTCCTGATTTAGAATCTTCACATGGCATAGATCCGGCTCCACCCGAACGACCTCCACCTGTCCGATCGCCCTGGGTGCGCTCTGAAGGGCTTTTCCCTTATATTTGATGGGCTCCTGCTCTTCTAACACTTCAAATTTTGTGCCGGAAACCACCCCCTGTTTCGAGCCCAGATTGAGGATGGCCTGATCCCCTGTCACTTTGACCAGATAGCCTCTCAAGGGATATTTCGAAATCACCGTTTTAAGAATGTCGCGGTTCAGATGGAACAACTCCTTTTCCAATGAAACATTGGGGCCTAATTGCTTATTGGTCACTTGAGGGATGGCTGAGGTCTCCGTATCAATGAGCCTCAGGCTGAAAAGGGTCCCCTGCGGGAGGTAGAGGAGGGAACCTGTCCCGATCAGTCTCGCAGCCAGAACTCTGCCGAGATGGAGAGCGGTTTCAGGATTGGCCAGTTCGGATGAGCCGAGATTCAGTTCTTCAAGAAGCCTCTCGACCAGAACCCGTTCAACCACCTGGACTCTCCCCGATGCGTTCAGATGGTCAGCCAACTGGGTGATGAGAACTGTTGAAAATCCATCTCTCTCAGCCAGACCGCCCTTCTCCTGAAAATCGACGAAGGAAAGGACCATGGGCTGAGAAGTCCAGGTATCTTCCCCCTTTTTGGCGCCCGCCTTTTGGTCTCGATAACGCGCGGCAAGCTCCTTAATCAGTTGATCCGTTCTCTCCTTCCGTTTCGCATCTCTCTGAAGCTCGATCATCTCCTGTGCCTTTTTGGCCAGGACGACAGCAAATGGATCGGTTTTCTCAAGACCCAGGGCCTGACGATAAGACTCCAGCGCCTTATCCCATCTTCCCTCCTTCTCATAGGTAAGCCCTTTGTTTGTCGTCCCCTCAATATAGTAAGGATCGACGGTGAGCGCCTGATCGTAGTATTCTCGCGCCTTCGGATACTGTTTGGCGCCGGCATAATACCGGCCCATTTGATTATATTTAACAGCCTCCTGATAAAGCTCCCCCTCTTTTTTCTGAAGAGCGGTCTGATAAGCCGATTCCGCCTCTTTCTTCTTATCCTGTCCGTAGAGGATGTCTCCTTTGATGACATGAACATAGGCCCTGTCAGGAGCTTTCTGTTCCACCTCCCTGGTCAATTGTAACGCTTTCTCCGTCTCTCCTTTCCTGGCATAGACTGCGGCCAAACCTTCTTTCCCGATGATTTCTCCTTGAGCTCCTTGCTGAGAAAGATCCTTAAAGGTTTCCTCCGCTTCGGCCAGCTTATCCTCCTTCAGGGCGGCGTAACCCTTGACCGCTTTGGCCTTCACATGTTGAGGATTCTTTTTAACCACCTCTTCGCTGAGGGCCTTCGCTAACTTTGTCTGTTTCCTCTGTAATTCTCTTTCCGCAAGCCTTACGAGCATCGTTTCAGTCGTCTTCCCACCCCCTTGAAAATAGTCAAGCATTTTCAAGCCCGGACCGATGGTGCAAATCGTTGGAAGGATCTGTCTGGCTTGATAAAGATCGCTGACCTTTGAAACATCCAGGAGAACCGGAAAGCTGAGGCCCGAGCTTTCAACGAATTTTGTCGCCCGGTCTTTTGAAGAAAGGGTTATCGCCCATGTGGTGAGGTCCGTCCCTTTATACTGTTTTGTCAATTGATTGAGACTCAACAGCCCTTCCTGGCTTGGCCTCGACTCCGCATCGAAAAAGTAGAGGATGATGAGGGGCCGTTCTTTCATCCGGGATAAATCGTAGGTCTGGCCCTTGAGATCCTTCAGGGAAAAAACCGGGGCCGCCTGGCCGGGAGGGAGCTGACCGTAACTGACTTCGCTTCCAAAGAGAATTCCCACGATTAAGATCATCAGAAAAAGAGGGTGTTTTAAAATCATCATGTGAGCACCTCCTCATGGGTTAACCCTATTGCATAAGGGTTCAGTTGAATTAACTGGATACCATCATAAAAAGTCGGGTTCCAGTATTGCAATGATCTTTTCCAAACGTCACCATTTGATTAATCCAGCAGATGACATTGATTTAAGGATCCTCCCTGTTAGCCAAAGGTTCGATGAATCTGAGCGCCAAATCTAATGCAACAACAGGGTTAAGGTTTTTTCTCAGCGATTGGAATTAATCGAATGCGAAGAGGCATTTCCTCTCCCTCCTTCAATTCCACCTGCGCCTCCCATTCATGGAAGTCCGGTAAGGTCAATCGAACTTCTCGCTTTCCTATGGGAAGGGCCGCCCTGAGCGGAGCGGCTCCTTTGAATTCCCCGTCCACAAAGACCCGGGCTCCTTCCGGCATACTCTCCACCTTAAGGAAAGTGGTGATGACCTTTTCAACAGGAGGGGGCGGCCCCGGTCGCGAGATGATTTTGGTCCATCCGATGTATCCCGCCATCCCCAGCAATGCAATGAAAAAGAAGGCCAGGGCAATCTGTTTCAATCTCTTCCGGCTTTTCCGTTCAGAAACCGGACCCTCTTCCTCGAGACAGCCCTTCAATGCCTCGGCCAAGGCTCTGCCTGTTCCAAAACGGGCATCAGGTTTCTTGTTCAGACATTTCATGACAATTTGAGAAAATTTCAGAGAGATGGCCGGATTGATTTTCGCGACCGGAGGAGGAGTATCCTGGGTAATCGAACGAAAGATCGCGGCCAGGTTTCCACCTCCAAAAGGCTTTCTACCAGTGCTCAATTCATATAGAATGATCCCCAGGGAATAGAGATCCGAACGGCCATCCACAGGTTGACTCAACACCTGCTCAGGAGACATATACGCAGGGGTTCCAAGGATCTCCCCTGCCTGGGTCTGAGTGGGGGCCGTGGGATCTTCGATATGGGCAATGCCGAAATCGGTTATCTTCGTCTGACCGTTGGCATGGATAAGGATGTTGCTCGGTTTGATGTCCCTGTGAACGATCCCTCTTTGCTGGGCATAGTCAAGGGATTCTGCCACCTGGATCCCGATGCGAATGATCTCCTGGGGATTCAATTTCTGACCCTCCATCACCCTATGGAGAGGAGTTCCCTCCAAGAACTCCATGGCGATATAGACTGTTCCATGATCCTGCCCTACGTCATAGACGGTGACAATACCGGGGTGGGAGAGGCGACCAATCGCTTTTGCCTCCTGGAGAAATCTTTGAACAAAAGCTTCGTCACCCAATCGGTCCTGGCGCAGGACCTTTAAAGCCACCTTCCGGTCAATCTGCGGGTCATGGGCCAAATAGACGACCCCCATCGATCCCTTTCCCAATTCATTGACGATTTGATAACGACCGTAGTTCACAAAAAGACCTTATCTTTCTTTCAAGAATTCCAGAACCGTTCTGGCCGGAATTAAGAAACCAATGGAATCGGATCCTCGATATCTCCCTTTGACGACTCCTACAAAATCTCCTCTGGCATCAAATACCGGGCTTCCACTGCTCCCGGGTAGAATTCCCATTTTCACCTGCCACAGAGGAAGATGGTTCACCTGCCTGAGCGGTCCATCAATCATTCCGGAATAGACCTTCTGATGCTGATTCGAAAGACATCCCATGGCATAGACCTTCTCCCCGTCTTTCAAAAGATCCCTGGCCTTGGTCAATGGAATGGAAGGATTGAGACTGAGAGGAGTCCGGATGAGAGAGAGATCCCGCTCCAGATCCAATTTGACCAGATGGCCCTGGAACGGGTGACGATTATAAAGGACCATGATCTCCTGGACCCCTTGAAGGTCGTGGGCCGTAGAAATAACGAGCCCCTCCTTGTTAATTATGAAACCAGAAAACTGTATTGGATTTTCACCCATCTTGGCTTTGATACAGACAAGGGATCCCTGCCGAGATAAGACCGGCGCAGGAACCTCCTGCGAAAGATCTGCTTCTGACGAAGGACTCCTCAGATAATTCTCGATAAAAGCCCACAGGGCTTCCGCCTTGGTCCGATCCGGTTGCCCATCCATGGTATATCGCACCGATAGAAAAGAGGCGAGGGGTGAGGATGGTTTTAGAAGCGCCTCCCACCTCTCACTCCCCTTCGAAGCGGTTATCCGAACCTGGCCGCCCCCCACAGGGTTTCGAAATATCTTGAAACCCGATTCCGTAAGCCACCGTGAAAGAATCTGCTCCGCTTCCACCATAGGAAGAGGATACTCTCTTGTTTCGTCCATTCCCTGGGCATGAAGATGGGAAAACGGAAATGAAGGGCTTTGAAATAGATTGGAAAAGAAAAGAAAAGTGCAGATGAAAAAGATTTTTTTCATCTTTCCCTTACCTCACATACGATCATATCATCCCTGGGGCTCATTCTACTCTCCTGTCAAAGGGGTAGTCCTGATCCTTCTCAGGATGAATTATTCTATTCAGGCCCCCGGAAAAAAGTCAAGAAAAAGTCCTGAGGAGAAAACAACCCATGGATTCTTCTCAATAAACCTTTAATCTTGACTTTGAATACCTCCTTAAGTATAGTAAGTTTTACCGCCTGGTCATTCTTTCAAAACTTACAAGGGCGAAAAAGAGAAACAGATGTTTTAAACAGATGGATACGCACTGAATTCATTAACGAGTGGAATCTTATGGATAGCCATGAGGGAAGCCTTTCAGGAGTAGGCAAAGAGTTCAAAGCCATTCATAGGATTCTCGTGAAGATTCTCGATAAATGGCGAACCGAAACCCAGGAGGGAACAGAGGAAGCATTAAATGAAACCCTCATCATCTCTCCGGAAACTTATCAAAAAAAAACATCTCCTCCTCTTCGAGATCAGGAAACAGAAGAGATTCTCCAAAAAACAGTGATTTTCTCTCCTCAGGGAACGACCGGGAGAGAAGGATTTCCGCCTGCTCATGAACCTGAAGAAATATCCGAAAAGGATCAATTTTCAGAGGAAACCGTCATCCTGAAACCGGGAAAGATCCGGGGCAAAGCAGAAAGGTAGTCCTATTTCCATGGAAAGGTTGACCCAGGAGATCAGATCGATTTATCAATCAGACCCCTTGAGGGCTGAAACATTGATTGAGGCCTATCTCGAACAGGTATGGGAGGAGGAGGCTGCCGCTGAAAAGATCACCCTCCTTGAAGCGCTGATTCACCAATTTGAAATCGGTCCTTCCCGGGCCCGGCCGGAGATTGATCTCGAATCGAAAGAATTTTCCCGCCTCTTCTCTCTTCTGTTGGGAGAAAGGGTCTCTGCTTTGGATCTATCGTCTGGAGAACTCATCGAAAAATTAGCCTCCTCCTTAAACACCATCTTCGATTCCTTAAATCAGATCATCCGTGTGATCCATGTGACGCTATTGGGCCAAAAACCTGAACTTGAAACGATCCGGCATTTCATTGGCTCCCAGTTGGGCTCCCAGTTGGAGCGAGAGGAGCAGACGAATTCCCTTCAACACTACCTCGCCCAGATTCAGGAAGCCTTTTTAATTGCCCATAAAGCTTTTCAGGAAGCAAGCCATGCCAAAATGGGTGAAATTCTGAAGGAACTCGGGCCGGAACGTTTGGAATCAGACCTTGCAGGAGGTTTAACATTCGGCCCTTTTCGCAAGGCCGAGCTTTTTAAAATATATCAGGAAAGATTCCTTAAGTTTAAGAAATGGTTTGAATCAGGCCGGTTCAGTGAAGAGTTGTTACGAGAATTTGAAAAAACATGTCAAAAACTATATAATGCCGACCGGAGGTGAAAAAATGAAAAAAAATAATAAGGTATTGTTGCTTTTCCTTCTCCCGGTCTTTCTCTTTTCTTGCTCCAAAACCGTTATCCCTCCCAAATGGGACTATGAGCTGAAGGCCGTCAATCTCTATCTGAAAACCGACCCCAAGCTTCATCTCTATTCGGGTATCCCCCATACCCTTGTCCTCTGCATCTACTTTTTAACAGACCCGAATGAATTCAATCAACAGATTGACGATAAAGGGGGATTGGAAAAACTCTGTGAATGCTCGAAGTTTCACCCGAGTGTCACTAATGCGAAGCGATTCATCCTCCATCCCGACAAGGAATATACCGAGTCTCTTGACCGGCCTGCAGGGGCCCAATATGTGGGGATCGTGGCCGGTTATTATAAACTTCAGAAAGAGAACGTCGTGCGTCTCTATAAAATTCCGGTCATTGAAGATAAATCCATGAGGACGATCACCCAAAAACCGGGGGTCCTCAATCTCAATTTATTTTTAGGTCCTCAACAGATTGAAGAGTTAAGGGGGAAAGAGAAATAATGGATATCCAAAGACCGCTTTTCTGGCATCAGGGGCTCTTCCTGCAACCTCAACATTTTCAACTCCTGGACCTCTCTTTTCAATCTCTCCTGGCCCCTTTCCATCATTTCATTGAACCCCACTTCTGGGGAATCGGCGGAATCGAAATTCAAAAGGCGTCCCTGGGGATGAGGGCCTTCAATCTCCTGAAAGGTCATTTTCTCTTCCCCGATGGAACATTTGCCGTATTCCCCGGCAATGCCATCCTGGAGGCCCGGCCTTTTGAAGAGGCATGGGTTGAAGGAGGGAAACCTTTCCCGGTCCTGATCGGTCTTAAGAAGTGGAATCCGGCAGGCGAAAATGTGACCGTTGTCCAAAAATTGGAGAACCTTTCTGAGGTAGCCACACGGTTTGTCACCACGCCTGACCCCGATGAGGTGAAGGACCTCCACTCCGGCGGGCCCCAGGGTCGGGTAAAAAGACTCTATTTTGCCCTCAAGTTTTTCTGGGAAACCGAAAGAGATCACCTGGGTGACTATGTCCTGATTCCCATTGCCGAGCTGGAGAGGATGGGAGAAGAGATCAGGCTCTCCGAACGTTTTATCCCCCCCTCTCTTACGATTTCGAGTTCAGAACCTCTCTTCAATCTCATCAAGGAGATCAGAGATCAAATTTCCGCCCGAAGCCGCCAACTGGAGGAGTATAAGAGCCAGCGAGGAATTCAGACCGCTGAGTTTGGCTCAAGGGATATGGTCTATCTTCTGGCCCTGAGATCGCTCAACCGGTATGTCCCGGCGCTCTTTCATTATACGGAAGTCCAGCAGGTCCATCCCTGGGCCGTCTATGGAACGTTAAGACAGCTGATCGGGGAACTCTCCTCTTTCTCCGAGCGGATCAATGTGATGGGGGAGTTGGAGGACGGGAGTCGTGTCCTTCCCAATTACGACCACCGGAATTTATGGGAATGTTTCTCGACAGCCCAGGATCTGGTGATTCAGCTTCTCGATGAGATCACCGCAGGACCGGAATATGTCATCCGCCTGGTCTATGACGGCACCTATTATGCGGCCCCTCTGAAACCTGCCATCTTTGAAGGTCGCAATCGCTTCTATCTCGTCCTAAAAACAGAGGAAGAGCCCAAACTGGTCCTGAAGTCAATTGAGACCATGGCCAAATTGAGCTCGCGGGAAAATCTGCCGATTCTTATCGCTAGGGCCCTCCCCGGGGTCGGCGTGGAACATTTGCCCGTCCCTCCTCAAGAACTCCCTCGCCGGGCCCGTTCGATCTATTTCTCTGTGAATCATCACAGTGACCAGTGGGCCCTCGTGCAGAAGAATAATAACATCGCTCTTTACTGGGATAACGCTCCGGAAGACCTGGAGGTAGAATTGATGGTAGTGGGCAGATAATAAAAACCCATTGCAAAATGAAAATTGCAAATTATAAAAGTCTAAATTGAGATACAAAAATATTTTACATTTTGAATCTTTCATTTTTCGTATCACTTTAGCTGTTTGAAATCGCTTTGTAAAATCCCTCCCAACCTCCCTTTGCCTGCCTCTGGCATGATAAAAAGGCCAAAGGGAGGGGAAAGTATTCCCCCTGTTGACAAAGGGGGATGAAGGGGGATTAGATCAGTTTTTTCAAAGCGCTAAAGGGTTACCTTTTTTCAATCTTACTTAATTGAAACGGAGTTGACTATGCACCTGACGGACAGTTTTATGGAGCTGATAGCCTATGTGGTCTATTTCGTTAAAACCGTTGATAACAAACAACCTCCCTACGAGCAGGTGAAGGCCGATATCGTACGCTTTCTCACCCAGAGTGAGATGGCTGTCAAAAGGGGCCTCTTCTCCCAGGAAGACTATGATCTGGCTCGATTTATGGTATGCGCATGGGTGGATGAAGCGATTCTCAATTCCTCATGGAACCAGAAAGGACATTGGCAGAGGGAACCGCTCCAGCGCCTCTATTATCATACCCTGGATGCGGGTGAAGAGGTTTTCGAAAGGCTAAACGCCCTGGGCCTCCATCAAAGGGAGGTTCGTGAAGTCTACTATCTCTGTTTAGCTCTGGGTTTCATGGGTCGCTATCACCATAAGGGGGATGAATATCTCCTGGAGCAGTTAAAAACCTCCAACCTCAAGCTCCTTCTCGGAAGCTCTGTTGGGATTCCGTCCCTCGAGAGGGCGGAACTCTTTCCGGAAGGCTATCCTGTCGAAGCCATGGACCTCGGTCCCCAGAAACGAAAGTTTCGGTTCTCACCTTTTACCCTGGCCTGTCTGGCCGGACCCGTCATTCTTTTTGGCCTGCTCTTTTTGATCTATCAATTCGCCCTGAGCGGCGTATCAGAAAATTTTTTAAAGGCGGTGCCATAAATGAAAGCCTTCTTGTTAAAGTATCTTAAATATGGCCTCATCGCTGTCGCTATCTTTCTGGCCATTGTCCTGGTCTTCGGAGTCGTCCTTATCCTCAATTGGCCCTGGTGGGTGGGGCTCTTCCTTCTTCTGATCCTCATCGGATTGGCAGTGGGGATTCTCTTTCTCCGAAAGATATGGCTGAAGCGGAGGGAAGAGAGATTCGTTCAGCAGGTCATCGAACAGGACGAATCTCAACTCAAAGCCGTTTCGGGAACAGAGAAGGATGATCTAAAAGAGCTCCAGAGCCGGTGGAAAGAGGCAGTGGAGGCCCTGAAGCGGTCACATCTGAGAAAATATGGCAACCCCCTCTATGTGCTCCCCTGGTATATGGTCATCGGAGAAAGCGGCTCCGGAAAGACGACCTCCATTAGCAGCGCCCGGCTCTCCTCCCCCTTCGTCGAAGTCAGTCGAACGTCGGGCATCTCCGGCACAAGAAATTGTGACTGGTGGTTCTTTGAACAAGCCATCATTCTCGACACTGCCGGAAGATATGCGATTCCCATTGACGAAGGCCGGGACAAGGAGGAATGGCAAAGGTTTTTATCCCTTCTCATCAAGTATAGAAGAAAAGAGCCGATCCATGGCCTTATCGTCACGATCGCCGCCGACAAATTGCTGGAGGGTCAATCGGAAGTCCTGGAAGAGGATGGTAAAAATATTCGTCGCCGAATCGACGAATTGATGAGGGTTCTGGGAACCAAGTTCCCTGTCTATCTCCTGGTGACCAAATGTGACCTCGTTCAGGGGATGACCCAATTCTGTGATCATCTTCCGGAGAAGAGTCTCGACCAGCCCATGGGGTTTATCAACCAGGATCTCACCACGGATGTGGCCGTTTTTCAAGAACGCGCCTTCAATGCCATCGGAGAACGGTTGAGGAATCTCCGGCTTCTCCTGACCCATCAACCGGGCGGCAGGGGATTGGAACCGGGCCTTCTCCTCTTTCCTGAAGAGTTTGAAAGCCTGAAAACAGGCCTTCATTCCTTTATCAAAGGATCCTTTCGGGAGAACCCCTACCAGGAGACGCCCATCCTCAGGGGCCTCTTCTTCAGCAGTGGCCGCCAGGAAGGAAGCCCTTACTCCCATTTTCTGAAGGCTCTGGGTCTGATCGGAGAGAAGGAGATCTTGCCCGGCACCAGCAAGGGTCTCTTCCTTCATGACTATTTCGCCAAGGTGATCCCCAAAGATAGAGGGCTCTTTGCCCCAACCAAACGGGCTCTGCAGTGGCGGCTCCTGACAAGAAATCTTGGTCTGACCGCCTGGGTTGTCCTCATCGTAGCTTTGTGCGGTCTCCTCAGTTTCTCCTTTGTTAAGAATCTTAAAGTCATTCAGGATGCCCGCCGGGAATTTGAAAAGCCTCCGGTGTTGCGGGGCGAGGTTCTCGCCGACCTGATCACCATGGACCGTTTCTGTCAATCGATCCTCAGGGTGGAGGAACAGAACAAAAACTGGTGGATTCCCAGATTTGGATTGACGGAAAGTAAAAAAGTAGAGATGGGGCTGAAGAGCAAGTATTGCAAACAGTTCCAGACCGTCTTCTTAGCCTCTTTTGACAAACAGATGTCGAACAATCTGGCCGGTCTTGCGATCACAACGCCCGATGAAGTCATCATCCAGTATGTCACGCATCTCGTCAGACGGATCAACCTTCTCAGGGCCCGCCTGGACGGCCAGCCCTTCCCCATCCTCCAGGCCAAACCCCAACCCTCTTATGAACCGATCCCGATCCTCGCCGACCCGAAAACCATCTCCGAGATGAAAAAGAAGTTCGGACAACTCTACCTTTACTATCTCGTCTGGCGGTCGGACGCGGGTGAAATCAACAAGGAGATCGCCATCCTTCAGGCCTGGTTAAAAGATCTTCTGGGCGCCAAGCGGACCAATCTTCGATGGCTCGTCCTGTGGGCAAACAGGCAGGAGACCCTTCCGTCCATTACCCTCCGGGATTTTTGGGGGGGAAGCCTTACCCTGGCCGATGAAAAGCTGGTTTTCCCTTCTTTCACCCGGAAGGGAAAAGAGGCGATCGATGCCTTTGTAAAGGAGATTGAATCCGCCCTTCCTGATCCTCTGATCCTCGCCGGCCAGAAAACCGATTTCGATAAATGGTATCCCTCGATCTGCTTCGAGGGCTGGCAGACGTTTGCCGCCTTCTTTCCCAGAGGGATGGAGAGGTTAAAGGGAATCAAGGAGTGGCAGCCCGTGGCGACGAAAATGGCAACGGAGCAAGGTCCTTATTTCGCATTCCTGAATAGGGCGGCCACGGAGCTGGAACCTCTCATCCGTCCGGAAGGATTGCCTTTCTGGCTCCAGCAGGTTTACCATTTCCAATTGATCAAGGCCCTGAGCAAGACCCAGAAGGAAGGGGGCCTGATCGATAAGGCAACAGAGGAGGCCCGCAAACTCATCACCCAACTGGAAAAAACATTTGGCAAAGAGGTCGGGCAAATGGAGACGCAAATCCAGGCAGCCAAAGCTCATCAGGAGTATCTCAATGGTCTGTCCGCGATTTCGCAGGCCACGACCACTTCGAGAAACCAGGCCTATCAGATGACTTCCCAGATTTACGGGGAGGATCCTGCCACCAGTAAATCGCCTCTCTTCGCTGCCGCCGGCGCTCTGAATAAACTGAAGGCCCACCTGTTGAAAGGAAGGCCCACGGAGGAGATTTTCTGGAAACTGGTTGCAGGGCCTCTCGATTTTCTCTGGTCATTTGCACGAAGGGAGACAGCCGGCTACCTCCAGAATCAGTGGGAGGAGAAGGTCCTTGCCGAGGTTCAGGGAACAACGGGGCACCAGGCCACCCAGCTCCTGTTGGGGTCCGAGGGTCATGTCTGGAAATTCGTGAAAGGGCCTGCGGCTCCCTTCCTCTCCAAGAGCCCGCAGAAAGGCTATTATACAAAAGAGGTTCTGGGAGGAGGCATCCCTTTTGAAGCCTCTTTCCTAACCTATGTGACCAAAGGGGCTCCCGCCCCCACCCTTCCCAAGAGCGCTACCATTCTGATCAGGGGATTGCCTACCGATGCCAATCCTGAGGCGAAGATCAAACCTCACAGTACGAAACTGGAGCTTCAATGTACAAGCGGCAATCAAACAATCGTCAATTACAATTATCCTGTGAGCAAGACCTTTCAATGGTCCTTCGATGCCTGTGGCGACGTGCTCTTCCAGATCGATTTGGGAAGCCTCGCCCTGATCAAGAAATACACAGGCAACCAGGCTTTCCCCGAATTTCTCCAGGATTTTAAGGGGGGACAGAAGGTTTTCTCCCCCGGTGATTTTCCCGGCCAGAAGTCCACTCTGGAAGGTTTTGGAATCAAACAGATCAAGGTGAATTACCAGTTTAGTGGAGATTACAGTCTGCTTGTGGACCAGATCAAATCCATTCCAGGGCAGGCGCCTGGAAATATTGTAAGGTCTTGGGAAGAATGACCTCTCCTCCTTATTGGCGCTGGTTAGCTTCTGGAAAACATCCGGTCGCTTCAGACTTTTTCAGGCTGGGGGAAGATGCTCCCCTGTTAAAAGTCTTTTCCGATTGGGTGGAAAAGGGTTATCAGACCCTGATTTCCAGGAAGAAAACAATTACCCCTTCGGTTCACTATGCCTGGCGATTCTGGGCAAGGGGTTCACAGAAAGAGCATATCGCCTGTGGGGTCATCAGAGATAGCAGTGATAGCGTAGGCCGGCCTTATCCTCTTCTCATCATGGGGACCGGCCCTCTCTCTGGCTGGGAAGATCATTGGGATCTTCTTCCCTTCGCCTGTGAAAAGTCCTGGAGTCAGATCGAATACCTCTCGGCCCTGGTGGCCAATGATTTTAAAAAATTGGAAGGAGAGGTTCGTCACATCCGGCCCCCCTCTTCCGATTGGTCAGATTGCGGTCTGAAAAAGAAGGAGATTGAAAGTCAATGGCCCTCTCCCCACACGGACTCCTCTTCTTCGAGCCTGAAGGAGATGGAGGGGCGGGCCTCGATGGAATCCGGGAACGCCGAGTCTATCGTCTATTTAGACCCGAATCCCATGAACGACCAATTTGCCCAGGTGAGCCTCTGGCACCATCTCTTTAAGAACAATGGGCGAGGAGCCCCGAATGCTCTCTTTATGGGAGGAAGTCTGGAAAAGGCCTGTCTCGCTATATTCAGAAGACCTCTTGGGCCGACAGACTTTGTCCGGCTCTGGTCCGTCTCTTCACCAGCCCCCGCTCTCTCCCCCTGAGCGATAGAGAGAGAAGGAAAGGAATGTTCCGTGGAACTTGAACTCTTAGGTCAATCACCCATCAGCCAGGAACAACCGACTGGCACGGATGTCCGGTTTGAGCCTCTCTTTGAAGAGCTTCAGGCTGAGACTGCTAAACTCTCCTCCATTTCAGGACCCGGCAGTGTGGATTGGGGAAAAATCACCAGACTCTCCTCTGAAATCCTGGCTGAAAAATCGAAAGACCTTCTGGTTGCAAGCTACCTTGCCGTGGCCCTCATCTACCACCGCCAGATCGAAGGCTTTGCCATCGGCCTCAAAATCTATCAGGACCTCCTCGAAACATTCTGGGACCGTCTCTATCCCGGAAAGATGAAGGCCCGGGCGAGCGCCATTGAGTGGTGGACAGAGAAGACAGAGACAGCCCTGAAACAGATCAAACCCGGACCCCTTGCTCCGGAGCAGATGAAATCCCTCAAGGAGACTCTTCAGAAGATCGAAGAGTTTCTGAGCCAGCATTTAGAAGAGCCTCCTGCATTCAGTGCAATTCGGGATCAATTAAAAGCTCTATCTCCAACACCGCCCGAGAAGTCAAAGGAAGAGCTACCCCCTCCAGCAGAGAAAGCGACCCGCGGGGAGCCCGAAGCTTCGGAAGGGATAGCCACTGAACAAGATGCCCAGAAGGCGCTGAACTACGGACTCCAGAAAATCCGTGAAGCTACAGCCTTTCTCTGGCAAAAAAACCTCTCCAATCCCCTTCCCTACCGGTGGTCGAGGATCATGGCCTGGTCAATGGTCGAGGATCTTCCTCCGGCAATTGATGGCAAGACCCGAATTCCTCCTCCCCCGGCTCAGGTCAAAAATATCTTCTCCGAACTGAAAAATAAAGGGGATCACGAAAATCTCCTCAGATCTGCGGAGGGAAGATTTCCTCAATTCATTTTCTGGATCGATCTGAATCGTCACGTTTCAGAAGGTCTGGCCAATTTAGGAGAAAATTACCAGGCTGCAAAAGGAGAAGTCGACCGGGGGACAGCCTTTCTTCTTCACCGACTTCCGGGTCTGGAAACCCTCAGTTTCTCTGACGGAACCCCTTTTGCAGATCCCGAGACCAGGCAATGGTTAAAAGAGATCGCTTTTAAAGGGGGCACAGTCGAAGAATCCTCTTCGAAGGATGCCTCTCTCATACCCCCGCAGGAAAAAAATCCTATAGAAAAGGAGGTGGAAGAGGCTCAGGCGCTCATTAAAAAGGGAAAGCTTCTGGAGGCTATGGAAGGGCTTCAACGGAAATTACAACGCAGCCCGTCCCAGAGAGAAAAACTGCTCTGGCGTCTTGCATTGTCACAGCTTTTGGTCAAGAACAAACAGGTCAAAGTGGCTCTTCCCCATTTGGAACAGATCCTCAAAGAGATTGACTTTTTCAGATTAGAGGAATATGATCCTGAAATAGCCCTAAAAAGTCTCAAGGCGGTTTGGATCGGACTCTCCTCTCAATCGGATCAGGCATCAAAGGAGAAGGCCTTCGAGGTGTTTCAGCGCATTGCAAAGCTCGATCTCACAGAGGCGATTCGGATCGGCAAAACCTAATTAAAGATAATTGAAATCTCCCCTCACCCTTCCCCTCTCCCTAAGAGACTGTGTCGTAATTGGGTGAGGGGACAAAAATGTTAGAAGAAAATTCTTAGAGTTAAACATGTAGGAATCTAATTAAAAGGAAAGGAGGGACTTATGGCAAAAGAGGCATCCGTTGCACCAAAGGAAAGAATCAACATCGTCTATCGTCCGGCGACAGGAGATGTCAAAGAAGATGTAGAGCTTCCTCTCAAGATCCTGGTCATGGGCGACTTCACCGGAAAACCCGATGACCGGGCGCTGGAAAAAAGAGACCCCGTCAATATTGACAAAGACAATTTCAACGAGGTCCTGAAAGCCCATGGTCTCGGATTGAATCTCACGGTGCCGAATCGGCTCTCCGGAAAACCGGATGAGGAGACCACGGTGAAACTCAAGATGAACACGATCAAAGACTTTGACCCCGAGTCGATTGTGAACCATGTTCCTGAATTGAAACGCCTCCTCGAACTAAGGGAGGCTCTGAAGTCCCTGAGAGGCCCTCTGGCCAATGTGCCCGAGTTCCGTAAGAAGGTTCAGGAACTGGTCAAAGATGAAACCGCTCGAAAACAGCTCCTCAAGGAAATGGGGATCGGAGAATAAGGAGGAAGGCGTATGGCTGAAGAAAGAAAAAAGGCAGCCGAGTCTGCCGAAACACAGGTCTTGGAACAGCCCTCTCTGCTTGAGGATATTATTCAGGCGACCAATCTCAAACCCACAGACGAAAACTACTCAATGATGAAAAGAGGTCTCGAAGCCTTTCTCGCAGGTCTTCTCGAGCCCGGCCGGGAAGCCGTCAAGATCTCCAAGGCCGTAGTCGATGATATGATTTCTGAGATCGATAAGAAGATGAGCCTCCAGCTCGATGCGATTCTTCATCACCAGGATCTTCAGAAACTCGAGTCCGCCTGGCGTTCCATGAAATTTCTGATCGATAAGACCGACTTCAGAGAGAATGTGAAGGTGGAGATCCTCAATGTGAGCAAAGAGGATCTTCTTGACGATTTTGGCGACGCTCCGGAGATGGTCAAATCAGGCCTTTATAAAACGGTCTATACGGCAGAGTATGGTCAGTTCGGCGGCAAGCCTTATGGAGCCCTGGTCGGCAACTACGAGTTCGGAGCAGGTCCACAGGACATGAGGCTTCTTCAGTATATGGCCAGTGTCGCCACGATGGCCCATGCTCCATTTATTACAGCCGCCAGTCCGACATTTTTTGGGATCACCAATTTCACGACGCTTCCCCACCTCAAAGATATCAAGGCCATCCTGGAAGCCCCTCAATATATTAAATGGCAATCCTTCAGGGAGAGCGAAGATGCCCGGTATGTGGGACTGACCCTTCCGCGTTTCCTGCTTCGTCTGCCCTATGGTCCGGACACCCAGCCGGTGAAAAGCTTCAACTATGAGGAGGACGTCTCGGCCAGCCATGACGACTATCTCTGGGGCAACTCCGCCTTTACCTTTACCTCCAGGCTTACCGACAGTTTTGCGAAATACCGGTGGTGTGCCAATATTATCGGGCCCAGCTCAGGAGGGGCTGTCGAAGATCTGCCGCTTCATCAGTTTGAAGCCATGGGAGAGATTCAGACGAAGATCCCCACAGAGGTGTTGATCTCCGAGAGAAGGGAATTCGAGCTGGCTGAAGAGGGATTCATCGCCCTGACCATGCGAAAGGGAAGTGACAATGCGGCCTTCTTCTCGGCCAACTCAGCCCAGAAGCCGAAGGTCTTTCCAAAAACAAAAGAAGGCCGGGAGGCGGAGACCAACTATAAATTGGGACTTCAATTACCCTATATGTTTGTCATCAACCGGCTGGCTCACTATTTAAAGGTGATTCAGAGGGAGAACATCGGATCCTGGAAGGAAAGGGTTGATCTTGAAAGAGAACTCAACGACTGGATTCGCCAGTACATTGCGGATCAGGAAAGTCCATCGCCTGCAGTGAGAAGCAGAAGACCCCTTCGCCAGGCGCGGGTCATGGTGGAGGATGTAGAGGGAGACCCGGGCTGGTACAGGGTGAGACTGGAGGTGAGGCCCCATTTCAAATATATGGGCTCTTTCTTCACCCTCTCCCTGGTTGGAAAACTGGATAAGAAGTAGAGCAGGCGGGGCTTGGAGGGACAGGGCAATCTCGTACCATGGAATTGACTTTTGGGTTCTAAACTTACGCTATGCGCTATGCGCTATGCGAATTTCTGACCAATGAAAGGAGGACAAGACTATGCCGATGCCATTTCACATGTCGTTAACAGGAAAAAATCAAAAAGAAATTTCTAAGGGATGCTGCACCATGACGGGACGCGAGGATACGATTCTTTGCCAGGCCTTGAATCACGAAGTCTATATCCCCCGTGATCCTCAGACAGGTCTTCCCACGGGCAAACGTGTCCATAATCCTTTGACCGTGACGAAGGTCTTTGACAAATCATCTCCGAAGCTCTATCAGGCCCTTACGACCGGGGAAAGAATGGATGATGTAACGTTGAAGTATTATAGGATCGACGACACGGGCAAGGAGGAGCATTATTTTACGATCAAATTGGAAGACGCCATCGTCGTCTCTGTAAAACCATGGATACCGAATGCTCTGGATTCAACACGGGAGAAATTTACCCATATGGAGGATGTCTCCTTCACCTATTCGAAAATTATCTGGACCTGGGAGGTCGATGGAGTTGAAGCCCAGGATGAATGGAAAACCCCTAAATAATCTGAGTGGGATTCCACTTCATAAAGAATGGTGATTTCCTGATATCGTAAGAGAATGTTGTTCGGCTGGGTTGAAGAAACGGAAGGAGGACCGAACAATGGCACAGAATATCCATGTATGGGTAAGAGGGACAACCCAGGGAGAACTCCTTGGAGACAGCACGGTCACCAGTATGGACCGTGAGGGATCGATTGAAGCCTTCAAATTGGAACACATGGTTAAAACCCACCGTGAGGCTTCTGGTATGGCCACGGGGGAACGGTCCTACGACCCTGTCACCATTACTAAAAGAATTGACCGATCTTCTCCCCTCCTGCATCAGGCTCTCTGCAATAATGAAGAAGTGGAGGTCACCATTAAATTTTACAGGCCCAATCCCTCAGGAGATGGCACTACAGAGCATTTTTACACGATCCGGTTGGGGCAGGGCCGTATCTCTTCGATCAGGACGATCTCTCCAAACACCGTTGATGAAAGTACAGCAAGCCTTCCAGCGATGGAAGAGGTTTCCTTCGTATTCGGGAGGATCACCTGGATCTATGAGAGTGGTGGTATAGAGTTTGAGGATGAATGGAGAGTAGCGTAAGAAGGAATTTCTCATGAGAGAGGAGAGGCTTTTAGAGAGACTTAAAGCCTGGGAGAAAGAGCCGGCGAGACGGGGCAAGGAAAACCCTCGAAGAATCGTGGATTCGGTCATCAGGCATTTGCAGAGAATCCTCAACACCAAACATGGAAATGTCCCTATTGCGGACGATTACGGGACGCCTGACTTTACGGACTTCTTCCTTACCCTTCCTAAAACAGAAACAAACCCGAAGAGGGAGATCGAGAAGGCCATCCGGCTGACCATCCAGAAATATGAGCCCCGTCTCCAGGGAGTAAGGGTCAACCTGGTCGATCAGGAGGAAGGAGAGGCGGGTCTTCCTTCTGATCCCCTGACAATCCGGTTTCAAATTACAGGGAGGCTCGTTACGGAATCGAAGACCCAGGTTTTTTTTGAAACCACCGTTGACAACGATGGAAAAATTAATATTGTGGGCTGAACGAAACTGAGCTAAGAGCTCATAGCTTTTAGCTTTAAGCCAAACCATGTTAACCCATGTTCAATCGTTACTTTCAGGAAGAGCTATCTCATCTGAAGGAACTCGGCAAGGAGTTTTCCACAGCCCATCCTGCCCTTGCCCCGATGCTGGCCGGCGCCACTCCGGATCCGGATGTGGAGCGCTTGCTCGAGGGGGTCGCCTTTCTCACCGCCCTCCTGAGACAGAAACTGGATGATGAGTTCCCGGAGATCATCAATGAGTTGATGCAGTTGATCTGGCCTCACTACCTCCGGCCGATCCCTTCCACCACCCTGATCGCCTTCACTCCAAAACCCACGCTCAGGCAATCCTTGACCATACCTCCGGGAATACAAATTGGTTCCATTCCGGTTGAGGGAACCTCCTGTCTTTTCAGGACTTCCTATGAAGTGGATGTCCATCCTCTCACGCTGCTGGATGCTACCTTCACCCAGCCCTCTGGTCAGCCGCCTTTCATCAAGCTCTCCTTTGAGCTGAAAGGTTTAAAGTTGTCCGACTGGCAGCCAAAAGCCTTGAGGCTCTTTCTTGCAGGGGACTATCCGGATGCCTCTGATCTCTATCTTCTCCTCCGGCGCCATCTGCGCCGGATTTTGATCAAACCTATTGAAAAAGGGAAGCCCTGTTCTCTCGGCCCGGAGGATTTAAAGCCCGTCGGTTTTTCAGAAAGGGAAGCCCTGATCCCCTATCCCTCCCACGCTTTTCCCGGCTACCGGATCATTCAGGAATATTTCATCTCTCCACAAAAATTCCTCTTCCTCGATCTGACCGGCTGGGAACGCTGGCAGGAAAAAGGAGAGGGCTCCAGATTTGAGGTCCATTTGGAACTCCATGATCTCCCCTTCTCCGCTCCCCGGATCAAGAGAGATCACTTCATTCTCTCTGTCACGCCTGCGATCAATCTCTTTCCTCACGAGGCTGACCCCATTCAGATTGACCACCGAAAGACGAAATATCTCATCCGACCGTCCGGCTCCAATCCCGAAAATTACCAGGTCTACTCCGTGGAAAATGTGGTCGGATATATCCAAGGGACAGCCGAAGAGAGGCGCTATGTTCCATTTGAAGTCTTCAATCCTGACCCTCAGGCTCATCCAGTCTATCGCCTGACCAGCCGGCAATCCCCCCTCCGGGAGATGTTTGATCTCTTTCTCTCTGTCGTCTATCCTCAGGGAACCGGCGCTCCTCTCTCCGAAACCCTTTCCATTCAACTCCTCTGCACCAATGGAGCGCTTCCCGAAAATCTCCGGGTGGGGGATATCTCTCTTCCAACCAGCAGTTCACCCGAACCCGTGGAATTTAAAAATATCCAGCCCCCAACGTTCAGCCTCCTGCCTCCACTGGAAGGGAAAAAGGAGGAGGGAAAAGGAGGGGAAAATCTGAGGTGGCGCCTTCTGGCCCATCTCTTCCTCAATTATCTCTCTCTGGCACGCACCGAAAATTTAAAAGCCCTTCTCGAACAATATATCTTTCCAGGAAGCCGCAACCGGACCCATACCCTGGCCAATCGAAAGCGAATCGAAGGCATCGAAGGTCTTGAAACAAAACCCTCCGATCGCCTCGTTTCCGGTATCCTGATGCGGGGGCAGGAGATCGAACTGAAGATGCGTCAGGAGAAGTTTGCAAGTCAGGGAGACATGTACCTTTTCGGAAGTATCTTGGATCACTTTCTGGGAAACTATGCCTCGGTGAATCATTTCACCCGATTGACCCTCCAGGAGGTGATGAAGGGAGATATCTATCAATGGCCGGCGAGGCTGGGGGATCATCCTTTAATCTAATATCAAACCTGCTGGGGAAAGGCCATCAGTTTTCTTTCTTTCAGGTGATGAGGCTCTTGCGCCTTCTGATCGGCCATGCGAAAAGAGAGGATGAGAAAGAATCTTCTGTAGAAGATCACATCCGAATTCGACCTGAACTTTCCCTCTCCTTTCCGCCTGCGGATGTGGCAAAGATCGAAGAGATCGATCACGACAAACCCCTCTACCGGATCACCGCCACACTCCTTGGACTCTACGGCTCTTCATCTCCGCTTCCCACTTTTTATACCGAGGACCTCCTCGATGAGGCGTCTGAAGATATGTCGGTCACCCGGGACTTCATCGATATCTTCAACCACCGCCTCTACCTTCTCCTCTTCCATTGCTGGACCAAATATCGTCTCTTTCTCCAGGTGATTGAAGAGAATAATCCGGAGGTTCTGGAAAAACTTTTCTGCCTGATCGGGCTGGGAGAAAAAGGATTGCGAAAGGACCTGCCGGAAGCCTACTCTCTCATCCGTTACACAGGCCTCTTCACCCAATTCCCGAAATCGGCCTCCGGACTTCAGACCCTGCTTCACGATGCTCTGGGCAAGATACCGATAAAGGTCATTCCCTGTTTGAAGAGAGTCGTAAAAATCCCTCCGGAACAGAGACTTCTCTTGGGGGCTTCCGGAGGCGCTCTTGGAGAGGAGAGCTTTCTTGGAGAGGAGATCGATGACCGGATGGGAAAATTCCGTCTCCGGATCGGCCCTTTGCAAAACGGGCCTTTCCATGCTCTCCTTCCGGGAAGTTCTGACCATCAAAAGCTTGCCTTCCTGACGAAGTTCTATATTCTGGATGCATTAGAGTACGATATTGAACTGATCCTTGCGGAGAAAGAGGCGGGGACGCTCTGTCTTGGAGGATCGCAATGGTCAAGCCTTGGGCTGGATACCTGGGTTTTCTCTCTCGACCATCTAAATGAAGTGGGAGCCATCTTCCCTCCACAAGGAGCACATTAACCATTGGAATAATGGAATGATGGAAGAATGGGTTTAATACTTCAAGACTGAGGTTAAGGATTAGGTTAAGGTCGAGATTTTCTTAACCTCACCCTTAGCCTTAACCTTTTATTTTTCAAATATTCCATCATAGGAGAAAACAGCTATGATCACCGTTGATATCAAAACACTTTTAAGTCGCTTGAACCCTTACTGCTCTCGAGCCCTTGAGGGAGCCGCAGGCCTCTGCGTCTCGCGAACCCATTATGAGGTGACCATCGAACATCTCCTCAGCAAACTTCTGGAGGAACCTCAGTCCGATCTGCCTCTCATCTTTCGGCAGTTCGACCTGGATTCAGGCAGGGTGAAAAAAGCGATTGATCAGACCATCGAGGAATTCCGGACAGGCAATGCAGCCAGGCCTGTCTTCTCTCCTCTCCTTGAAAAAAGCGATTGATCAGACCATCGAGGAATTCCGGACAGGCAATGCAGCCAGGCCTGTCTTCTCTCCTCTCCTT
>Ga0154725_1003_pt1 | contig 25772 bp, 19 predicted proteins | sample Rifle2008BG16ft_FD_105733 | JGI IMG/M metagenome (GOLD analysis project Ga0154725, IMG submission 105733) | Deltaproteobacteria bacterium RBG_16_49_23 | reverse complement strand
TCACATATTCGGAAACTCTTTCTTTTGATTCCCTTGAAATGCTTTCCAGTCCCTTCAATCCTTCCCTGAGCCAGCGAGCCCTCAGCCACTCCACGGGAGGGCCCTTCCACAGATCGACCGTATAGTGAGAGCCTTCTTGAGAGGACTCATCCGGGATCAATGGGCAAGGGAGGTAGGGAAAGTCTTCTCCTCTGGAGGCCGCACGGCTAAACGTCACATCAGGGGCGGAGGCGAGGAGGCAGGAGAGGTTTCGTTGGCCCGTCTCCCATTGCCCTTCGGCAGTGCCTCCTTCGATTTTACGAAGTTCATCGGAATCAAGAAAAGGCAGGGCACCCATCATCTGTGGCAGGGCGCGGCCGTGAGCTCCCACCACCCAGACTCGGTCAAAGGCCAAACCCCTCGATTCCACGAGATTAAGAATCTGAATGCCGGCGGTCTCAGGAGTTTTCTCAACAACCTCAATTCCCCGGGAGGCCGCATTCAACCAGGCCAGTACATCCTTTCTGCCCATCTCCAGATGTCCGGTTTCGCTTTTCAAGTCTTCGACGATCATCAAAAGATGTTCTTTTGCTAAAGTGTCCGTCTCACACCTCAACAGGGGGAAACCGAGGTTCTTCCACAGATTTTCAAGCTCCTCAAGCCAAACCTTCAGCGGCTTTTTCTTATAAAGGTAGAGGTTTCGAAGAGGCTGAACCGGACAACCGATATGGCTCAGGCGGAAAAGAAGATCTCCTAATGTCTCCGAATTGTTTTGACCCCAGAGTATGGACCTGACCGCCGGCTCCTGACCCTGCTTCATTCTCTTTGCATAAGGCGAAAAGAGGAGGGAGGATAAAAGTTCGTTCGGCTGAGGCTCATCTGATAAGCGCAGAGGTAACAGGGCTGTCTGAAAAAGGGGGTGTTCTGAAAGCGGCGTCCCTCCCGTCAGGTTGTAACGAAGGGCATCAGGAGGCCTCTCTTCCCGGTCTGTCAGCTCTTCAAAGAATTGCTTGAAGAGTTTGAAATAATCAGGATCGAGAAAGACCACTCCGAGTCGCCTCTGGCTATTGTTCCAACACTCAATCACTTCAGCGCAGACGGATTGACACTCCTGCTCCGGAGTGGCGTAGACGCGAACCCTTACGTTTTCGTCAGGACTCTTTGAGGCGCGGCAAAGGTTGATTTTCGACCTTTGAGATAGTGATTTGACGAGACTCTCCTCCATGGGCGAAAACTCGTTAAATCCGGCCAAGATGATATTTTCAGGAAGACTGATCCTTCCCTCTGCCAGGGCTTCCCCTGCCCTTTTCAAAATATTTCCCCAGGGGATATACCGATTCTTCTCAAGGAGATCCAGAAAATGTCCAAAAACCTCCCGCCTCCAGTCGGCAAGCATGTGCCCGCTTGGAGGACCCACAAGGGGTTGCCCGGAACGCATCAACAGATCGAAAGAATCCTGCAGTTCAAGATAAAGAAAGGGCCCTGGCCTCAGCCCCTCCATCCATTTTACTCCCTGGGTCGCCTCATCCCACAGGCGAAGCGCTGCCAACCTTGAGAGAGACTGAAAAGGCTCCCATAGCGATTCATAGGTCATTTTGACCCAACGGTTAAAGCCAAAGATGGCCGGGGTCCTCCATCCCTCTTCTTCATTCTTGATCCTTGCCAACCGGAAGCAATGCAGCAATCTTCGCGAAAGGCGTGAAGTCGTTGTGAGGACCAGTTCTCCACTGGAGGCAGCCTGGACTAGTGCCTGTTCCAATTCGAAGGCAGATGAAAAGGCTCGATCAGAAATCCCGTGTATCATATCTCATCCAAGAATACGTTGACTCTTATTCTATGCTTTGTATTGAAAGGATTCAATACTTTCTGCTCTTCCGGTTTTTATCTGAGGATAGTCTTGTTCTTGAATTTTTAAGCTTCGTTGTTAAATTTATATTGAAAGGATGGTGTAAGCGATGAAAAAAATTGAAAAAAAAGTAAAAACCCAAAAAGCAAAAACAGGCGCCCGCGGTTCGTATGATTGCTGTTGGTATGAAACCCCTCGTTATAATCTTTGCTGTGGGGGGGTTTGCTGGTGCTAATGTGGTGCGTCAAACAATTCTTCACATAACCCGTTCGCCCTGAGGCTCTCGAAGGGCGAGCGGTGAGTCGAAAGGCTAAAGAGGAACGGACTGTAAAGGAATTATTGAAACATTAAATTAGTTCCGTTTATAAGTTTAGTGGGATTTATTTGACCCGGATTCGGAAAGGGTTGTTTTAAAAGCGTTTTTTTGGGGAATCCACAATCTCTGTGGAATGGTTGTGGAATCAAATCCTCCCCCCCTTGACCATGGCAGTTTACCTCCCTTTGCCTAATATCTAAGCAGACATAACTGTATGTAATTATACAGATAAGTATGAAATATTAAGAATTATTCTTTACTTCCTCAAGTACCGCTCAAGGACCTTTTCATTAAACTCTTCTTTGATAAAATCACCATTGATGATAAGGGCAGGTGTTCCTGTAACAGGGATCTTATTCCCGATGGCCATATCCTCCATCACTCTCTTCTTTCCCCGTCCCTGTTCGAGCGCTGTCTGAAAGACTTTCACGTTAAAACCGCTCTCCCTTAAAATCGCCTCAACCTTTCTGATAACAATATTTACATCCTCCCGGATGATCACCTGACCTTCGGGTGAGAAGAAGAAGTCGTGGATCATCCAGAAGGCTCCATCACCCAGAACCTGAGCAGAGGCCGCAATCTCTGAAAGTTCAAAAGCCCCCTGGAGAGATTGAAGGGGAAAGTGTTTGAAGACATATCTGATCATCTGGGGGTGGTTTTCCAGCATCCTCTCCATCTTCGCCCATGAGAGCTGGCAGTAGGAGCATCGGAAGTTTGAAAATTCGACGATCGTCAACTTTGCCCCCGGATTACCCCGTATAGGCGATTTTTCAAGCTCAAATTGACCCATATCAAACTTCCGGGGTCTGGGTTCTCCCGCTTCCTTGGCAGCCACATTTTCACCCTTTATGATGAGGGACCCCAGGATGACCTTCTCTCCGGCTTCATCCACATAGGCGATGGCGGGTATCTCCCTGTCCGGCGCCAATATAAGTAACTTCACCGAATAAAAGCCGGGGATGGGGCTCTTCTTCTTCTCGACAAACCTGACCTCCATCTCCCTCGGTATGCGCATATGGACCCTTACCGTCTCAATGGCAATCCGGACGATCTTATCCTCCTGGGCAAAACCCGGTCCGGAAAGGAGAAATAAAATCAAAAAGGTGGCTCCGGCGATAATCTTTTTCACAATACCTCCCTTTTCAATCTCCGGATGGTCTCCCTGTAGTTCGCGGTCTTAAAAATTCCTGTTCCAAGAACAAAGATGTCTCCACCCGCCCTTGAAACACCTCCGATATTCTCTAACTTGATTCCGCCATCCACCTCAATCTCCAGGGAATAGTTGTTCCGGTCGATCATTTCCCTCAACTGTTCAACCTTTTTCAGAACCGCCGGGATGAAGGCCTGCCCTCCGAACCCCGGATTGACCGACATCAGGAGCACGAGGTCAATCTCTTCGAGAACAGGATAGAGCCTCCGCAGAGGGGTCGCAGGATTGAGCGCCACCCCCGGCCTCACATTCAATTGACGAATCCTCCGGATCATCGGCCTCAGTTGGCGACAGACTTCGGCATGAATCGTAATCCAGGTAGCCCCCGCTTGAGCAAATGCTTCTATATATCGCCCTGGTTCTTCAATCATCAAGTGGACATCCAGCGGAAGAGATGTCAGTTTCTTCAACCCGGTCACTACCAGAGGCCCGATGGTGATATTGGGGACAAAATGTCCATCCATCACATCGACATGGATGAGGTCAGCTCCTGCTCTCTCAACAGCCCGCACTTCCTTGTCGAGCCGGCTGAAATCAGCAGATAGAATCGAAGGCGCTATCTTCTTCATATTGTCTCCTCGGATTTTCTTCAGCAATAAATGCCGACGCTACATTTAAACAACGTGGCTGTTTGCGCAATCATAATCAAGTCAAAAGGTTAATTCAATTAAATTCTCCCCGCATCTTCTCGTTCTTGTTTATAACTCCGCAATCCCCAATCCCCGCCTGCCATAGCTTTGCGGCGGGCAGGCGAATTCCGCATTTCATTCCCTCTCCCGATCACCCTATCTCCCCATCTCCCTAATCTTTCCTAATCAGTCTTGCTACAAAAAACCCGTCCATCTCATCTTTGGGGGGGAAGGTTTTGAGGTATCCACCTTCGATGAAGGAATGGCACTTCTCCGGCAGAAGACCGGAAATCGGCTCCAGTTGAAAATCGGGATGGCTCTTCAGAAAATGTTCAACCACCCCCTCATTCTCCTCCCGGAAGACCGTGCAGGTGCTGTAGACGAGAATGCCCCCGCTTTTCACATACCCTGAGAGATTATCCAGAATCGCCAGCTGTAGTTCGCTCAATCGCTTTATATCCCCCTCTCCCTTTCTCCATTTCAAGTCCGGGTTTTTCCGGAGCGTTCCAAAGCCGGAACAGGGAACATCTGCAAGGATGCGGTCAAATGTCATTCCCTTTAAAGCGGAAAGGGATTGAGTTGCATCTCCCTTCAAACTTTTTATAATCTTTATCCCCAGTCTCTGGCACATCTCCCCGATGAGGGCCAGCTTATCTTTCGTGAGGTCCAGCGCATAAACCTCTCCTTCATTCCCCATCCTTTGGGCGATATGGGTCGCCTTCCCTCCGGGCGCGGCGCAGCCATCCAGGATTCGCTCTCCTGGCATCGGACACAGGACAGAGGTGACCAGTTGAGAAGCCTCATCCTGAATGATGAAAAGGCCTTCGCTGATAAAGGATAACTCAGAGACGGGTGGAGGATCATCCAGCAGAATCCCATCCGGCGAATAATCGGTTGAAATCGCCTTCAATCCCTTCTTCCTCAACCTCTCGATCAACTCTTCCCTGTTTATCTTCAAGGTATTGGTCCGGAGGGTGAGAGATGGAATCCGGTTGTTGGAGACACAGACACTCAATGTCTTTTCAATGCCCATCTCCTCGATCCATCGCCGGACCAACCAGAGGGGATGGGAGTGAATGACGGAGAGATGGAGGGCCGGGTCATGTTCGATCTCCGGATAAGGGACCTCCTCTTTCTTCCGGAGAAAGGAGCGGAGGATAGCATTGACAAAGCCGCCTCCCCCAGGACCTCGAAACCTTTTGGCTAACTCGACCGATTCATTGACGGCAGCCGCCGCCGGGGTTCGGGTCAGGAATTGGATCTGGTAGAGTCCGATCCGGAGGATGTTGACCGTCTCCGGTTCGACCTTTTCATATGGAATCTTTGAGAGATGACGAATTGCCCAGTCAAGTTTTTCCCTCCACCGGAGGACGCCATAGGTCAATTCCGTGAGAAAGGACCGATCGAGAGAAGTAAGGTGACGGTATTGTTTGAAGGAGTCGCTTAAAAGGTGATCAGGATGGCCATCCGACTTCTCCATCCGGTTTAGAAGTTCGAGGCAGATGGCCCTTGGGGTTTTTTTCCTCAAAACCTTCCTGTTCTCGCCATCTCTTCAAGCCTGGCGATTCGTTCTCCGATGGGAGGATGGGTGCTGAAAAGCGAGAGCACTCCTCCCCCTCTTAATGGATTGACGATGAACATATGGGCGGTCGATGGATTGGCCTCCATCGGAATCCGCTGGGTAGCCGTCTCCAGTTTTCCAAGGGCTTTTGAAAGCGAGAGAGGATGGCTGAGGTGCGCTCCGCCCTGATCGGCTAAATATTCCCTCGAACGGGAGATCGCCATCTGGATGAGCATGGCGGCAACGGAGGCGACCATCGTGAAGAGAAGGACGAAGAGGATGTTCCCTCCCCCGCCTCCTTCATCATCATCGGATCGCGCTCCCCCGAAGATTGCGCCCCATCGTGCAATGGAGGCGAGCATGGTGATCGCGCCCGCGATCGTCGCTGCAATAGTGCTGATGAGGATATCCCGGTGCTTGATATGGGACAGCTCATGGCCGATGACCCCTGTTAATTCCTCCTTGGAGAGGGTTCTCATCAGACCGGTTGTCACAGCCACCGCGGCATGTTCGGGATTTCTTCCCGTGGCGAATGCATTGGGAGTATCGTTCTCCATGATATAGACTTTGGGCATCGGCATGCTCGCCTTGTTTGTCAATTCTGCAACGACCCGGTGAAGCTCAGGAGCCTCTGACTGGGAAACCTCCTTGGCTCCGTACATCTTGAGCACGATCTTGTCGCTGAACCAGTAAGCAAAAAAGTTCATCAGGGCGGCAAAGATGAAGGCATAAATCGCCCCGGTCTTTCCTCCAATGGCCGAACCTACAAGGATGAAGAGGACGGCCAAACTTAGCATTAAAAGAAATGTTTTAAAATAGTTCATCTCTTATGGTAACCTCCTTTACGAGCCTTAATATAATGATTTCGAGTATATTTGTCAAATCGTAACACTTTAGCCTCTTTGAAAAAACTGATCTAATCCCCCTTCATCCCCCTTTGTCAAAAGGGGGAAATGTTTCTCCTCCCTTTGGAAAAGGGAGGTGGGGAGGGATTTTAAAAAGTTTGTTTCAAACAGCTAAATTATTACGTCAAATTATTCCCGGGGAGATCCGGGTTCGAGGATATCCAGAAGCGCGGCTTTCACCTTTTGAATATCGGCTCTCGTATTGATGCAGGGGCCGAAGGGGCGTTCGTTGAGAATGCCGATGACCGGGATAGGATAGGCATCCTGAATGCCGCTCGTCAAATCGAGTTCACAGGCGACCGCTACGATCGCCTCGGGCCTGTTCTCAACGATGATCCTCCGGGCCAGCGTCCCTCCGGTTGCTACCGCAATCTTTACCTGATACTGGTCTGACAGCTCGATCAGGTCTTTGATCTCACACTTCCCACATCCTTTGCAGTTCTTGATATTCCCGGTGATCTTGATCTGGCAGTCAAAATCCTGGATGCAATGCGGAAGGAGGAGAAGGAGCCGGCCGGGTCTTGCACTCTGATGGTTTGACCGGACCAGATGGTTATTGAGCTCGATGAAGGATTGTTGAACCTTCTCCTTTGACACCCCTACGATTTTTCCCATCAGAATCATGAAGGGAAAGAGGACCTTGGCCACGATGCCTCTCAGTCTCTGAGAAAAGAGGATGTCTTTGCCCCGGAAGATGGTGAAGACAAGGAGCAAACCTCCGGAGAACATAAAGAAAACGAAGATGGCAAGGATGAGGCTATAGAGGAATGGCAAAGAGGAATGGATATTCTTCAACCCTACCAGCGGAACATACCAGAGAAGAAAGGTAAGAAAAGATAGAATCAGGCAGGTCAGGACCAGCAGTCCGATGAAGATTCTCTTTTTAGGCCTGGGTTCCAAAGTAACTCCAAAATCTTATTTCGGATTTCGGAATCCGAAATCCGAAATCTAATGAAAGACCGTACCGACAGGAACGGAATGCCCTGAGAGGAAGTCCCGGGCATTCATTCTTCTCCTTCCCTCCAGTTGAACCTCTCTGATCAGGAGAGAACCGCTCCCTGTTTCAACCTCAATAAAATCAGATCCCACCCAGACGACCGAACCTCCCCCGGTCCGGGATATCCCCTTTCGAACCTCTCCCCGATAGACCTTGAGCAATCGATTCTCCCACCGGGTAAACGCCCCCGGCCATGGATTGAATGCGCGGACCTGACGATCGATCTCTTCTGCCGGTCTTTTCCAATCGATCCGGCCATCCTCCTTCTTAAGGGGAGGAGCGTAGGTCGCCTTCGAATGGTCCTGCGGCAAAGGGGTGAGACTGCCTGTCTTCATCTTTTCTACCGTCTCCAGGAGCAATCGTCCGCCCAGAGAAGATAACTTTCCCTGAAGGGTTTCTCCGGTATCCTCTTCTTCTATCGGGATCTCGGTCTGCATCAGGATGTCTCCGGTATCCATCCCCTCGTCCATCAGCATCGTTGTGATCCCAGTCACCTTCTCCCCTTTTAGGATCGCCCAGACGATCGGAGCTGCTCCCCGGTACACAGGCAGAAGAGAGGCATGGACATTGATCCCGCCGGATCTCGGAATCTCCAGAAGGGGCTTCGGCAGGATCTGACCGAATGCCACCACCACAAAGAGGTCAGGTTCAAGGCTTTTCATAGCCTCCAGAAAGGACCTTTCTTTCACCTTTTCCGGTTGCAGCAAAGGAGTCCCGTATCTGAGGGCAAGTTCTTTAACCGGGGAAGGGCTTACCTTTTTTCCCCTCCCTCTTTCCCGGTCCGGCCGGGTGACCACTGCCGCAACCTCATCCGGCCCTTCCAGAAGCCCCTTAAGAACAGGGAGGGCAAAGGCTGGAGTTCCAAAGAAGACGAAACGCCAGGGAGATGGACTCAAGATTTCTCTTCCTTTCGTCTCTCCTTCTTTAACTTATTCCGGTAGATCTCCCTCTTCAGCCGGCTGATTCGATCGAGGATGAGCATTCCGTTGATGTGATCGATTTCATGCTGAAGGGCAATGGCCAGTATCCCCTCCCCTGAAACCTCGATCATATTTCCCTCCGGAGAAAGCCCCCGGACCAGAATCTTCTCTTTCCTCTTCACCTTCTCCGAGCAATCCGGCACGCTCAGGCATCCTTCCTCATGTTCCATTTCACCCTCTTCGGAGATCACTTCCGGATTGACCAGGGCGAAGAAGTCCTTTTCGGGGTCGATGGGGGTGACATCGACAACGATGATCCTCCGTGGAATGCCAACCTGGCATGCAGCCAGTCCGATGCCGCTGGCATGATAGATCGTCTCTCTCATATCCTGGATCAATCTTCTTACCTCCTCGTCAATCCGTTCCACTTTTTCACATTTTTTCTTCAAAAGGGGATGGGGATATTTGAGGATTTCCAGAAGAGCCACCTTCTCTACCTCCTTCGCTCGCTTTTTAAATAGAATAACATAAAAAGGGAGGCCATGGCCAAAAAGATTCCAATTCCCTGGGAGATGGAGAGGGCCTCTCCAAAGAGAAATCCTCTCGGATCATCCCGCAGAAATTCGATCAGGAAGCGAATGGCTGAGTAGAGGAGAAGGAAAAGCCAGAAGATCTGGCCATCGAAGGTCTTACTCCTCCTCTTCCGGTTTAGAAAAAAGAAGATGGCAAGACCGCTGATGGCCTCATAGATCTGTGTGGGATGAAGAGGGACGTTCAGACGGGCCAATGAGTTTGGATCGGTGAAGGTGATCCCCCATGGAAGAGAGGTTTCCTTTCCATAACAGCACCCGGCAAAAAAACAGCCTATCCTGCCGAAAAAGAGCCCCAGGGCAATGGAGGGTGCAAAGAGATCAGCAACCTTCCATACCGGGATCCGGTTCCACTTCAAATAGAGAAGGGAGACGGCAACGGCGAGGAGGAGTCCTCCGTAGAAAACCAGTCCACCCTCCCAGATCCTGAAAATCTCAAGGGGATGATTGCGGTAGTGTTCGAGGTTGACCAGGACAAAAAAGAGTCTCGATCCGACGATGGCCGACAACACGATGCAGAAGAGGAGATCGACCATCCTTTCAAAGGGAATCCCCTCTTCCCGGCCTCTCCATACGGCGAGGAAAAAACCCAGGGCGAAACCGATAGCGGTGAAAAACCCGTAAGCATAAATGTTCAAACTACCCAGGCGAAAAAGGATGGGAAACATAGTTTGGTTGTCTAATCCCCCTTACTCCCCCTTTGTCAAAAGGGGGAAATATTTCTCCTCCCTTTGGCAAAGGGAGGTTGGGTGGGATTTTAAAAAGTTTAGTTTCAAACCATTAAATTGATACAATTATTTTTTTGGAATTTATTTGGGATTGAGTGCTTGTGTTTTGGCGCTTCTTTTACGATCATGAAACAGCAACTCAAAGGCCATCAGGCCGATGCCGATGGTGATGGCGGAATCCGCAATGTTGAAAGCAGGCCAGTGAAAGGAGAAAAGGTGAAAATCGAGGAAGTCGACCACTTCTCTGAACCGAATTCGGTCGACAAGATTTCCAATGGCTCCGCTCAGAATGAGGGAAAGGGACAGAGAGAGGACTCGTTCATGCTCCTTCGCCTTATGGAAGAGGTAAAGGATCACTCCGACCGCTGCCAGCGAGACCGTGATGAAGAAGAAAGAGCCAATCCCTCCCCTCTCGCCTCCGAGAACTCCAAAGGCTCCGCCGGTATTTCGCAGGTGGGTGAGATTAAAAAATCCGTCGATGACTTTGATGGAGCGATGGAGTGGAATTTTCCGCTGAACTTCGTACTTGGTATACTGATCCAGGGCAATGATAAAGACCAAACAGATCAACAACACCCAGTATTTACGTTTCATTTGAAATTTCCGTAACACTTTAGCGTTTTGAAAAAGGTCGTCTAATCCCCCTTAATCCCCCTTTGTCAAAAGGGGGAGATGTTTCACCTCCCTTTGGTCTCCGACCCAGAGCGGTCTCTGACCCGGAGGGCAAAGGGAGGCGGGGAGAGATTTTAAAAGATTTATTTCAAACCATTAAATTGAAACTAAATCCGCATTCCGAGATCCGCATTGGTGTTAACCTTTGAGCGTTTCGACACATCTTCCGCAAGCGGCCGGATGGTCCGGATCTTTGCCAACGCTGACATCATAGTTCCAGCACCGCTCGCACTTCCCCCCATCCGCGCGAAGGACCTCGGCTCTCACTCCTTTCTCTTCCCCGCCCTGAGCAGGGTAAAGGGTCACAGAGGAGACGATGAAGATTGACTTCAACTCCTTCTCGTAGGGCTGGAGGAAATGATAATCCTTCTGGGGGAGATGAAGATGGACTTTGGCGTCAAGAGAGAGGCCGATCTTTTTCTCTTTGCGGGCTTCCTCAAGGGCTTTCATCACCACCGTGCGGATCTCCCAGATCCTGTCCCATCGCTCGTTCAGCGCCTCATCCAGACACTCGTTTTGAATGGCCGGAAACTCCGTGAGATGGACGCTCTCCTGCTTCCCTGCGCCTCCGGGAAGATATTGCCAAACTTCCTCGGCGGTAAAGGAGAGAATGGGAGCCATCAGCCCGGTCAGACCTTTTAAAATCTCATAGAGGGCTGTCTGTGCGGAACGCCGGCCCCGGGAATGGCTTGAAAAGGTGTAGAGGCGATCCTTCAGGATATCAAAATAGGTTGAGCTCATCTCAACCGCGCAGAAATTCTGGACGCTGTGGTAGACGACGTGAAACTCAAATTGCTCATAGGCCTCCCTGACCCTGGAGATCAGTTTCTGGAGCCGGTGGAGAGCCCACCGGTCTATCTCATAGAGGTCCGGATAGGAAACCCGGTCTTTCTCAGGATCAAAACCGTAGAGGTTTCCAAGAAGAAACCGGTAGGTATTCCGGATCCGAAAGTAGGCATCGGCCAGACGTTTCAGAATCTCATCCGAAATCTTGATGTCATCCTTATAATCCTCTGCCGAAACCCAGAGCCTCAGGACATCGGCCCCCAGCTTATTGATCACCTCTCCGGGAGCGATCACATTTCCTGCGGACTTGGACATCTTCTTGCCCTCTCCATCCACAACAAACCCATGGGTTAGGACCGAAACATAGGGCGCACAGCCCCTTGTTCCCACCGAGGTGAGGAGAGAGCTGTGAAACCATCCGCGGTGCTGATCGCTTCCTTCGAGGTAGAGGCTTGCCGGAAACTGAAGCTCATCCCGTTTCTCCAGGACAGCGGCATACGAAACCCCTGAATCGAACCAGACATCCAGGATATCCATCTCCTTTTTAAACTTGCTCCCTCCGCATCCGGAACATCGGGTTCCTTCCGGCAGAAGGCGGGCCGGCTCTTCTTCAAACCAGACATCCGCTCCCCGCTCCTCAAAAAGTTTTGCCGCATGCTCAATCGTCTCCGCAGTGGCCAGCGTCTGCCGGCAGGAGGAGCAGTAGAAGACGGTAATGGGAATTCCCCATGCCCTCTGCCTGGAGACGCACCAGTCCGGACGGTTTTCGATCATCCCGTAGATCCGGTCCCTGCCCCAGGGAGGGATCCAGGTCACCTCGTTGATCGATTGGAGGGCATTCTTCCTCAATCCCTTCTTGTCCATCGATATGAACCATTGCTCCGTTGCCCGGAAGATAATGGGCTCGCTCGTCCGCCAGCAATGGGGATAGGAGTGAACCATCACCTCCTCTTTCAGGAGCGCTCCTGCCTCCGTCAGTTTCTTATTGACCGCGGAGTTGGCGTCGAATACAAACTGCCCGGCGAAGAAAGCCACATCCTTTGTGAACCGTCCGTCATCATCGACAGGGCTGTAGATATCAAGCCCGTATTCCACCCCTGTCTCATAGTCCTCCTGTCCGTGGCCGGGCGCTGTGTGGACACATCCCGTGCCGGCATCGAGCGTGACATAGGGCGCAAGGACGATGACCGACTCCCGCTCATAGAGGGGATGCCTGGTTTTGAACCCTTCCAATCTTCTGCCTGGAAACTTTTCCAGAACCCGGTAATCCCCTATTCCGAATTTTCCCATCACTGTCTCGAGAAGGCCCTCGGCCAGGATATAGATCTCTTTTCCGATGTCGACGGCCACATAGGTAAAGTCAGGATGGAGGGCAATTGCCAGGTTGGCGGGAATCGTCCAGGGAGTAGTTGTCCAGATGATCACATAGAGGGGTTTTTCTTTTAGGCCCGGGAATTCATTTCCGATGTCTGAGATCATTCTGAACTTCACGTAGATCGAAGGGGAGCGATGATCTTCGTACTTCACCTCGGCCTCGGCAAGGGCTGTCTTACAGGTGGGGCACCAATGAACGGGTTTCTTCCCCTTATAGACCGAACCATTCAGGAGAAACTTGCCGAATTCTCTGACAATCGTGGCCTGATAGGCAAAATTCATCGTCAGGTAGGGGTTCTCCCATTCTCCGAAGATGCCGAGCCTTTTGAACTCCTCCCTCTGAATATTTACAAATTTATTTGCATAATCCCTGCATCTTCTTCGGATATCCACAATGGAGAGATCCGCCTTCTTCTTTCCAAAACCCTTCTCAACCTCATGCTCAACAGGCAGTCCATGGCAGTCCCAGCCCGGCACATAATGACTGTTAAAGCCGGCCATAAACTTCGACTTCACAATGAAATCCTTCAGGATCTTATTCAATGCCGTTCCGATGTGTATATTCCCGTTAGCATAGGGCGGGCCGTCGTGAAGGATATATTTTGTCTTCCCCTTCGCCTGCCGGATCAATTTCTCATAAGTTCCATTAGCCTCCCACATTTTCAACAAGTCAGGCTCTCTCTTGGCCAGATTGGCTCTCATGGGAAAGTCGGTCTTCGGAAGGTTGAGCGTGTTTCGATAATCCATTGTCATTTCCTCTTTTCGGAAACCCTTTCAGGCATTCATCCGTCAAAATGTTTGCAAAATCCTCAATTTAAGGATATTTATTTAACACAAAAAATGAGGCTAATCAAGGAAATAGAGGGCTTGAAGGAGGGCAAAAAAGTTGACTCGTAAAAAAACGACTAAGCGAATCAAATCAGTCAACCCCGTTAGAAATTCCAGCGGGGCACTCGCCGCGCTGTCGCGCAAGCGAAGCGGGTTAAACCCAGCCGGAATTATTTTGAAATGTAACCCACACCCCCCCCGCAGCCGCCGGCCCAGAGGGCCTCTGGCCCGGAGGGAGCAGCGGAGCATTATTTCTAACGGGGTCAATCGACTTCACCATGGAAAAACCCGATCCCTTCTTAACGGAATACCCGAAGATCTCCCTTCGCTCACCCGGGCTGACCGGATCACCCGGAGGGTCTCAAGCGCAGGATTCGATTGGCCGCACCTGGCGGGGATCTTGAAAAAGATGGATGAAGAGAGGAAAGAACTCCGGGAGGCTCTCTCTTCAGGAGACCGGAAGAAAATGCGCGAAGAGATCGGCGACCTCCTGTTTGTCCTGGTCAACCTGGCCCGGTTTCTCAAGATCGATCCTGAAGACGCCTTGAGAAGGACCATAGAAAAATTTATCTCCCGGTTCCATTATATTGAGATATCGCTCCGGAAAAGAGGGAAGTCCATAGATCAATCCAACCTCTCCGAAATGGATTTCCTGTGGGAAGAAGCAAAAGGAAAAGTTAATGCTGACAATGGGTAATCCCACCCTTACCCACCTTTAACAAACTAACCGTGTCCCATATCTTGGGGGCTGGATACAAGGAGGGAACTTATAACTGGTGCAATTTAGGCTTTAGCATAAAACCCCACCCCCACCCCAACCCTCCCCCCTGCCTTCGCCGAAGCGGCTTCGCGCAGGCAGGCTGAAGGGGAGGGTAATCGTCATGCGTTTCGCGTGATTCCTCCCCCTTCAAGGGGGAGGTCAGGAGGGGGATGGGGGGATTGGAGAGTTTTTTTAACAATTATGGAGGTTAAATCAGGTATTCGGCGACATTGATGCTGTACTCATTGGGGTCAAGTGTCTTCACGATCTTCCACTTATATTCACCGGTGGTTTCATCCTTCTCCGTAAGGTCCGCCACTTTCCCCTTCCGGTACTGGCCCTCCTTGTAAAAGAGAAGGGCGACCTTCGGCCGGTCAATCAGGTCGGCCTCTTCCTGAATCTGAACGACGATGCCCATTTCATTGGTATTGAGAAGGACAAGGGTGCCCAGGGGAAAGATGCCAATCATATTTACAAAGACCTTGACCAGAATGGCGTCGAAATCCTTTCCGCTTCGCTCCATCATCAATCCCAGAATCTTCTCCGACACATAGGGGAACCGATTGTAAACCCTTGGCCTTCCGAGGGCATCGTAAAAATCGGCCAGGGTGATAATCCTTCCGAAAAGGGACACCTTCTTCTTTCGCGTCAGCCTGGGGTATCCGCTCAAATCATACCTGAGATGGTGTTCGAAGGCGCCGGTGATCATCCGTGTGGAGAGCTCTCCCCACTCCTTCATCCTCATCACCATCTCTGCCCCGACGACCGGGTGGGCCCGGATCACCTCCCACTCCTCTGCGTTCAATTTCCCGGCCTTGTTCAGAATCTCCTTGGGAACTCTCGTCTTGCCGATATCGTGGAACAAGCCGGCCATGCCCAAATGGGAGAGGTGCTTCTTGGGAATACCGATCCTCTGGCCAATGGCGATGGCATAAATGGCCACATTGACCGAGTGGTTAAAGGTATACTCGTCATAATTTTTGATGTTGGCCAATCCCAGCAACGCCGAATCGTCCTGCATGATCGCATTGACCGCATTCTGCATGAGGCGTTTAGCTTTCCGTATATTGACGACCTTCTGGCTCTTAATGCCCTCCATCACCTCTTTGACCATATTAATCGACTTAAAGTAGACCTCCTTGGAACGCCGCTTTTGGTCCTCGGAATCAATATAGATCTCCTCATCCTTGAAAAACTCCAGTTTTCCCACATGGATATGTCCGATATCCTTGTATTCCAGCTGTTTCGTAACATAGAGGTAATTGCCCTCGTTATTCTCCTCCAGTCCTGAAAGAAGAAAGAGAAGTTCTTTGAGATGCTCCTTGTTCACCTCCTCTGAAAACTCAATCTCTCCGATCCATCGCTTCTTCATCTCCATCAAAAAGGCCTTTAAGATGGGATAATTATCCGCCCTGACCTGAATCTTCACATTATTGAAAAAGAGATTGTCCCGAACGATCTTCAAAAAGAGGTGGTCCTCCGATTGGACGACGGGATTGAGGACCTGGAGACACTCCTGGGCATACTGATCCATGACGACATTGTTCCGGTCATAGATCGCCGTGCCCTTGAGGAGGCGGTATAACCGGACGACAAATTCGGCTCCCATTCGGCTGGAGAGGTCTTCCTGTGTGGAGAGCTGTTTTTCCGGCATTAGACTGGGGACTCCCTGGAGGAAATCATTCTCAAAGCTTGTTGACAGGCGTTTCGAATCGACTCCTCTTTTGAATTTATTCCTTTCTCCAGAATCGCCCTCGCCTCCGGCGTTCCGATCATGGCGAGTGCATTGGCCACCCCCGGCCGGGTCTCATCCTTTTTGCCGATTCCGAAGAGACTCTTCCTCTCGATCATCTGCTGAAGCACCGGAAGCGCCTCATTGGAACCCACCATTCCGATCGCATCGAGAAAGGCTTTCATCTCGGCCGGCTCTTTCTTCTGAAAATCCTTCGACTGGACCACTTCGAGAAGAGCGAACAGACCGACATTTTTTCCGATTCTCCCGAGATTGATGGCAGACATTGCCCGGATACGCGCGTCTTTGTCGATAAGGGCTTTGATGAGCAGGGAGACCGCTTTCGGACCGCCAATCAATCCCAGCGCCTGGACCGCCTCCCGCCTCACCCGGAGCTCATCATGATTGAAGGCCTTCTGAATATAGGGAAGGGCCTTCTCTTTTCCGATCCGGCCGAGGATATAGGCGATATTGCGGACGAGATACCACCGCCGGTCATCGATGAAGGGAGTAAACAGTTCAATGACATTCTTGCCGATCTCAGAGAGGGCGTCACAGATCACCCTCCGGGCCTTCGAATTCTTCAGCTCTCCCAGCAATTTAATGAGGGGCTTGACCGAACTCTGCTGAAGAAGGATGAGGTACTCGTTCACATTCTCTAGCCGGATCTCCGCTTCCCTCTCGAGAATTTTGCCAATCCTTTCAATCCTCACCTCGTCGCCGCCGCTCTCGATCAATTGATGAATGGCCTTGGCCTGCCAGTCCTTGAGTTCATAGGTTTTGACAAGGATATAGAGCCGTTTCAACAGCTCGCTTGCTCTCTGAAAATCGCCGAGGGTGAGAAGTCCGTCCAGCATCTTCAGGAGGAGATTGACAGCATCCTGATAGGGTTCCTGTTCTTGCTCCAGCGTCAGAACTTCAAAAAGGATGTCGATTACATTGAAGACAAAGGCAGGGTCAATTTCACCCTCCACCTCGTTTCTCAAATGGTCCACTTCCTCAGGGGTAAGGAAATAGACACTTCTGTCCCTGAGTGGCGTCTCCCTCACGGTCTGGGAGAGCATTTTTTCCAGATCCGGTTCTTCTTCCTCCAGGAGATCCACCTGGACGTTATAGGCGAGGGGCTTGAAGACCAACTTGCTTCTGAATTGATCGACATTTTCGGGAATGAGGATGGGGTTTTCGTCAAGGAATTCGTCTGTTGCAAGGTAGCTGATGTGCACGAAATCCCTCTCCCAGATCATGGTGACGAGGTCGTCTTCCATTTGGTTGACATGCTCTCCTCCCCTGATGACATCCATCAACCCCTGAACCTCCCACTCCTCCAGCCCTTTCGCGAACCGGAGTTCCCTGAGCCCATCCTTATAAAGAAGAAAGCCAAGACTTGATTTCGTATCCCTATTTTCGTAAAGGATCCTGTCCTTAAAAGAGAGCGTGAATTCGCCAATTTGCAAGGTAAAGGAATTGTATTTATTTAAAAAATACTGTGACTTCTTGAGCAGTTGATCTCTGAACCCCTTGATCGTAGGGTTGTCGGGTGGATAAAACCGGATGGCCTTAAAGGTCTTAAGGAAGAAGCTGGTCAAATCTCTGGCGAGAAGGAGCTCCTCATCCGTGTCCATTCCTTCGATCAGAGGCATCTCCTCTGTTAGATCAAGCGATTTCTTCTCGGGAGAGATTTCTTCGGGCATAGGATCTCGAATCTCAGTTTTTGAACTATAGTTCTATTTATTGTTTTTACCATCAATTGTCAATACTTTTTTTTGAGACCCTTCAAAAACGACGACAGGCCCTCATGATTACACAGATTTAAAAAAGATTACAACGAGTTGGGATTTCTCAACTTTTTCAGAAATCTCTTATTTTCTTCGGCGCTCTTGATCCATCCCTGAAGAAGTGATATTGAACAGGGTATGGCTTCCTCCTCCGACAAGAGACCGTGTCGTAAGTCCATTCATGGTTCGACAAAGCCTGTCCTAAGCAAACCGTTCGTCCCTTCGAGAGCCCTCAGGGCGAACGGTGAGTCGAAGGGCTCACCACGAACGGAAAAAGCCACATTTAAAACCAATTACTTAGCCGTTCGCCCTGAGCGTGTCGAAGGGGAAACGGCGAATTGCGACACAGTCTCTAAGAAGAAAGGATCTCTCTATATCGTCTCCACACCCATAGGGAATCTCGAGGACATCACCCTGAGGGCGATCCGGATATTAAATGAAGCGGACCTGATTGCTGCGGAGGACACCCGCCATACCCTTCTCCTGCTCAGACACTTTGACATCCGGACTCCGCTCACCAGCTATTTCGAAGGCAATGAGCTGAAGAAGAAGGAATTCATCCTTTCCAGATTGAAGCTGGGCGATCGGGTCGCCCTGGTCTCGGATGCCGGAACCCCAGGGATATCCGACCCCGGATTCCGCCTCATCCGGCTGGCCGTCGATCACGGAATACCGGTTATTCCGATCCCTGGTCCCTCAGCGGTCATGACCGCTCTGAGTGTTGCCGGCCTTCCAACGGACGCCTTCCTTTTCAAGGGCTTCCTTCCCAATAAATCCAAAAAGAGAAGGGACCTGCTGAAACAATTGGGGGAGGTCAGGGAAACGCTCATCGTCTATGAGTCCCCCCACCGCATTCAGGAGGCATTAAAGGATATCCTTGAGACGTTAGGAGATCGTGAGATCGTCCTGACCCGCGAGCTGACCAAGCTCTATGAGGAGATCCTGAGAGGAAAGGTGAGCGAGATTCAAAACGCACTTGGAGAGAAGAAGATAAAAGGGGAGATCACACTGGTCATCTCCGGAAAAACCCGTAAGAAGACGGTTGAGGAGATAGGCAGGCAATGAATCATTCCCTAACCCTCCCTTTCAAGGGGAGGGTTAGGGTGGGGATGGGTTAGATTGTAGCCGGCCAGACGAACAAGAAGATACATTCACGTAAATTGCAACGAAGGCTACAATCTAACCCATCCCCCTCCAAACCTCCCCCTTGAAGGGGGAGGGAATGATAGGGAAATTACAAATCTTTTGAGTAAAATGATGGAAGAGATTCTTCAAAGAGAGATTGTCCTGCGAACGCTTGGTTTGAGCAAGAGGTTCGGGAAGCGCTGGGCCGTCAGGAATTTAAATCTTGAAGTGCACCGCGGCGATATCTTCTGCTTTCTTGGGCCGAACGGAGCGGGGAAGAGCACCGCCATACGGATGATCCTTACCCTCCTCCGTCCGACCTCCGGCTCGATTGAAATGTTTGGGAAGGATCTTCATCAGAACCGCCAGGATGTTCTCTCCCGTGTCTGTGGCATTGTTGAAAAACCTGATTTCTATCTTTACCTTTCCGCTTATAAGAATCTCCAGATCCTCGGCTCGATGAACCGGAGCGTCCGAAGCGATGAGATTATGGAAATACTCGATGTCGTAGGGTTAAAATCGCGTGCCTTTGAAAAGGTCAGGACGTTTTCGCACGGAATGAAGCAGAGACTCGGAATCGCACAGGCCCTTCTGACCCAACCGGAATTGATCATCCTCGACGAGCCAACCACGGGGCTCGATCCCCAGGGGATGAAAGAGATCAGGGAATTGATTAAGAGACTTTCGCACGAGAGATCCATGACCATTTTTCTCTCTTCCCATCTTCTTTCCGAGGTTGAACTGGTGGCCACAAGAATGGCCGTGATCAATAAGGGCGAACTCCTTGCCCAGGACACGGTCTCCGAGCTCCTGGGCAAGGAGGCCACGGATTACACCCTCCAGGCATTCCCTTTTCATTCCGCCCTGGAGTTGATGGGAAGTCTCACCTGGGTGAAGGTCCTCTCGGTCGGGAATGACGCGATGGAGGTCCGGGTGGAGCCCGGCCAGGCCCCTGAGCTGAACAAGTATCTCGTGACCCATGGGATCTCGGTTTCATCATTCTCTCCCCATCGTTCCCTTGAGGACTTTTTCCTGAAGGTCACTGGAGGAAAATCGGAGATATGAAACTTGTCTGGTTTGAAACGGTCAAGACGTTCAGCCGATGGCGGACCTATATCGGTTTCAGCGTCATTGCCTTGATTGTGATCATCACAGAGGTCGTGATGAGATTGAGCGCCGATGAGATCCTGTATCGCATGTTGCGGTCACTCGAGAAAGATTTCCTCATCTCCGGGAATGTTTTAAACGGCTGGTTTGTCACCGCCTTTATCATGAACAGCCTCCACATTCACATCCCTTTCCTCATCACCCTGGTCGCAGGAGACATGGTTTCAAGCGAGGCGACTTCGGGCACCGTGAGACTTCTTTTGATACGCCCTCCTTCCCGCAGCAGGATCATTGCAGCCAAATATATCACGACGCTTTTCTACACGGCCGGGTTGGTCCTCTTTCTTGGGCTTTTATGCATTCTCCTCGGGATGACCCTTTTTGGCAGCGGCGATTTGATCATCCATCATTATGGCCGGTTCGGCATCATCTACCTCGAGGAAGCTGAAATTCCTGTCCGGATGCTCTTGGCCTTCATGGCGGCGATCTGGTCCATGATGACGGTGGCTTCCATCGCCTTTCTCCTTTCAACCCTGGCGGAGAACTCCGTCGGTCCGATTATCGGCACGATGGCGGTCGTCGTGGTTTTTCTTGTGATCGGAAATTTCCCGCTCGATTTTTTCCGATCTTTAAAACCCTACCTCTTCACGACCTACCTGACCTTCTGGCAGCGATTTCTGGATGATCCCATCCCCTGGCAGCAGATCGGGAGCGCCGCAGCGATACTCGGCCTCCATTCGATCCTCCTGTTCCTCATCGCTTTAGGAGTCTATTCAAGAAAGGATATCAAAAGTTGAAGAAACGGTTGTGGTTTATCTATGTTCTTTTGTTGTTTTCGGCGGGTTGGGCCTTTGCCCAGGACGATGCGGTGCGGTATCTCGACGCTCTGGAAAGAAAATATTCGGCGCTCAAGGATTACACCGTGGATGTCAGGGTTCATTTTGACATGGAGGGATTCAACGCCCCTGACATGCAGGCCAGGCTCTATTTTAAACCCCCGGACAAAATGAAGGTGGAATCAAAAAAGGTCTTTTTTTTCCCCAAGGAAGGCGGCATCTTCAATCCCTTTATGTTCAAAAAGGAGGCCTTTGACATTCGTTTGCTTGAAGAGATGACCTATGACAACCGGAAAGCGGTCAAGCTGAAACTCTATCCAAAAGATACGAAAAAGATGAAACAAAGTTTTGTTCTGATCCTCGACATTGAAAGCCATCAGATCCGGGAATTTCATACATCCTCTGAAGAAAAGGAAGTCAAAGGAGTAATCGAATATGGGAAATTCAAAGAGTTTGACCTTCCCACGCGGATCGAGCTCCATCTCGACCTTCCCTTCAAAGAATCGTTTGAAATGAGAGAGTTTGGCCAGCCTGCGGCGGTTCCCCAGCGGGTCACCGGAAAAGTTGAGATCTCCTATTCCAACTACAGGGTGAATTCCGGACTTCGAGATGAGATGTTCGGAAGTCCCAAAAAGAAAAAGTGAGTCAGAGCAAGGGTTAGATTCTTACACGATTAAGTCTGAGAATCTATCTCTAACACTGGTCAATGATTCCTGTCATTCCCGCGAAGGCGGGAATCCAGAAAAAACCCCACAAAGAAAACCCTGGATTCCTGCTTCCGCAGGAATGACGAAATGGTGATGCCAAAATTTCAAATATCTTTGGTCAGAATTTAATAAGAAGCTGAAAGGTTAAACGGCTTTATTGATTTCGAGAAAAACCGGGGATGGAGACTATTTGATCTTCTGGATATCCTTCTCCTTACCTATCACGACCAGAATATCGCTATCCTTGATCACAAAATCGGCGCGGGGTACCATTATGATCCTCTCGGGAAGCACCTCCCTTACGGCAATTACTTCTATGTGGTACCTGCTCCTCAGATGAAGTTCTGCGATCGTCTTTCCCATAAAACCGGGGGGAGGAACCAGTTCGCAGATCGTATAATCCTCTGAGAGAGGGATATAATCGAGGACATTCGGGGAGATCAGGCTCTTCGCTATCTTATCTGCCATTTCTTTTTCGGGAATGACTACTTCTGTTGCCCCTACCTTCTCTAACACATGTTTATGATCCTCATTGGGAGCTTTGACAATGATATGCTTTATCTTCATCTCCTTGAGATGAAGAGTGATCAGAGTGGCCGCAGCCAGGTCTTCTCCGAAGGATACAATGACCACATCATCCTCCTGGATGCCAATCGATTCCATCACCTCTTTGTCCGTTCCATCGGCAAGGATCGCCTTCGTGGAGTAATCCCTAATCTTCTGAATTATCTCTTTGTCCTTATCGATGGCGATCACCTCGATCCCGTTCTCATAGAGGTCTTTGGTAATATTAAAACCGAAAATTCCTAATCCAATCACGATCACTCGTTTCATCGAACCTCTCCTATTTATAAGATTATCTTACACTCTCCATTCCTCAATTGATTAACCTCTCACGATATTGAGATGCTTTTCATTCCGCAATCCGCATTCCGTAATCCGAAATTGAGAAATTACCCCACCATCACCCCTTCTTCAGCGTATGTCAGCCCTCTTTTCCCCGTACCCCTTGAGAGAGAAAAGGCCAGGGTCAGGGGCCCAACCCTCCCCGCAAACATCATCAATATCAACGCATACTTCTGGAGATCGTTCAGTTTAGGTGTAATCCCCATAGAAAGCCCAACGGTTCCAAACGCAGAAACAGTGTCAAAGAGGTATTCCACAAAGAAACGCCGGCTTTCTTCGACTGGGGGACTTCCCCCCCCAGCAATCAGCAAAACGGACCAGATAATAGCAACAGAAAAGGCCGAGGCAAAGATAATCGAGATGGTCCGGCCAATGATTTCACGGGGTATCGTTCTATTGAAAACGTTCACTTCCTCATTCCCTTTTATCCGATTCCAGATTAAAAGGCCGAGAAGGGCTGCACTTGTTGTCTTCACACCTCCGCCTGTGGAACCGGGAGAGGCTCCGATGAACATCAGGAGGATCATGAGAAGGATCGTTGGGTTCATCAGTGCTCCGATATCTACGGTGTTGAAACCTGCAGTACGAGGTGTAACGGACTGAAAGAGGCATGTCAGGAGATTGGTCAGAATCGGGGTCCCCCGAAGGATATGATTCCTTTCAAAAAGATAGAAAAGGAGTGCACCTGAAATAATAAGAAGGGCAGTCGTAATAAGGACAATTTTCGTGTGAACAGATACCCTTTGTTGAATCCCTCTGAACCAAGAAAGAACCTCGTATTGAACGATAAAACCAATGCCTCCGTGAACAATGAGACCCATAATGGTCAGATTCACTATCAGGTCTCCCTGGTAACCCATCAGGTTATCAGAAAAGAGAGAGAAACCTGCATTGTTGAATGCAGAGATAGCATGATAAATGGCTTGGTAGAGGGCTCTGTTGAAAGGAAAATCCTGAAAAAACCTGATGAATAATAAGAGGGCTCCTATGGATTCGGTGATGAAGGTAAACAGGATAACCGACTTTGCGATGACCAAAAAATCCCTCCGCGGGGTGTGAAGAAAGGTGGACTGAACAATCTCTCTCCCCTTGAAGGAGATTCCACGCCCCATCAGTACAAAAAAAACTGTAGAGAAGGTGATGATCCCCAGTCCTCCAACCTGAATGAGGAGCATAGTAATTACCTGACCCACCACGGAAAGGTCTTTCCCTGTATCAATGACAACAAGGCCGGTGACACAGACCGCCGAAGTAGAGGTAAACAATGCATCGACAAAAGCGAGGGGACCCTTGGCCGCTGAAAAAGGAAACCAGAGAAGAATCCCACCGGTCAGGATCACTGCTGCAAAACTGAGGACGAAAATCCTCGTGGGGGAGAGGTGTCTTGAAATGAAGTTTTTAATCCTAATATGGATCTTCATAGGTACTTTTAACCATCTACCTACGACCAGGATAGACTTTACTGAAAAATCACAGGACTGTCAATCAAAGAAGAAATGATATTTAGAAAAAAATGGAGAACGTTGGCATCTGTGACCAGCCTATCACAGGAGATCAAGCAATCATATCCCTTCTGACCTTCTTGGTGATGCACCGATCCTTGAGAAACTATAGCCATACATATGAAATGTTCAATAAGCCATTAATAAATACAATAGGAGATAGACGGCGAATGAAAAAAGAATCAAAAACAGAGAAGCCCCTACCGTCAGTTTTGGAAGTTCCCCGGGATATTTCTTTCTCTTCTCCTCTAAGTCTCGGACATATTTCTCCACCCGATCCGGACTCGCATATATTTTTTTCACTCTTACCTTCACTTCTTCCTTCTTGATGTGGAACGCCACGGCAGGATTCCTGCTGAACCAAGCAAGGAAGTGAACGAGGTCCATCACCTTCCCATCAACGAACCTCGCAAAGGTCATCAGCGGTTTTTCGCAGAACCAGATCACCGACTTTCCTGCCATCCGATAGAACCAATCGGTATCGAGCGTAATCGTCGGCTCACCATGAAGTTTCTTTCTCAACACCCAGAAGGCGAAAAAGGTGAACCCGAGTAGTTGAGACATGGAGACCACATGGCCCGGTGCATAAGGTTCATAATGGACGGGATAAGGGAGAAGGTCGTAAAGGAGTTTAGGGTACACCCCAAGAAGGATACATAGAAAGGAAGTGAGACCCATCGCAACAAGCATATTCTTAGGAGGCTCCTTGGCCTCGCAGACAGGCTTTTCCTTTGCGAACCAGGTCCCCCAGGGAAGCTTCAGCCCCGTGTGAAGGAACGTACCGATGGAGGCACCTTCAAGCATCAGCCAGATGATTGGAAGATGCCCCATCGCAGAGGCCTGAACCACCATGGTCTTGCTCACAAATCCATTGAATAAGGGAAATCCCGAAATCGAATAGGCGCCTACCATATAGAGATGAAACGTCACGGGCATATATCGGTAGAGCCCTCCCAACTCCGTCAGTTTACTCCTTCCCGTGACCTGGAGGACAGCGCCTGCCCCCATGAAAAGCAGGGCTTTATAAAGGATGTGGCAGAAGGCATGAGCCGCCGCGCCATTGATGGCCATCTCTCCGGCCGCTGTTCCCATCACTCCCATGCCCACACCGCAGACCATATAGCCCACCTGGGAGATGATGTGGTAGGCCAGGAGTCTCCGTATGTCATTCTCAAGGACAGCAAAGACCACCCCATACACCGCCATGATCGCCCCTAACCAGATGAGGAGCTCTGCACCCGGAAAACCTCGGATCAATACGTAGATCGCACTCTTTGTGGTGAAAGCGGTTAAAAAAACGGCTCCCGTGACCGTTGCTTCCGGGTAGGCATCTGACAACCATGCGTGTAAAGGAGGAACGGCGGCATTGATAAGGAAAGCGAGGAGGATTAAGTAAGAAGCCACATGCTCCTGGCTCAATCCCCATCCCCATGAAAAAGTCTCAAAGGCAATGGATCCGGTCTGTTGCAGATGTAAGAGGATACCTCCCAACAAGCAGAGCCCACCGAAGAAATGCACCAGGATATACCGAAAGCCTGCTTCATAAGCGGCTTTTCTCCTTCGATACCAGATGAGAAAAAGTGCGGACCACGCCATCACCTCCCAGAAGAAGAACAGGGTGAAGAGGTCCCCTGCGAAAACGACCCCCAGGGTGCTCCCGACATAAAGATAGGCGGCCACATGTTGCCCCTCCTCCTTAATATGGATGGCATAAAGCATCATACAAAAGGAGGCGATCACAAAGACATAGGCGAAGACCATGCTCAGCTTATCAACCCGGCCGAGGATCAGGTCGTATCCTAGGAAAGGAAGGATCCATTCCTTCCCCTCTGGTGAAAATACCCCCCTCGACATGAGCAAAAGGTTGATCAATGCCAGGACGGGGAGCAGGAGAAGGTAACCCTTTTTGATCGTTCCTCTGAACAAGGGGATCAAAAAAGCTCCAAGGATGTAAATGAGGCCGGGATGGAACCAGTCAATC
>Ga0154725_1011_pt1 | contig 26592 bp, 23 predicted proteins | sample Rifle2008BG16ft_FD_105733 | JGI IMG/M metagenome (GOLD analysis project Ga0154725, IMG submission 105733) | Deltaproteobacteria bacterium RBG_16_49_23 | reverse complement strand
AATTTTTCTGGACAAATCGGTGTTTTGATGGATAATTATAGAAATAGGAAATAGAAAATGGGAAATAAGAATTGGACATTGAGAATGGGCTCCTTGCTTATGATTGCGATCATTTTATGGTTCGGATCGTCAGCCTATGGGGGAGGGCAGGGGCCGGCTTCCGACCCGGAGAATGGATCAGAAAAGGCCTTCCATTACACAGCCAAGAAGCTTGGCATTCCTATCCTCAAGGCGATCATCAGAATCGGAAACGGATATTCGGAACAGGGAAAGAATCTCTATAAGATTGAAGCTCAGGTGATCTCCCTCAAAGTCCCCGGGTTTATGTTCCGGATGAATAACCGCTTCACTTCTTTTATGGAGATGGATCCCTTCTCTCCGCTCCGATATGTGAAGGAGATCGATCAGGAGGGCCTTTTCATAGAGAGAAAAAATTATTTACAGACCATCACTTTCGATTCCATCCATCATAAGGCCATCGTGGAGAAGAAAGAGGCAGGAGAAAAAAGGGAAGTCCTCCTTCCCTCTCACACTTACGATCCCCTTACGATGTTTGCTCGGTACCATTTAAAGGAGGGCCTTCCTCCCGACCAGGAGATCCGGATATCGATCTTCGACGGGGTCAAGTGCCGCCAGATGGTCTTCCAATTAAAGAAATCGAGAATTAGATCGAAGATCCTCGGAGAGGTGGATGCCTTCTGTCTTGCATCGACCACTGCCTTCTCAAGCTTCGGAGAAAAAGAAGGAAACATTCGGATCTGGTATACGGTGAATGGAAAAAAAATCCCCGTCTCTCTGGAATTAGACCTTCCCATCGGTGTGGTGCGATTTGAGTTGGATCAATTAAAGGAGGGTTAATCTTTTAATAAAGGAGGAAGCCATGGCACAGAAGAAAGCAGCAAAGAAAGCGCTCAAAAAAGTTGTCAAGAAGGGTGTGAAGAAGGGCGATGCCTACAAATGCGGTGTTTGCGGTCTCGCAGTCACAGTGGATGAGGTCTGCGGATGTATGGAGGTCTGCGATATCGTCTGCTGTGAAAAGCCAATGAAACCGAAGAAGGCTTAATCCAATGAAAGCGCCCTATCGGGTTGAAGTCAGAGTCATCCGGCAGAGCGGTGAGTGTGGTTTCGGGCACCGGGTGGGAGATCTGGTTAAGTTCGATGGAGAAGGAATGGAAGGGAAGATTTGCTGGCACTCCCTCTGCAGCATGATGTACAAGGTTCATGGAATGCTCTATGGAGCGAGCTATCCGTGGCTGGGCGATAAGGATGTTGCGAGTCATCCCTGTCCGGATTTCAAGAACCCGGTCCTCTACGAGATTCGACGGTTCAAGCTTTAATCATCAATTTATTAACATCATTTTCTATCATCCATGGAAATTCTCTCCACGGATATCCTTGTGGTCGGCAGCGGTCTGGCGGGCATGGTTTCTGCCCTGGAGGCTGAGAAGGCAGGCCTCCATATCCTGATCACGGGTAAATTTACGATCGGATCGGGAACGAACACCAGCCTGTCGAACGGGGCCTTTTCCGTGGCCAACTCTCTCTTCTCCAAAGAGGAACATCTGAAGGAGACCTTCAACTCAGGAAAAGGATTGAACCATCCCGGAATGGTAAAAACGATGATCGAGAGAGGACCCGATGCCATGGAGACATTGAAAGGCTACGGGGTTTCGCTCGTTGAGAATAGAATGGGATATTTCGTGGAGAGGCGCGAAGGTTCAGCCTCGTTGCCGGGAGTTCTTCTGGCGAATCCATTAAAAGAAAGGGTGCAAAACAGTTCCGTCAGGCTCCTTCCCGGTCTGGTCATTTTCGATCTGATCGTAGAAGAGGGGGAAATGCGCGGGGCTTTCGGTTTTTTTAAAGACGGAAGACCCTGCCTCATTCAATCAAAAGCGGTTATCCTGGCGGCAGGCGGAGCAGGCGCCATCTACCGTAGAAATGATAATCAAAGGAGCGCCCTCGGGGACGGATATGCCCTGGCCCTTCGGGCGGGCCTTTCCCTTCTGGATATCGAATTTATCCAATTCTATCCCTTCGTGATGGCAGAGCCAAGGCTTCATACCTTCATCCTCTACCCTCCCTACCCAAAGGAGACCCGGTTGCTCGATGAGAAAGGTGAAGATCTTTTAGAGAGATTAAATTTTGGAGAAGATTTGAACCGGGCGATCATTACCCGGAGAGACTCTCTCTCCTTTACTCTCTTTGAAGCTTCCCGAAAAGGAGACATCTACTTTGACCTGAGACGGGTTCCGGAGGAAACGTGGGAACATTATCCTCTCAATTTCCTCAGGCGATCGAAATTCCCTTTCCGGGATCGTCCCTTTCTGGTCGCGCCGGCGGTCCATTTCTGTATGGGAGGAGTTGAGAGTGATGAGAACGGAAGAACGGCTCTCCCGGGACTCTTTGCGGCCGGAGAGGCCGTCTGGGGAGTCCATGGAGCCAATCGTCTTGGAGGAAATGCCCTGACCGAATGTGCGGTCTTCGGGATACTGGCCGGTCAATCCGCCTCAGAATATGCAAGAGGAAGAGAACCCAATCTTTTTTCCGAACCATCCAGGAGAAGATGGGAGAGGAAAGCAGAAGGTTATCTGAGAAAGAGCAGAGGGGCCTTTGACCCTCCGATACAGATTCTCAAAGATCTGAAGGCGCTGTCCTGGAGACATGCAGGGCCGGTTCGGGAAGAGAGTTTACTGAAAGAAGGGATCGAGGAGTTAACGTCCATTGAAAGAAGGATTGAAAAAGTTTATCCCTCGACCTTGAAGGATCTGTTCAGGAAGAGAGATCTGGAGAATGCAGCCCTCATTTTAAAGGCTATCCTGAGGGGGAGTCTGGCCCGGCAAGAGAGCCGTGGCTCCTTCTTTCGTCAAGATTTTCCGGATCAGAATGACCGGGAGTGGCTGAGACATACCTGTTGCCGTTTTGAGAAGGGAGAACTCCAAATCACCCACCGGCCCGTCTTGGAAACATGAGGTTCTTATTCCAATCTCTTGACATTGAGGGCAGGTCTAATATAAATTTAAGCCAACATTGATACTGAAAGGAGGTATTTCATGAAACGGTTCATCATCTTTGGAATCATCGCTTTGTTCATGTTTGGGTCTTCCACTGTATGGGCCCAGAAGACAGTTCGCCTCTCCATTGCCACCGGAGGAACGGGAGGGGTCTATTATCCGCTGGGCGGCGGAATGGCCAATATCATATCGAAACATATCCCCTATACCGAGGCAACAGCAGAAGTGACCACTGCCTCTGTAGATAACTGCCGTCTGGTGGGTGCGGGAAAGGCAGAATTAGCCCTGATCATGGCAGATACAGGGTGGGATGCTTATCAGGGGAAGGCCCAGTTTAAGGAGAAGGTTCCTTTGAGGACCATAGCGGTTCTTTACCCCAACAATATGCATATTGTGACTGCAGAGGGTAAAGGCATTGAGAAAGTGACCGATCTCAAGGGGAAAAGGGTTTCGACCGGAGCTCCGGGAAGCGGAACAGAGGTCATGGCCCTGAGGGTCATTGAAGCTTATGGATTGGATCCGACTAAGGATATGACACGGGACAAACTGGGCGTTTCCGAATCAGCCGGGGCGCTCAAGGACCGAAAGATTGATGCCTTCTTCTGGGTGGGAGGCCTTCCCACTGCAGCCGTAACGGACTTTGGGGCCACTCCCGGGGTAAAAATAAAACTCATTAGCCATGTGGATGCGGTTCCAAAGATGAGGGAGACCTATGGGCCTATCTATGTGAAAGGGGTCATTCCTACCAAGACCTATCCGGGGCAGGATGTGGATGTTCCGATTTCTATCGTATGGAATCTGCTGGTCTGTAATGAGAATATGAAAGGCGATGTCGCCTATGATATCGTGAAGACCCTTTTCGACCGCAAACCGGAGCTGGTCAATGTTCATAGGGAGGCAAGATGGCTCTCACTGGAACCCCAGGCGACCGGTGGTTCCCCGATTCCATTTCATCCCGGTGCCATTCGTTACTTCAAAGAGAAAGGGATAACAGTTAAATAATTGAACAAGAAGAACTGGCCCCTCCTGACAATGATTGGGCTTTTAATCGTGTTAGGAGGGGTCTTTCTTTTTAAGAAGATCACTCTCCTCCAGCTTGAGAACCTGGACCGGCGGAAGGCCCTCCACATACGGGTCAACCCTTCCGAATCCTTCTCCATCTTCTATGTCCATTCCATCTATCTCGAGCCTGTCATCGAAGAATTCCGGATCGAAGAGGAAGCCATTCTCCTTGAAGGGGTAAGGACGAAGAGCCCTGCGGTGATGGAATATTACGGATTTGAGGATACGAAAGAATTCCATCCCGTCACCCGGAGATTGGGCGCCATCTATTTTAAATGGGGAAGCGGGGAAGGGCAGGGATTGATCGTCAGGGAGAGGAAGATCTATTTAAGTGAGATTGGAGAGAGAGGGGAGCGGATTCGATTGAGAGTCGTTTCTCTTCCCCTGGGGGAATATCTCTATAGGTCTGTTTTTGAGGGGTTGTCATAACGGTATGGGCAACCCCCTTCGACCTGTCTGCCAGGCACAGGCAGGCAGGCCAGGGTGAACGGTGATAGCCTGAATTAAGAGCATTGGGGTTAGAGGATATTTTAGGAAATATATGTCTTATCAATTATGGACTCCTTAGTAACATCTCTATTTGTCAGGTAAAAGGTTATCGTCTGTCTATTGAACCTTAAAGGAGAGAGTGATGGAGGAGGAGAAAAGAAAAGAGAATCAAGAAGAATTGATTACGGAGGAGGCTCTTCGGGAGGCGGAGAAGTATATCGAAGAGGAGGAGGGTCCCTCCCGAAGGCTCACGGGAAAGATGGAAATCTTTATCACGGCTGTGGCCGTGATCATGTCTCTGGTCCATCTTTACGCAGCCATCGGCATCATCATGACGCATGTCCTGAGGGGAATCCATGTCATGTTTGTCCTCTTTCTATCCTTTCTGGTCTTTCCCTCCTTCAAACGATATAAGAACCGGATCGTCTGGTATGATTATATCCTCGCCCTGCTTGGGGTCGCAGTCATTCTCTATATGCTGATCGACTTCGATCAGTTCATTTACCGCTCTGTCGTTCCAAATCCCTGGGATATTGTTTTCGGAATCATTCTGATCTTTCTGGTCTTAGAGGCGACCCGGCGAACAACGGGCTGGATCATGCCCGCGGTGGTCATTGCTTTCATTATTTATGCCTTCATCGGGCCGGAGCTTCCAAAGCCCTGGACCCACCGGGGTTATGACATTGATCGCCTGGTGGGCCACATGTATATGACCCTTGAGGGGATCTTCGGCGTTCCGATTGACGTCTCCTCCACGTTCATTATCCTCTTCACCATTTACGGCGCTTTTCTCGAATTCTCCGGAGCCGGGAAGTTCTTTATCGACTTTTCCTTTGCAGCCATGGGAGGAAAACCAACCGGCGCAGGGAGAACCGTAACCCTGGCCTCTTTCCTTTTAGGGGGACCCTCCGGAAGCGGTGTGGCAACCACGGTCACCCTGGGTTCAGTGGCTTATCCCATGCTGGCCAGGGCGGGCTACAGCAAGGAGGCCGCAGGAGGTCTTCTCTCTGCGGGAGGAATAGGAGCCATCCTCTCGCCCCCTGTGCTTGGAGCCGCGGCTTTTCTTATCGCTGAGTTCTTGAAGATCTCCTATCTCGATGTAATCATCATGGCATGCATCCCCACCTGCCTCTATTACTGGTCGATCTATTTGATGGTGGAAATTGACGCAAAGAAATTCGGGGTTAAAGATATTGCCGTGGACAAGACCTATAGCCTGTGGCAGCTTACCTATCTTTATGGGTTTCACTTTATTTCCCTGATCGCTATTGTAGCGATCATGGCCTTCGGTTTCACCCCGATCATGGCAGTCTTCTGGGCAACGGTGGTTGCTTTTGCGGTCAGCTTTATCCGAAAGGAAACGGCCCTTACCCCTGGCAAACTGGTGAAAGCATTGAAAGGCGGTTCGATCGGTGTTTTAAGTGTTGCGTCCACCTGCGCGGCCGCAGGGATCATTGTTGGAGTCGTGACCCTCACGGGGTTGGGGTTAAAGTTTAGCTCCATCATCATCGCCTATGCCGGCGGAAGTCTTTTGCTGACGGCGATCTATACCGCCCTGATTGTTTGGGTGATCGGTTTGGCCGTTCCGGTCACAGCTTCCTACATCATCTCTGCGGTGATTGCTGCTCCTGCATTGATTCAGTTGGGAGTTCCGGATTTTGCCGCCCATATGTTTGTATTCTACTATGCCCTCCTTTCGGAGGTTTCTCCTCCCACCGCGCTCTCCTGTTTCGCTGCGGCTGCGCTGACCAAAGGGAACCCTTATAAGACGACGATGTATGCGTGGAAATATACCCTCCCTGCTTTTATTGTGCCCTTCATGTTTGTGCTTGATCCTAAAGGCGTTGGGATTTTGCTCAAGGGACCTGTCATCGATGTGATCTGGACGACGGTCACCGCCTTTATAGGGGTTGCCTCCCTGGCAGGAGGTGTGGAAAACAGGTTCTTTAAAAAGACGACCCTTTATGAACGGATCATGTTGGTAGCCGCAGGCCTGCTCCTGTTCTACCCTGTTGCCTTCTACGATATCATCGGATTCGGTTTGATGGGTTTGGTCGTTGTCTTGCAGAAGTTAAGGAGAGAATAGTGTCGCAATGGTTGTCTTCAGTCAAAGGGCAAGGGTTAAGATGCCGGTTTTGTTAATGGGTTATGTCGGTGGTCTTAAAAGAAAATCACCCCGCCTTCTCACTTTATACCAAACTGGCTTCATAGCCCTAACCCATAGACACAAGTCAATCTATCTCTTCCTTTTCCTTTTCTTCTTCCTCTTCCCACTGACCGGCTGCGGAAACCTTTTCTACCTCTCCAAATTAGGATGGCACCAGTCCTTTATCACCTTTCAGAGCGTTCCTGTTCAGGACGTTCTAAGTGACGATGCCTTAGAAGACGCGGCAAAAGAGAAGATCCGTATCATCCAGGCTGTGAAACGCTATGGTGAAGAGAGGCTGGGATTGCAGAGGACAGGGAGTTACACAAAATATTTTGAGATTCAAGGGCCTGCCCTTCATGTCATCACCGCGAGCGAGAAACACCGCTTTCATCTTCATGCCTGGAACTTTCCCATCATCGGCAGGGTGACCTATAAAAGTTTTTTCACCAAGGAGGGGGCCCTGAAGGAGAAGAGGTCCCTGGAGAAAAAAGGTTATGACACCTTTCTCCAGCAGGCGGCCGCCTATAGCACGCTCGGATGGCTGAAAGACTCGATCTTTTCAACGATGCTGAGATGGGATGAGCCGACCTTGACCAACATCATTCTCCATGAGATGGCCCATGCCACTGTCTATTTTAAAGGAGAGACCGACCTGAATGAACAGCTGGCCACGTTTATTGGGAATCGAGGGTCCATCGATTTATTGACCGAGAAGTATGGCCCCGGTTCAAAAGAGGCGGCCCTGGCGACCGATTATCAGGAGGATGACCTGCTCTTTGCCGGATGGATCGATCAGGCCCACAAGCGGTTATCGGAATTCTATGATCGGCCCATTTCGAAAGAAGAGAAATTGAGGGGAAGGGAAGATCTCTTTCGATCGATTCAAAATGATTTCAGGGAGATGAAGCATCAGTTTAAAACGGACTGCTACAAAGACGTTGAAAGGGTCGAATTGAACAATGCGGTTATCCTGGCCTACAGGCAATACTTCCATCGCCTCGACCGTTGGGAGAATCTCTATGATGCCAAGGGGAGGGATCTACGGAAGGTTGTTGAGTTTCTCAAAGAGATACAGGCTTCAGGAGATAAAAAGGTTTTAGCTTCTTTTTTGGAGTAAGGGTCTTAGATTTTTTAAATCCGCAATCCGCAATCCGCAATCTAAAATCTCTATTACCTTTCCTTCTTTCCCTCGATAAACTCCTCGACCATTAATTTGGCTTCATTATCGGGAAACTGGATGAGGGGATGTTTCATCGCATAGGCGGAGATGGAGAGGAGGGGGCCTCCTATCCCCCGGTTTCGGCCGATCTTACAGCAACGGATGGCATCAATGGTCATCCCGCCGCTGTTGGGGGAATCCTCGACAGAGAGTCTCAATTCAAGGTTTAATGGAACTTCCCCAAATCCTCTTCCTTCCATCCTAAGAAAACAGACCTTGTTGTCGTTCTGCCAGGGGACATAATCGGAGGGGCCGATATGAATATTCTCGGGTTCGAGAGGGACGCCAAGCTGGGACTGAATCGCTTCGGTTTTGGAGATCCGTTTATTCTTTAAACGGCTCCGGTTGAGCATATTGAGGAAGTCGGTGTTTCCGCCCGTGTTAATCTGATAGGTCCGGTCCAGTTTCACTCCGCGGTCCTCGAAGAGTCTGGCCAGCGCCCGGTGGATGATGGTGGCGCCCATCTGGGATTTGACATCATCCCCGACGACAGGGATGCCTTTCTCTTCAAATCGTTTTGCCCATCCGGAGTCGGAGACGATGAAGCTGGGCATACAGTTGATCAAGCTGACCCCGGTATTCAGGCAGGCTTCCGCATAGAATTGGGTCGCCTGATCCGAACCCACAGGAAGGTAGTTGAGAAGGATTTCGACTCCGGATTCCTTAAGAACCTTTTCGACGTTGCAGGGCTTCTCGTTGGCTGGAACGAAAACGCGATCTTCCGGATAATCCTTCATATGGTCTGAAACACCATCCAGGACTTCGCCCATGGAGACAACAACGCCCGAGTCGTTGAAATGGGAGAAGATGATCTGGGTGCAATTGGGCCTGGAGAAGATGGCCTCTCTGAGAGGTTTTCCAACTTTTCTCCGGTCGATATCAAAAGCTGCCCCCACCTCGATATCCCAGGGTTTATACCCTCCAAGATCCATGTGCATCAAGCCCAGGGGATCGAATTTCGGGTTCTTTCGACTGTGATCCCTGTAGAATTCAATCCCCTGAATGAGAGCGCTGGCACAATTTCCGACACCTACAACGGCAATTCGGATCGAATTCTTTTTCATAAAAGTTCAGCCTTTCCGAAAACATCCTGTCATTTCTACAATTTAAAATAACTATCTCATTTCATTTCGATTGTCAAGAAATTTGGAAAGTCCGGTCTCCAGGAAACGTCTCTTTTTTCTTTGCAGGGGGTGGGGGGTTTTTTCTTGACTTATCTTTTTCAATCTGTTAATTTCCGCAACAATCAATCATCTTTATAAAGTGTTTAACCCATGGGAAAAAAAGGAAAATCAGCCCTTCTCCGCCACCCCGTCCAGTCTCTGGATATGAAAAAGACCCGGACGCTTTATGATCTGGTCCAGGCCTTTCAGCATACTTCTTTCCAGAGCCGGAATCTCTTTAAATGTTTTGAGGTGTTTCAAAAGATGCTGAGCGATCCCGCCTGCATCATCTTTCTGGGGTTGTCCGGAGCCATGATCCCGGGCGGGATGCGAAAGGTGATCCGCGACATGATCGAGATGAAGTTGATCGACGTCCTTGTCTCCACCGGCGCCAACATCTTCCACGACCTCTTTGAGAGCTTCGGGTATCGACATTATATCGGATCGGTGGAGGGAGATGATGATGCCCTGCGAAGGCACCGGATCGTGCGGGTCTATGATGCCCTGATGGATGATCACGAGATCAATCAGGTCATCCGTCTCCTTTCCGAGGTTCCGGAAGAGCTGGGGGAGAGGGTCGTCTCTTCAAGACGATACCTGGAGGTCCTGGGAAATCGCATCAAAGATGATGGGTCGATTCTAAAGGCAGCCTCCCGGTGCGGCGTTCCTGTTTTTGTCCCGGCCCTGAGCGACAGTTCCATCGGCATCGGGTTGACCTTTCTCCACGCCCGGAAGAAGAACCCTTCCGAAGGGCTGATCATCGACCAGATCCGGGACAGCTTTGAGATTGCCCAGCTGAAGAGGATGGCCAAAACCACCGGGGCGATCTATGTCGGAGGAGGGGTTCCGAAGAATTATATTCAGCAATTAGGACCCGTGAGTGAACTCCTTTTCCGGAGGGAGAGCGGCCACCGGTTCGCTTTCCAGGTGACCACGGATGATCCCAAATGGGGCGGCCTCTCAGGCTGCACCTTTGAGGAGGCGAAGTCCTGGGGAAAGATCGAGAAGGAATCGGCCTATGCGGCTGTCTATATGGATGCCACCGTCGCCCTTCCCCTGCTGGTCGGCGCCATCTTTCAAGAAGGAAAGATCTGCAGAAGAAGAAAGGGGCGCCGGTTCATCTGGGAAGGGGACCGCCTGGAGACCATTCGGTTTATATAACCTTCTTCCAAAGCGCCGATAAAGCGCCTAAAGTGAACTAAAATTTATTTTGATGGTCTCGTAAAAAGTCTGAAAAGGCGATTTTCTGTCATTCCTGCGCAAGTCCCGCTCTTAGCGGGATATTTTCATCTAGTTAGAATTCTCTGGATTCCCGTTTTCACGGGAATGACGGCTTTTTACGAAACTATCAATTTTAAGCACCTTATGAACTTCAATCTTTGGTCACTTTTCAAACCTACCGAAATCCGCATTCCGAATTCAGCAATCCGAATTATGAAAGGGGGGTTGAAAATAGGACGGCAATGGTTATATTATGGTGGTAACCTATGAAAAGAAAAGGAGTTTGGCGTTTATGAAAGATTCCGACTCGAAAATTCCGGGCCAGAAAGAGCTGGAGAAGGAGCTGAATGAGTATTTAGGGAAGAAGTATGGAGATCGGATTCGGCTGGTCGTTCCCATGCTCTTTCCCAAACCCCAGACCGAGGAGGTCTCGAAGGATGAGAAAGAGATCATTGGAAAAAAAGCGAAGATCCAATTCGACCTGAAGCCTGAGGAACTGGAAGCTTTTCTCAATGACTACATCATCCGGCAGGAAGAGGCAAAGGAGATTCTGGCCACCAAGATATGCACCCACTTCAACCGGATCAAGTTCACCGAGATGACGAAGGGGAAGACCCGGTATGAAGGAGTGGGCCATATCAAGAACAATATCCTGATGATCGGACCGACCGGTGTAGGCAAAACCTACCTGATCAAATTGATCGCCCGGAAGATCGGCGTTCCTTTTGTCAAGGGAGATGCGACTAAGTTCAGCGAGACCGGTTATGTGGGAGGCGATGTGGAGGATCTCGTCCGCGATCTCGTTTATGAGGCCGATGGCGATATGGAGATGGCACAGTACGGGATCATCTATCTCGATGAGATCGATAAGATCGCCTCATCCAACCATACGATCGGTCCGGATGTCTCAAGGACAGGAGTCCAGCGGGCTCTCCTCAAACCGATGGAAGAGACGGAGGTGGACCTCAAAGTTCCACACGATCCCATCTCTCAGTTAGAGGCCATTGAACATTACCGGAGAACCGGAAAGAAGGAGAAACGGACGATCAATACAAAACACATCCTTTTCATTATGAGCGGAGCCTTCAACGGCCTGGAGGAGATGGTGAAGAGACGGCTGAACCGGGAGGGAATCGGGTTCGGGGCGGAAATCCGTTCCAAGGATGAGAGAGGCGAATATCTTAAACAGGTGAAGGCTGAGGACCTCATCACCTTTGGATTCGAATCGGAATTCATCGGAAGGCTTCCGGTCGCCGCCATTTTTGAAAAACTTGAAATCGAGGATCTTTATGCGATCCTCAAGAATCCCAATAACCCCATCATTCTGGGGAAGAAGAAGGATTTCAAATCTTATGGAATCGACATCCAGTTCGAGGAGGACGCCCTTTACGAGTTAGCGGTGAAGGCGTATGAAGAAAAAACAGGAGCGAGGGGACTTGTCAGCGCTGTGGAGAAGGTACTCCTCAAATTTGAGAAACGGCTTCCTTCAACAGACATTCGCCAATTTGTCGTCACCCGGGAAGTGGTCGAACATCCGGAACAGGAACTGAAACGGTTGCTCGAGAACCCCATGCACCCCGAGAGGCTGGCCAGGTTTGAGAAGCTTCTTTCACGGGAGAAGAAGGCGTTGAAGGAGTCGATCCTGAGCAGGGAGGGGGAGTTTCGAAGACGTTACGGGGTTGCTTTTCCGGAAAGCAGAATCGATCTCATCGCCCGCCGGATGGTCGAGAAAGGTTACGATGTCAACACCGTCTTCGAAGAGGCGGTGGAGGTTCAGCGGCAGGTCGAGGAGTTTGAGAGGGAGTTTCAACAGAAAAATGGAATCCGGCTTCAATTTGATGGAGAAGCCATCGGTCGGATCACAGAGATGGCCCTCGAAGAGGATATGAGTGGAGAGAGGGTTTGCTCCCGTCTGTTAAAGGATTATGAGCATGGGATGAAACTGATCCGTGACAGAATGGGCCGGAGGGAGTTTGTGATTACGAAGGAAGCGATCGATGATCCGGAGGGATATCTCAATCGGGTCATCCAGGAAGCTTATGGCCGGCGGTTCGATTTAGAAGCCGAGGGTAACGGATAATGGCGAACAGAAATTATTATGAAATTTTAGGTGTCAGCAAGAGCGCCAGTGATGAAGAGATCAAGCGGGCTTACCGGAAGCTGGCGATGAAATATCATCCGGACCGGAATCCGAACAAGAAGGAAGCCGAGGGACGCTTCAAGGAGATCAACGAGGCCTATGCGGTTTTGAGCGATAAAGAGAAACGAAAGCAGTATGATACTTTCGGCGCCGAAGGCTTCCGTCAACGATATACTCAGGAGGACATCTTCCGGGGGTTCGATTTCGAGGAGATTCTTTCAGGCCTCTTTGGCGGAAGGGGACGGCGGGAGTTCAAATTCGGAGGAGGAAGGGGCGGTTTTGATTTCGGAGATTTTTCCGGCGGCCCCCATGGTTACCAGGATATGGGCCGGATGCCCCAGGGAGGGGAAGACATCCTTTACGAATTAACGATCTCCCTCGAAGAGGCGGCTTCAGGCGGAGAGAAGAGGATTTCCTACCGCAAGGACGGCAAAGTGGAAGAGGTCTCCGTAAAAATCCCTAAAGGAATACCGGAGGGGAAGAAACTCAGACTTGCCGGAAAAGGGATGGAGGGAAAACGAGGCGGCCCCCCGGGGGATCTCTACCTCCAGATCTCCATCGGAGAACACCCCATCTTTACCCGGGAAGGGGATGACCTGATGGTGGACAAAGAGGTCAGCTTTTCAGAAGCCGTTCTGGGAACCTCCATCGAGGTTTCCACCCTTGATGGAACAAAGAGAATCAAAGTTCCTCCGGGGACCCAGAGCCATACGAAGATGCGATTGAAAGGGCTCGGCATTCCCCACCTTCAGAGAGAGGGCAGGGGGGATGAATATGTGCAGGTGATTGTGAAAATTCCCCAAAGGGTGTCAGAAAAAGCCAAAAGTCTGATCCAGGAACTTGCCAAAGAAGGCGTCTAAACTCAATTGCCTATTTTCAAATCTCAAGGGTCAATTCTCAATTCGGATTGACTCGTAATAAATTGTCATTCCCGCCTGCCTGTGCCTGGCAGACAGGTGAAAACGGGAATCCAGAGAAATCTGACTGCCTGAAAATACTGGATTCCTGCTGGAGTTTATCCCGTACTTTGTTACGGGGCAGGAATGGCAGAAAATGGCTTTTTCAAACTTTTTCGAGTCAATCGATATTCAATTCCTGATTTTTGCATGCTTTGACTTTTTGGAAAATCTGTTATAAATAACGCCAATAGAGACCGCTCTTGTCATAGTTGGGAGGAGATCATGGTGGATAAAATTTATGAAGAGGTGCCCATAGAGAAATTGCGGTGGCGATGCGACCCTGATTCATTTCCCTTTGAGACAACGGATTCGATCCAGGCCTGCGAAGAGATCATCGGTCAGGAGAGGGCGCTGGAGGCGATTCGCGTTGGACTCGGCATCAACAGCACAGGGTATAACATCTTTGTGACCGGTCTGGCAGGGACAGGACGTTTCACGACGATCAAGACAGTCCTGAAAGGGCTCGATGTGACCGGGAGGATTCCCAATGACATCTGCTATGTGAATAACTTTAAGAACCAGGATATGCCCAATATGCTCAGCCTTCCCGCAGGGCAGGGAAATAGTTTCAAAAAAGAGATGGAGACGTTGATTGACACCCTGAAGAAAAAAGTCCCTCTCATCTTTGAAAACGAGAACTACCTGAATAAGAAGAAGGAGCTCGTCGAAGGTTTTCGGAACAGGCAGGCCGAGATGTTCCGTGAGTTTGAAAAGAAGGTGAACAAGGAGGGTTTCGCTCTTGTTCAGATCCAGGTGGGGCCCTACTCCCGTCCGGGTATTTTTCCGATGGTGGAGGGAAACCCGGTCAACATTGAGCAATTAGAAACGATGGTGGAAGAGGATAAATTTTCCAGGGAGGAGCTTGAGAGGATTAAGGGAAAACAGGCCGAACTGGTCGGCGCCCTGGAGGAGATCTTCAAGGAGACCCGGAAATCGGAGAAGGAGATCAAGGATGAATTATCAGCTCTGGATACGGAGATGATCTCCCCGGTCGTCAGAGACTCCATCTCGGATATCAAGGAGAGATTTGATTACGAAAAGATTCGTCGCTACCTCGACGAGGTCCAGGAAAATATCCTGGCCAATCTTCACCGTTTCAGGGAGAAAGAAGAAGCTTCCCCCTCGCCCATCCCGGGGCTGATCCTGCCCCAGCCGGTGGATACCTTCGCCGAATATCAGGTGAATGTCCTGGTGGATAATTCCCAGACCAAAGGGGCGCCCGTCATCGTTGAGATGACGCCAAGCTACCGAAACCTTTTCGGCACCATCGAAAGGGCCGTGGAGCGCTCCGGGGTCTGGAAGACCGACTTCACCCATATCAAAGCAGGGTCCTTTTTAAGGGCGAATGGCGGGTATTTGATCTTCAATGCGCTGGATGGCCTCATCGAACCAGGGGTGTGGCCCGCCTTGAAGCGGACCCTGAAGAATCAGGTGATGGAGGTTCAGACTTACGATCCTTTCTATTTCTTCGCCACCACGGCTCTCAAGCCGGAGCCCATCGAGTGCAATACGAAGGTCATCATGATCGGCGACACCCATCTCTATCACCTCCTCTTTAACCTGGATGATGACTTTAAAAAGATTTTTAAGATCAAAGCCGATTTCGATTCGGTGATCGAGAAGGATGATACGAAAGTCCTCCAGTATGCCTCCTTCGTCCGGAAGATTTGCGAGGAGGAGAAACTGAAACCCTTCGATAAGACAGGCGTGGCTGCGGTGGTCGAGTATGGGGTGGAGATGGCGGGAAGGCAGAAGAAACTTACGACCCGTTTCCATCTCATCGCCGATATTCTAAGGGAGGCCAGTTATTGGGCTTCGGAGGACGGAAGTGACAGGGTGAAGGAGAAACATGTGGATCTCGCCATCGAGAAGAAGATCCACCGGGTCAACCTCATTGAGGAGAAGCTGCAGGAGATGATCGATGACGGAACCATCATGATCGACTCGGATGGAATGGTCGTGGGCCAGGTCAATGGCCTCTCCGTCTATAACCTGGGAGATTACGCCTTCGGAAAGCCCTCACGGATTACCGTCAAGACCTCTCTGGGAAAGGCAGGGATTATTAATATCGAGAGAGAGGTGGAGATGAGCGGTCCCATCCATAATAAAGGGGTCTACATCCTTTCGGGGTACCTCAGGGACAGATATGCTCAGGATAAACCGATTACCATGAGCGCCAGCATCTGTTTTGAGCAGTCTTACAGCGGAGTAGAAGGAGACAGCGCTTCCTCAACAGAACTCTATGCTCTTCTTTCGAGCCTTTCCGGCCTTCCTCTCCGGCAAGATATTGCGGTGACAGGGTCAGTCAATCAGAAAGGGGAGGTTCAACCCATCGGCGGGGTGAACGAAAAGATCGAAGGGTTTTTCGAGGTGTGCAAGGCGAAGGGATTGACAGGCAAGCAGGGAGTGATGATCCCTCACCTCAATGTCGAGGATTTGATGTTGAGAAAGGATGTGGTGCAGGCAATCAAGGAAGGAAAGTTTCATGTCTATCCGGCGAAAACCATCGATCAAGGGATTGAGATCCTCACCGGAGTGGAGTCAGGGGATCGGCTGCCGGATGGACGTTTTAAAGAAGGCACGGTCAATGACCTGGTGGACAGGAGACTTCTGGATTTGGGAAAGAAGATCAAGGAGTATGAGGGAAGCGGAGAGGAGACCAAGGAGAAGGAGAAGAAGAAAAAGAGAGGGAAAGCCTCCTGAAATGGATAGAATCGTCCTTGATCTGGACATTGAAATTGGTAAAAAAGTCATCCTCGAAGGGCCTCCTCTGGAGGCCCTTCGAGTTCAAGGTGGCCGGGCGGGGAGCATTGCGACCCTGACCGATGCTCAAGGAAAGGACTTCCGGGGGAGAGTTCTTCGACTCTCGGGGGAGAAAGCTTCGGTTCTCATCTTTGAGTCATTTCCTTCCTCTACGGAATCCCTTCTCGAAATGATCCTTCTCCAGGCCCTTCCCGAAAAAGAACGGATGGAGTTGATCATCCAGAAGGCAACGGAATTGGGTGTCTCAGCGATCCTTCCTTTTAAATCTCAGAAATCTATCTCTCTCGAGGAGAGGGAGGCCAAGCAGAAGAAAGCTCACCGTTGGCAGGAGATCGCCGTTAAAGCGGTCCAGCAGTCGAGAAGAGCAAAGGTGCCCAGGATAGAGAAGTATCGTTCCTTTGAAGAGGCGCTGGAGTACTGCCGGGAAGAAGGATTAAAGATCCTCCTCTGGGAAAAAGAGGGTGAGAGCCTCAGAAATGTCCTCAAAAAATATTTTGCAATGAGTCCCCCCTTTGGAAAAGCCTATCTCATGATCGGCCCCGAAGGAGGGTTTACCAGGGAAGAGGTGAGATTGGCTGAGGATAAGGGATACATTCCTGTGAAACTGGGCCAGCGTATTTTAAGAACCGAAACCGCCGCTATTACTCTCGTTGGAATTCTCCAATACGAACTGGGAGACCTGAGTTAACTTCCTAAGAACTTGGGGAAATAGGGAGATAACTCTTGGGGGTTACACCTACAAAGGGGGGTTGTCAGCCCACACCAAGATCTCTCCATTTGCATTGCGAAGAGAGAAGAGGTAATGGCGGGGAAAGGACCAAAAAGGGGCAGGCCGCTTTTACTAATAGGCTGCCGTTCGGGTTGGTCCTCTAAAGACCCGGTAAACCGCGAAGGTGTAAGCGAGCATGATTGGTATGCCAACAAGAGCGATTACGAGCATGAGCATGAGCGTGCCTCGCGTTGAGGCCGCATTGTAAATCGTGAGTGACAGCTGGGGGCCCTGACTCGATGGAACGAGCACCGGATAGGCAGACGACGCCACCACGATAATAATCAGAGCGATCGTCACCGAAGACGCGAGGAACGCGGCTCCCTTTCTTCCTGTCCGGATGATAAAAGGAATGGAAGCAAGGGTCATAGCTAGGAGTACGGGAAGTCCCCAAAATACCAGGCCGCCTGCTTTCCGGAAGAGAAAGGGAGATACAAAGACGGTGGCAGCGGTTGCAACGCCGTATAGCAAGAGAAAGAGAGAGTAGGCGTAGATAGCGATACGACTCAACCTGTCAGACAATTCACCCTCGGTCTTCATCCACAGGTAGAGGGCACCGTGCATGAGAAGGAGGACACAGGTGACAATCCCGATCAGGAGGGCGTAGGGGTTGAGGAGTCCGAGAAAGGTTCCCTTCCAGGCAAAGCCCGGCCCGATGGGCACACCGCGCACGAGGTTGCCAAAAGCCACTCCGAGGAGAAATGCGGAAGCGAAGCTGCCCAGACCGAAGGCAAAATCCCAGAAGCGTATCCAGAGAGGGCGCGGGTGCAGGAGACGGAACTCAATGGCCACTGCGCGAGCGACCAAAGCAACAAGCAGCACCATGAAGGCGAGGTAGAACCCACTGAATACCGTGGTGAAGACGAGTGGGAATGCTCCGAAGAGCACGTCCCCCACGGCAAGAAGCCACACCTCGTTTCCATCCCAAACCGGACCGATGGAGGCGACGTGCAGATCCCGTTCCTCTTTGGAGCGTGCGAAGAGCGAGAGCATGCCTACGCCGAGATCAAAGCCATCAAGGATGGCATAGCCTACCACCAGCGCTCCGACCAAGGAGAATAATATTGTGTTCAGGTCCATGTTGCCCTTTCATTCAAGTCCCTTCGCTGCTTTTGGCTCTTCCTTCGCTTTCCGGATCATGAGAAAAAGCCAGGCGGCCAAGAGAGCCATGTAGATAACGCTGAAGAGCGTGAGCGAGAAGCCGATTTCCTGGGCTGAGACAGTGGGAGAGGCTCCCTCCGAGGTCCTCAGCAGTTTGTAGACAATCCAAGGTTGGCGCCCAACCTCTGCCGTAATCCAGCCGAGCTGGATGGCGAGGAGCGGCAAGGGTACCGACCAGACAAGCACCTTCAGAAGCCACCGGTCTTCGTAGAGCCTTCCCCTGATGAGCCGGTAGGCAGCGAGGCCCATCAGGGCGATAAAGAAGAACCCTAAGGCGGTCATGGTGTGGAACGACACGAAGGTAATAAACAGCGGTGGCCAGTTTTCGCGGGGGAACTGGTTGATGCCTTGCACATGGGCGTCCACGTTGCCGAAGGCAAGGTAGGAGAGGAGCCCCGGGATCTCCACCTTAGTCTTGAGTTGGGGCGGCAGGGGGTCCGTGAAGGGAATGGCAAAGAGCACAAGCGGAGCCGCCCTCTGCCCTATGTAAAGCCCCTCGATGGCCGCAAACTTTTCAGGCTGGGTGCGTGCCACCTGCTGGGCGTGCATGTGCCCGAAAGGCATCACCACGATGCAAGAAAAGAACAAACCGAAAACCACCCCAAGGAATAGGGCCTTGCGGCCCACCAACGAGCCCTTGTCTTTGAGCACATGCCAGGCGCCCACGCTGGCGAAGATGAAGGCTCCGCTCGTCAAGGCTGCGACGATGACATGAAAGTAACGCGGTAAGGTGGAGGGATTGAAGATCGCTTCGAACAAGTTTGCCAATTCGGCCCGGCCGTCGCGCAATACGTAGCCTGCCGGTGTCTGCTGCCAGGAATTGGCGGCAATGATGAAGAAGGCAGAAACGGTTGCCGCTGCCAGCGATACCATGAAGAGCGAAAACCAGTGAAGGCCCTTTGAAACGCGGCCGCGGCCAAACAGGTAAAGCCCCATGAATGTGGACTCCAGGAAGAAAGCGAAAAACCCCTCTGCGGCAAGTGGAGCGCCGAAGACATTGGCCACAAAATTGGAGTAGGGTGCCCAGTTGGTTCCGAACTGGAACAGCATTACGATGCCGCTGGCGATGCCGACCGCAAAGGTAATAGCGAAGAGCTTGCCGAAAAGATTCCCCATCTGGACGTAGACCTCGTCGTTCTTTTTCCATCCCCGCCACTCGACGATGCAGAGCAGGCACCCAAGCCCGATGGTCACCGGAGGGAAAAGGAAATGGAAACAGATCGTTACTCCAAACTGCAAACGTGCCAAGAAGATCGCATCCATCTGACTCTCCCGATAGATGATGGGTCAATAGTTAAATCATTCCATTGTTCCAATTTTGTCTCAGTATTCCATGATTTGTCAATAAAAAATTCATCCCGCCTGAAAATAGACAATCGGCTCTGTGTTTATTATACTTTCTTTGTAGAACCATGAAGATTCTTCTCATTCAGCCCCCAAGCCAAGATTTTTACCGGACGTCTATACGGACGCAGCCGATTGGTTTGGCTTATCTGGCTGCCTCCCTTCAAGCACACGGCCACGAAGTCAATATCCTCGATTGTCAAACCGAAAAGAAAAAATCCATACCCATCCCTTCTGAACTTTCTTACCTCAAGGATTTTTATCCTTTTCATGATCGAAGTCCCTTCAAACTCTATACCGGTTATTACCATTTTGGATTGAGCTGGGAAAAGATTGGAAAGAGGATCGGGGATTCCAAAGCGGATATTTTCGGAATATCCTCTTCTTTCACCCCTTATCATGGAGAGGCCCTCGAGGTGGCCCGGATCATCAAGGAATGGGATGGAAAAAAAATCGTGGTCATGGGTGGTTCTCATGTCAGTTGCGATCCACAAGGGGTCCTGGAAAGTCCTTTTGTGGATTATGTCATCCTGGGGGAAGGGGAGTATCGTCTATCCTTTCTTATAGATTGTTTAGGGAATGGGAAACAGGATGAGATTGATCTGATAGATGGAATCGGATACAAGCGAAATGGAAACATTTATTTTAACCCCCTCCGGAGTTTTATTCCTTCCCTCGACCTCATCCCTCATCCCGGGAGAGATCTCCTCGACCTGGATCGATATCAGATCAATAAGAAGAGATCAACGATGATCATCACGAGCAGGGGTTGCCCCCATGGATGTGCCTACTGTTCAACCCACCTGGTCATGGGGTCCTTTTTCAGGGCGCGAACCCCAGAGGATATCCTTAGGGAAATGATGGAATGTCGAGAAAGATATGGAATCGAGGCCTTCGATATTGAGGATGATAATTTCACCTTTGATCAAGAACGGGCAAAACGATTGATGAGATTGATCATCGAAGCCTTTGGAGAGTGTAAGATTGAACTTTCTGCGATGAATGGCATCTCCTTCGCCTCCCTGGATGGAGAACTTTTATCATTGATGAAAAGAGCAGGGTTTAATACGGTTAACCTCTCTTTTGTCAGCGCAGAACTTTCAACAAAGAAGAGGATGAAGAGACCTCAACCCGTAACCGATTTTGACCGTATCCTGGAAGAAGCAGAAAGGATTGGCCTTAATGTCGTCGCCTACGCCATTCTGGGAATACCAGGTCAGACCATTGAGGAGATGATCGATACCCTGGCCTATCTGATGGGAAAAAGAGTCCTCATTGGCCCGAGCATCTATTATCCCACCCCTGGAACTTCTCTTTTTAAGAAGTGTGAGAAAGAGGGAAATCTGCTTCCTCATCCTACCCAGTGGCGTTCGAGTGCTTTCCCTGTTGAGACAAAAGAGTTTGACCGCCTCGATCTTGCCACCCTTTTCCGATTGGCAAGGGCTATTAATTTTATCAAAGGAAAGATAGACCAAGGAGAGTTGGAAGAGGGGACAATCTGGAAAAACTTATCTCAGGCACTAAAGGATAATGTTAATACCGGTAATCATGCATGGGCTAATCTGCTTTTAATGCTTTTCGAGGAGAGATCTTTTTTCAGCCTGAGAAAAAATCGTGGAGGGGAATTTTCAATTCAAAAAGAGGCGACTTCAAAGAAGGTTTTGGACTGTTTTTTTGAAAAGACCTTGGGAAAGCCTGTTTTGGGAAGTCGAAATGATTGAAAACACTTTTCTGATATTATAGGATGGGCTCGAAGATAAGGAGAATTATAAGATGAAGGCCATGGTGCTGAGAGAAACAGCGCCTATCGAAAAAGAACCCCTGAAGGTGGAAGACCTGCCCAATCCGGTTCCCGGTTACGAAGAGATTTTAGTCAAGGTCTCTGTCTGCGGTGTTTGCCATACGGAACTGGATGAGATTGAAGGAAGGCTCCAGCCAATACTTCCCATGATCTTGGGACATCAGGTGATTGGAAGAGTGGCCGGCATGGGCCCGGGGGCAAAACGATTTAAATTGGGAGACCGAATTGGAATTGCCTGGATCTATTCGGCCTGTGGAAAATGCCATTTCTGCAGAGAAGGAAATGAAAATCTCTGTTTAGAATTTAAAGGCACAGGATGTCATGTCGATGGTGGCTATGCCGAATATACGGTTGTCCGGGAAGGCTATGCCTATTTGATTCCCGAAAGGTTTTCTGATTCTCAGGCCGCTCCGCTATTATGCGCCGGCGCTATTGGATACCGGGACTTAAGATTATCCGGGATTAAGCGAGGAGAAACTCTGGGGCTTTTCGGATTCGGGGCTTCCGCTCATATCGTCATCCAGGTGGCAAGGCATTGGGGATGTGATGTTTTCGTTTTTACAAGGAGCGAGGAGCACCGGGAATTGGCAAAAAAGCTGGGAGCCTCCTGGGCAGGAGGGCCTGGGGATCAACCCCCGAAAAAACTCAATTGTGCTATTGATTTTACCCCGGTTGGAGAAACGGTAGTGAACGCCTTAAAGGTCCTGGAAAAAGGAGGCAGACTGATATTGGCAGTGATTCGGAAAAGGAATTCTATCCCACCCCTCGACTATGCCCTGCACCTCTGGGATGAAAAGGAGATCAAGAGTGTCGCCAACATCACCAGGAGGGATGCCGTGGATTTTCTCTCGCTGGCCGCTGAAATTCCCATCCTCCCGGAAGTTATGAAATTTGAATTGGCAAAGGCGAACCAGGCCCTTCTTCTTTTAAAGCAAGGGAAGATTCAAGGCTCTGGGGTGTTAAGAGTGGCTGATTAAATTCTAAACAAAAATATTTGAAATTTCCCAATAATCCCCTCCCCCTTCGACGGGGGAGGGGCAGAGTGGGGGTGGGACAACAAGGCTCATAAGGAAATAGAAACCCATCCCCCTCCCAACCTCCCCCTTGAAAGGGGAGGAGTTGGGTTTTAAGAGGGGAATCATGATGACCTTGATCTATCTGGTTCGACATGGACAGACAGCGTGGAATAAGGAAGAGATCTTCCGGGGGAGAACCGATGTTCCCCTCGATGAGACCGGATTGAAACAGGCAGAATTAGCGGGGGAGTATTTTAAAGGAATGAAGGTTGAGGGAATCTACTCAAGCCCTCTCTCCCGCGCCTTACAGACAGCAGAAAAGATTGCGCAGTTTCATCGTCTGAAAGTTCAACCCTTAGACGGACTCCTCGATATGAGTTTTGGAAACTGGGAGGGACGCTCCCTCCAGGAAGTAAGAGAAATGGATCGGGAGCGTTACGGGCAATGGAGAGAAGAGCCTCATCTGATCAGGCTTCCGGGTGGGGAGGGTTTGGACGAGGTCCGAATCAGGGCCATGGCTGCCCTGGAAGAGGCGATTAAGAAACATCCCGAAGGGAGCATCATCCTTGTCTCGCATCGGGTCGTCAACAAGGCGCTCATCTGTGGAATTTTAGGGATAGACAACTCCCATTTCTGGCAGATCGGGCAGGATACGACTGCAATCAATTTGATTCAATATAAAAGAGGGGGGTATGTTCTTTCGTTAATGAACGAAACCTGCCATCTGAAAGCTTTGCAGTCCCCCTCACCCTTCCCCTCTCCCCAGTAGGGAGAGGGATGGGGTGAGGGGAGTGTGTAATCTGTTTAAGAGGTTTCGGATTTCAAAAATTCTTCGATCTTCGCTTTAATCTCATCCCTCACCCTTCGAAAAACAGCCAGCCTTTCTTCAATCGTTCCGATGGCGCCGGCAGGGTCCTCAAAGGGCCAATTGATCCGTCTCCCCTGACCGGGAAAATTTGGGCAGGCCATGGCCGCATGATCACAGAGGGTGATAATATAATCAAACTTCTCGTCAAGGAATTGATCCGTAGATTTAGAGGTCTGCCCGGAGATATCGATCCCGATCTCCTCCATGGCACGGATGGCCAACGGATGGACGTAAGACGGAAAGATCCCTCCACTATGAACCTCCCATTCGCTCCCGCCAAGGGTTTTCATTAACCCTTCCGCCATCTGGCTCCGCGCCGAATTCCCCGTGCAGAGAAAAAGGACTTTTTTCATTTTTTAACCCATCATTGCTCAGAAAATACCTGCCTAAAATACGTCCTCTCCCCTACGAGACTGTGTCACAATTAGCCGCTTGCCCTTCGACACGCTCAGGACGAACGGTTAACTAATTGATTTTTAATATGCCGCAATCCGTTCTTGGTGAGCCCTTCGACTCACCGTTCGCCCTGAGGCTCTCGAAGGGACGAACGGTTCGCTCAGGACAGGCCCTGTCGAACCATGAACGGACTTACGACATAGTCTCCAGAGGGGAGGGTAATACTTGATTATTTTCATCCTTCGTGGATGACAGTCGGTCATGAAAGATTACTTGGCTTTTTTTCTGATAGGGGCCGAAGGGTATGAGGCTTCAACCGTGCTCTTCATCCCCCCACGGACGTTGAATTCACCGGTGACGACCGCTCGGATCGGTTTGGAAGCTTTGACAAAATCTCTGAGTATTCGGTTCACTGCATTTTCATAAAAGATCCCTAAATCTCGATAGGCGAGAATGTACATCTTCAGGGATTTCAATTCCACACACCATTTATCAGGGGTGTAGCGGATGGTGATCGTACCGAAATCAGGCAAACCGGACCGGGGACAGATCGACGTAAATTCCGGGATGGAAATGGTGATCTCATAGTTCTGAAATTGATTCTCAAAACATTCGATCTTTGGAAGGGGAGCATCGATCCCTGCCCGGGCATGGTCTTCCGTATATTGACGCATACACTCTCCTTTTTTAAAATCATCATAATGAAAAAGAGGCTGAAAATCAACCGGATCTATTTCCTTGTTGTAACCCCTCAGTTTCGGGTGTTTTTATCCCCCTTTGGCAAAGGGGGATAAAGGGGGATTTTAAAATTATGCTGGAGAAATCTCCCCTTGCCCCTCTTTTCCAAAGAGGGGTATATGGGTACATTTGTATTACTTGAACCCATAACTGAGGGGTTATTCCTTGTTGGAAGGTACCCTGTTTGAAAAGTGTCCTTGCACCCATGATCATTTTGAAATAGAATGGTTTTGAGGATGATCTCTGGAGGTTTCAACGTGGGTGGACGATTTAGAAGAAGAGAATTCTTAAAATTAATCTCTTCAGGGTTGCTTACCGCAGGAGGTTGGGGAATGGGTACCAGCGCAAAGCAGGCTCAGGCTATGGAAAAGAGTCTCCTGGAGGCGATGGAAGCATCCGATGCAGAGGGAGCGCTGAAGCTTCTTGAACGAAGCATAAGAGAAGGAGCCGATCCCTGGGAGATTCATCTCTCCCTCTTTCCCGTGGTGCAGCGAGTCCTGAATCCTCCTTTCATCAACCCTCATTTACCCAAGATGTACAACATCTGCCGCGAACTTGTCTCCTATCTGAGCAAGGACAAGATTGGAGCCCTGGTCACTCTTGAAGTGACAGAGTACGCCAGAAGAACCAAGATGAAAAAAATCCGGAGAGCCTCTCTGCCAACTCACCTTATTTCCTTTAAAGAGATTGAAGTTGCCATTGGAGAAAATAATCCGGAGAAGGCGGCGACACTGATGGCAGCATTCCTGGCCCAGAAGGGTGGGCCGGAATTTGCCCGCCGGGTTCTCCTCCTCGGAAGCGGTTATCTGAATGACTCTTTAGGCCACTCGGTATCCTGCACGGCCTTCATTTTATTGGAAATGCTTGAACGAGGGGCAGAGGATTCCTGGCCGGCCCTTTCAGCTCTGGCAGATTATTTTTGTAAAGGCCGGTTCCACATCACTCCCACCCTGAAAAAAACAGCCTCTGTGGCTGGAAAAAAAGACCCCTACCGCTTTATGGTTCGGGCCACAAGCGGCCGGGGCATTGTGAATCTCCACCATCCCATCACTTTCTATGCCATCGAGCGGACTCGTAAGTTTCTCAATCAAGAAGAGTACGATCACATGGTCAACGCATGGGTTGAATTTATGGGAGACAAGAGAGAGGGGGAGGTGTCGTTGGCAGGGATGAAACCGGAGCCCATCGAGGACTATGGCCGGTTCTATGAACTATTTTCCAGGATGGAGGCGAAACGTTTAACGGCGTCGCTAAGAGGGATGATCTCCTCTGAAGAAAACCGGCAGAAATTGGGACGGTTTATGGTTCAAGCTGTATGCGACAAATATCAGGGGGACTATAATCCCCATTATCTTACGGGTCTCGGATCGGTTCTGTGGATCGTGGATCAATACCGGGACCAGCCTTCCATTGTCACCAACGGGCTTTTCCAGTACATCGACTTCTTCTTCAGCGGCCTAAGATCGTAAACCCGCTGCCTACCCGATTGACTTCTTAGTAACTCCCCCTTTCCCCCTCTTAATTTAAGAGGGGGAAAATCCCTCCCTTTAAGATAAGGGGAGGGTAGGTGGGGTTATGAAAAAACAAATACAGGGCTCAAAAATACAGCGCAAAAGCTCACCAAATACACGGTTTTCCCCATTTACTCTAAGGGTGGTTTGTTCTTAAAATAACCCAGCAAGCGGACTCTTATAAAAGTAAACCCCGTTAGAAAGGACAGGGCTTTGACCACGCCGCTCCATAAGGAGCGGATGCTTTCTATTTCCACCATCCCCAGCATAAATGAGGGGGCTTTCTAACGGGGTAAAGGAGGCAACCAATGATCTCTTTTGAGGTGAATGGGAAAAAGGTTGAGTTCGATGTTCGTCCGGACACCCCCCTTCTCTGGGTCCTCCGGGAGACAATCGGGCTCACAGGAACGAAATACGGCTGCGGCATGGCTCAGTGCGGAGCCTGCACCGTCCATGTGGAAGGAGAGGCTGTCCGTTCCTGCATCACGCCTGTATCCTCCATCGCCGGCAAAAGGATTACCACCATCGAAGGGATTGGGATGACGAAAGAGGGCAAAGCGATTCAGGAAGCCTGGATTGCCGATGATGTGCCTCAATGCGGCTATTGCCAATCCGGTCAAATCATGGCTGCCGCCGCATTGCTGAAGAGAATCCCAAAACCGACTGATGCTGATATTGATCAAGCCATGGAGGAGATCCTTTGCCGCTGCGGCACCTATCAACGGATCCGGCGAGCGATTCTCCGGGCAGGAAAGATGATGGCCAAAGGAGGGAAGAAATGATGGAGATCGTTAACCTGAGCCGCCGCGGCT
>Ga0154725_1043_pt1 | contig 26971 bp, 27 predicted proteins | sample Rifle2008BG16ft_FD_105733 | JGI IMG/M metagenome (GOLD analysis project Ga0154725, IMG submission 105733) | Deltaproteobacteria bacterium RBG_16_49_23 | reverse complement strand
TATTCGATTGTCAGGGAACGGTGTCCACGATGTCGTGGCACATTATTTTGTCCACGATGTCATGGCATTTAACAAGTAGGACATGAGGGATGAGTATGTAGCCTCCATCTTTCCGGCAGGTAAAAACCTTCACAGGAGAATCCCTATGATTAAAACGCTCATCGTTGAAGACAACGCCACCTTTTGTCAAACGGTCAAAGATGGCCTACAGAGGCGATTCCCCACAATGGTTATTGAAGATGTGGGCGACGGGAACGAAGTCCTCAAAAAAGTTGATGTCTTTCGTCCACACCTCATCTTTATGGATATCCGGTTGCCCGGCAAGAATGGCCTGCAGCTTACCAGGGAGATAAAAACATCTTATCCGGATACGATCATCATCGTGATGACAAGCTATAACCTTCCTGAATACCGGGATGCCGCGCTCAAGTACGGAGCCCACCGCTTTATTCCAAAGGATGCATTAAGCTTGGAAGAGATCGAATCTTTGGTGAAACCCCTTCCTCTCGATTGATTTCACCAGGTGATGATCAGCGGATAAAATCTGACTTTCCGAACTCCACGTCAGGAATTCCTCTCCTCAATCTCTATTCTCCTGTGTTGCAGGGATGGGTCATTTTAAGTTGCGTAATCATCTTAAACACCACTGTTTCTTCCTGAAAATTTTTCTGACCTCTCCCCAAGGAAAAGAAGATGGACATTTCTGGACAACCGGGGAGGGTCCCGAATTATCTTGAAAGCAGGTTTTTGATTCTTTCTTTCAATCTTTCCCGATATAGTTTATATTAATACTGTTATGAACGAACCACATTTTCAAAAGATTTCACAGGAGCTGGGTCTTAAGCCCGGACAGGTCCAGGCCACGGCTGAACTCTTAAAAGAAGGCGCCACGGTCCCCTTTATCGCCCGTTACCGGAAAGAGGCCACGGGTTCTCTGGATGAGGTTGCCATAACAGCGGTTCGTGACCGGCTCAGCCGGCTTGAGGAACTGGACAAACGCAGCGAGGTCATCCTCAAATCGTTAGAGGAACGGGGGCAGCTCACGGATGAATTAAGAGAAAAAATCCTCCGGGCGGAGACGATGGCCGTCCTGGAGGATCTCTATCTTCCTTACCGGCCCAAACGGCGGACCCGGGCAACGATCGCCAGAGAAAAAGGGTTGGAGCCACTGGCCCAGCGTCTCTTCGCCCAGGAGGATATGGATCCGGCGGCTGAAGCCGCTTCTTTCATCGATCCTGAGAAAGGAGTGAGCTCCGCAGAAGATGGACTCGCAGGAGCCCGTGACATTATCGCTGAATGGGTCAATGAAGATGAGACAGCCCGGGCGAGGATGCGTGATTTCTATTCCTCGAAGGCTGTTTTTAAGTCAAAGGTCATACCAGAGAAGGAGGCCGAAGGAATCAAGTACAAGGATTACTTTGACTGGGAAGAACCGGTGAACGCAGCCCCTTCCCACAGGATTCTTGCCATGAGGCGGGGGGAAAAAGAGGGTTTTCTCACACTCCGGGTCTTGCCTCCGGAAGAAGAAGCCCTGAGCCTCCTCGATGGCCTTTTTGTTAAAGGCGGGGGACCTGCTTCCGAGCAGGTCAGGATGGCCGTACACGATAGCTACAAGAGACTTCTTTCTTCTTCGATGGAGACCGAGATCCGCATGGCCACTAAGAAGCGGGCGGACGAGGAGGCGATACGGGTATTTGTCGAGAACCTCCGCCAGCTTCTCCTGGCTCCGCCCCTGGGTCAGAAGAATGTTCTTGCCATTGATCCCGGTTTCCGAACCGGATGCAAGATAGTCTGTCTCGACCGGCAAGGGAAGCTGCTCCACACTGAGACGATTTATCCCCTCCAGTCCGAAAAGGGCGCTGCCGATGCAGGCCCCAAGATTCTTGAGATGTGCGGGCGATTCAGCATAGAGGCCATTGCCGTCGGGAACGGGACAGGGGGAAGGGAGACGGAAGCTTTTATTCGAGGCCTCGATCTCCCAAAAAATATTCAGTTGGTGATGGTCAGCGAGAGCGGCGCATCGGTTTATTCGGCATCCGATACGGCGCGGGAGGAATTCCCTGATCAGGATGTGACCGTCCGGGGAGCCGTATCCATCGGCCGGAGACTGATGGATCCACTGGCAGAACTGGTTAAGATCGACCCGAAATCGATCGGGGTTGGCCAGTACCAGCACGATGTGGACCAGGGAGACCTGAAGAGCAGTCTTGACGATGTGGTGGCAAGCAGTGTCAACCATGTGGGTGTGGAAGTCAATACATCCAGCAAACAGCTTCTCACCTATGTTTCAGGTTTGGGACCCCAATTAGCGAAGAGCATCGTGGAGTACCGGAATGAGCATGGCCCATTCCGGTCCAGAGAGGGATTGAGAAAGGTGCCCCGCCTGGGATCCAAAGCCTTTGAGCAGGCTGCAGGTTTTTTGCGAATCAGGGATGGAGAGAATCCGCTGGACCGAAGCGCTGTCCATCCGGAGAGCTATCCCATTGTCCACGCCATGGCAAGCGACCTGGGCTGCTCGGTAATTGATCTGATGAGCAATGGGGAACTTCGGAAGAAAATCGATCTTAGACCCTACGTATCGGACAAGGTGGGTCTTCCGACGTTGAATGATATTCTGTTGGAGCTCTCAAAACCCGGTCGCGATCCCCGAGAGCAGTTCGAAGCTTTCAGATTTTCAGAGGGGATTGAAAAGATAGAGGATCTCAAGCCCGGAATGAAACTTCCTGGAATCGTGACGAACATCACTGCATTTGGTGTCTTTGTCGATATCGGCGTCCATCAGGACGGGCTGGTCCATATCAGCGAACTGTCCAACCGTTTCGTCAAAAACCCCGCAGAGGTCGTGATGCTTCATCAAAAGGTATTGGTCACTGTCCTGGATGTGGACATCGGAAGGAGACGAATTTCCCTTTCCATGAAGCAGGGTCAGCCCCAGCCGGGTGTGGTTTCAGAAGAGGGAAGAAAGAAAGAAGAGGGGAGGCAGGGAAAAATGCAGAAAGAGAAAAGCGCCTTTACCAATAGACCTTTTGCCTCCGTCTTCGGCAAGAGGAGTCAATAGCTTACCTGTCAGCTGCAAAGAAAATTGCTCAAGGAACAGGCTGAGTTTTCCGTTCATGCTGAGCCCTTCCTTCGACTTCGCTCAGGACATTCGGGTAAAACCGTTCGCCCTGAGGCTCTCGAAGGGTGAATCCCGCGCAGCGCGGGACTGAGGACAGGCTTGTCGAAGCATGAAATCGATTTGAGCAACAACCCGTTCAACGTTGTCCTGCCCTTTGCCCCTCCAGTCTCAATGATTAAGGGTTAATTAATTTTTAAGCTCCGGATCTTAAAATCTGGTTCTTTTTTGCGTGGTTGATAACGGGAAGGTATATCAAAAAGATACTCGGACTTATAACCGATTGAGAAGGAGAGAAGAAGTTTAAGAGGGGTGTTTTCTGCCCCTTCTCCGTTTCTGGGTATACATCGAGCTATCCGCCTTGGACAGAAGTTCATCTATCGAAATGGGGTTTTCAGGATCAAACCGGGCCACTCCGACACTGATCGATAGCGTATAAGACCGGGCTCCTCTGACATTATGATCTCTTAGGTTTTCATCCAAACGAGTCACCAATATCTCATCCTCTCCGTTCGTTGATTCGATCAGAATGACGAATTCATCTCCTCCGATCCGGGCAGTAATATCCGACTCACGAAAGGTTTTTTTAAGGATGCCGGCAAAGTCGGTTAATGCCTGGTCTCCTTCGCTGTGTCCATTCTGGTCATTAATCCTTTTTAAATCATCCATATCCATGTAAAGAAGGGACAATCTTTTCTTCGTCCGAAGGGCTACCTTTAAAGACTGCTCTGCTAAAACGAAGAATCTTCTTCGGTTAAACAAGCCTGTAAGCTCATCGGTGAGGGAAAGAACGAGCAACGCCTCCTCCCCTTTATGATCACGCATCATTTTATCGAAACGGAGGATGAATTCATGATTGGAAAAAGGCTTTTTTATGTATTCCCGGGCTCCTGCCGCAATCGCTGACTCGGCAGAATCATCTTCAGCGTATCCGGTTATGATCATGATGGGAAGATGAGGATATAATCTTAACAGCTCCTTGGTAAGGGTAATTCCATCTGTTCCAGGCATCACGATGTCCACCACTGCCGCCTCAAAAGAATCCTTTTTGATTTTTTCCAAAGCTTCCATACCCTCTTTGGCTGTCTCGCAGTGATGGCCATACTTTGAAAACAGGGATACGAGAAAATTTCTTGCCATCTTTTCATCATCCACGATCAGTATCCGATAAGAGCTCATAGGCTTTCTCTTCTTATTCTGTCTTTACTCCGTTAGATCGTTGCTTTACTTGGCATCGTATGCCTTGCTTCTTTCGAGGTTCCTGGAATGGAGAAGGGCTGTATCCACTGCTTTCTTAACCTCTTGATTTTGAGGATCGAATGTCAGGATACTTCTCCAGACAGAAATGGCCTGATTTAGATTTCCAGATCGATACTGAGCAAGACCATTCTCAAACAGTATCTTTCGGCAGCTCTCGATCTTAGCATTCTTCCGATCGCTTTTTAACGACATGGTTCTGGGGACGAAATGGGGACTGTTTCGTCAAATCTAAATTATCCTGACTTTTTTCCATTGTGTCTAAGGGTTCACACAGAGGCACAAACCCGCCTTCAAAGCCATCAATATCGCACTTGAGATCACAAAAACCATTCTTTTTGAGACATTTGGCATCTCGATAGAATTTGCAGTTGTTTCCGAAAATTATGAACACCTCCTTTACCCCGTTAGAAAGCCGAAGACTTTCTAACAGGGTGCACGAAACCTTCATTGGCTGGAAGTGATTTCGTCCAAATTGTATCGACCACTGAGAAGTTGTCTTAGCATCCAATGATCCTCCTTCCTGATCTGGATGAATCTTAATCCATATTGATACCCTTCCCAGTCCTCCTTCCAGTAAGTTTCCTTCCAGACAATCTGGCCGAATACATCAAAATTGGCCATTTCGTATTCCTTCGGAAATAAGACGGCTATATTTAAATTCGTACCAACAGGAAGGTTTTTAATGGATTCAATGAGAAGGCCCGTCTCACTTCCATTAACAACAAATCCTCCATGAGCATGGGGGATATCCGTCACCCGATATTCAAGAGGCAGATCGAGAATCACCCTGGGATGCTTTCTCCTATTTTTCCCGTTGCCATGTTGTCGTTTTGACAAATGGTTTAAAGTGCTGGGTTTTTCACAATAATTGAGGTCTCCATTGCAAATCGTTTGATCGCCATCGAGGTCACAAAACCCGAACCCACGACCCATACCGATGTTCTTAGCATTTCGGTAAAATGAGCACTCAAGTACTGTTTCCATTGACTTAAATACCTCCTTCGCATGAATGAGATGGCCTAAAGAAAAGGGCCCGCTTCAATATAGACCACGGGCCCCGTTAAATTCCTTTTGTTTCGGCAACCTGGCTATCCCGGCTTTTGGGGACCCGTGGCTTTCCGTCCCACGCTTACTCATGGTTTGGCTTTGTCGGCAATATCGATTTTAGTTTTTTCTGGTATTTAAGAGCAATTTCAATGCCAAAAGGGATTATAGATTTAAACCCTTCGATCTTTAAGGGTTTATTGGTACATTGAAATGATCATAAAAGAAAAATTGGGCCTTTTTTTGTCTCAAAAAAATAGTTTATTTAGGATAATTATCTACTTGACTTGGCAGTTGAAGGGAAAAGGACGAGGTGTTTTTTCTAATGATCCCCAGCTTTTTTTAGCGGTTGTCTTCTGGCCAAAAACCGAAGAACAAACAGCCAATATTCTAATTATAAATTAACCTCCCTGAGCTTTCTACCTCCTCAGAGTTAAGAGTTTGGTTCATAGCTTATCCCTCTCCTGTTTTCTTCCTGGTCTTTTCGGTTACTGCCTTCTGCGTACCGCCTTCTGCCTGCTGTTTTCTTGTCGGCGCTTACCGTTTGCCCTCTGAAGCCTCAGTGCAGGCGGGTCTTCTGACTATTGCAGGCTGCTTACTGATCACTGATTACCGATCGCTCCCTCTTTGCTCTTGAAGCAATACGCGAAGCTGTCGTCAATGCCATTGTTCACCGCGATTACGGTATCCGGGGAACAAGTCTGATGGTGGCGGGATTATCGGTGATCCGATCCTGTTAAGAAGGTTATTCCCTATGCTTAAACCCCTTCAACGAATTCCTGGGGGGTGAGAATTCGACATGAGATTCCGTTTTCCTTAAGTGCCTCCGGACGAATACTAAGCAAGTCCTTGTCTCCGGTGACCAGGGAATCCGCTTCCACCTCCTTGCACAGGGAAAGATAATGATCATCCTTGGCATCTCTTGACAGAACCACCCGGGTCGAGACAGAAACTTGCTTTGCCATTCCAATAAGCTCACGCATTCTTTCGTTCAGAAAGGTGATCTGTTCTCTCGTTAGCTTCTTCGACAACTTCGAAAAAACTTCTTTCAATTCCCGTTCGATTGTCTGGGATAGATAAACCTCATCCTCCTCCATGGCCCGGATCACTGCTCTCAGGGGATTGCCTCCAAAAGCGGCCGAAATGATGACGTTGGCATCGATAACGACCTTAGCCATAAATCTCCTGCCTGGCTCGGTCAAGCGCTTTCAAGGCTTCCTTCTCAGATATTCCCGCTTCGTCGAGAACCCTCCCGATCTCAAGGAGAACCATCTCTGCGGTCCTCTCCCGAACGGGGACAAGCCGGGCAATAGGCTTCTTTCGCTTCATGATGACGATTTCGCTCCCCTGGTTCAAAAATTTCACCGCATCTTGTTTAAACTCCCGGACGCCGACGAATTTCATTTTTCTACCCCCGGACAAATGTTACCACAAATGTAGGAATATTTCAAACGCATTTTTGGGCGGAGTCGGAAATCCTAAAGTGGGAAAATAGCGGGAAGATTAATGAAGCCATAACACGGTTACCGATCTTTCCACTCTTAGTGATGATGGGATCGAGAATAGGTGGCCCGTTCCCCGATGAGGAGGACTGAAATGGAAGAGTTTGTTACTCCCCCGCTCTCAGCCAGGCCATCGAGATCAGCAGGAGAGGGATGTTGAAAGTGGCTGAAAAAAATTGGAGCCCACGGACGGATTTGAACCGCCGACCCGCTGATTACAAATCAGCAGCTCTACCACTGAGCTACGTGGGCCTTTTTTAGTGTAAGAGGTTTGAGGTCTGAGGTTTAAGGTATTAAACTCAAAGACCTAAGCCAAAAACTAACGTTTCCGTATCACGCACCCGGCAAACAATTTTTATCATATTTTATTTGAAGGGTCAAATCGGCCCGTTTGCTCAACGTTGGCACCTAAAGGCTTAAGAGTTTAAGCGAACCTTTAGCCTTCAACCTCCAACCTCAAACGGCATACTATTTCTTCTTCTCTTCGATGGCTTTTTCTAAAAGCCTGATGCCTTCCTGGGAAGCATTGATCGACTGGGCCAGAGCCTCCCTTGCCATCTGGGGGTTGTGGAAACCGTCGCTGTTTTCGGCAGTCCACCATTCCCAGAGGATATGGGCCTTGTCGTGATAGGGCCAGGCCCCTTTCAATATATCTTCACTGACGCCTAAGTCTTTTGCCCGGGTATAGGTTTCAATCAACTGGCCCAGCCAGTACTCGGCTTTTCTCATCTTTCCCCGGATGTAATTCTGAATGGCATCGACTTGATATTCTGCCTCCTCCTGAGACCAGTAGGTGTGACAACGAACGCAGGTATCTCTGAACATATACCTTGCGCTTCTCTGCCCATGAAAGGTGAAAGTTTTTCCTTTTTTGTCTTTGACCCTGGGCATGTGGCAATCCTTGCATTCAATCCCTGCTTTTTCATGCTTGCTTCCCCAGAAGGTTTCTGTCTCCGGATGCTGAAGTTTGGTCAGGGGAGCTCCTGTGACGGCATGTCTAAAATCCTTGAAACCGATATCCCCGTATTTCTTTTGGAGGTCGAGGACGTTGACCCATGGAAAATAGTTGGTCCTCCGGTCCTCCATCCCGATAGCGGCGCCGGTTTTCGGGTCAAATCCCGGGTTACAGTTATATTCGACATGACACTGGGCGCAAAGCAGATTGGAATCCATCCTGCTGAGAATTCCAATGGCCCTGAAGGGTTTGCCATCCCGTTGGAATTCAACCTTCTTGATGGTTATCTCTCTGCTCTTATCCTTATTATAAGGATAGGTCCCCTCTCCCCGATCCACGACGGCCTGGATCAAAGCGTCCCGGACGACTCTCGGCTTTGTCGCATGGGGATCGTGGCATTGGATGCATCCCATCGGGTTTTTAAGATATTTCTTAGCCATATCGATGGCAGCGGGATTCCCTCCCCTTTTTAGATCTGTCGCCGGATGTGGATCGCCCATATAAGACCATTTCAGGATAGTATCCGTCGTCTTACAGGTCAAGCAGACCGTATTGGCGGCCTTGGCGGTCTGGGGAAGCTCTTTTCCGGTGTCATAGACGACATCCCAGAGTTTCCCAACTTTGGTAATATCCCTCCAGCTTTTTAACTGAAACCTTCCACCATAGGCTCGATCCACCAGAAAATGGTCGGTGAGCATAAACCCATGGGATCTTGGTTCATCATGCTCCTTGGTAAAGCCATGAGGGGTCATCAATTTGTCAAAGGTGGGAGACCGGCTTGCGGTGGTGGCCTTCTCGACCTTTGCCTTTGATTTCAGATTGACAGAAATATAGGTCTCGTACTGGGAGGGGTGGCACTGGCCGCAGAGGGAAAGTTCGAGATTCGTTTCCGGAAGTTTTTCCGGATCCTTGAGGTGCTCAGCCAGTTTGCTGTGGCATTTCGCACAGGAGAGGGGGGCATGCTTATTTCCGGCCTTAAGCGATTTGATCTCCTCGTGACACTGGTAGCAAGCGGCTTCTTCCTTTGAGACGGTTTCCTTTGCAGAACGGGCATAGGAGAGGTAAAAGACCAGAGAAAGGCAGCAAACAAACGAAATGAAAAAAAATCTTTTGAGCATAAGAGTACCTCCTTCTCAACAGGGTAGCATTCCCATGTTTGGGGCTTTCCATTTATATTATTTCAATAATAATGAGGAAAATCAAAGAAAAATTATAGAGATTTCCGGAAAAGTCTCGAAATCTCTGATTACACAGATTATGAACGATTACACAGACGTGACAAGAGAGCTTCCAAGAACTCTCTTATTTAGGTCCTACCAGAAGAACGACGATCGTCCATCCAAAGAGGAGGACTAAAAAAATGATGAACTGCCTGACCGATTTTGGATCCATAGCGGCTCCTTTGCTACAAGAATTGAGATGGATAGCTTAGAAAATAACCCTATTATCTCCCTCTCCCACCGAGGGGGAGGATAATGCTTGGAAATTTTCATAATTCGGGAACGACCAATCCGTCATGAAAGATTGCCTTTTTTGGGGAGATGATGTATTGAACATCTAAACCCTGTGCCTATTATGAAAAATCTGAGAAATTATTTCAAGAAGAGAAATATTAGATCCGGGCTGATCCTCTTCCTTCCGATTCTCCTCTTTACTTTTAATTCCCATGCGGAATCGATCAGAGAAGTGACCCGGCATATTGAGCGGGTCAGCTCTCTCTCCCCTCCTTTTCAGTTTGCTGTGATCGGGGATAGCCGGGATGGAGAAAAGGTCTATACCCGGTTGATCCAGAGCATCCTTAAGCGGAAGCCCGATTTTATCATCCATCTTGGGGACATGGTTCCCAAACCCGATGAAAAAGAGTGGCGAGATTTCTTTGATCTCTCCAGACCGATCACAGTCCCCTTTTTTCCCGTCGTGGGAAACCATGATGTGGGCTCTACGCTTAGGGGAAAGGAGATTTACCGGAAACAGTTTCTTTTACCCGAAGGGAAAACCTATTACTCTTTTCGGGCAGGGAGAGGACTTTTCGTCATCCTGGATTCAGAGAAAGGAAAGGGGAGAATTTCAGAAGATCAGTTTCAATGGCTTAAAGACACTTTAGGATCAACAGACCCTGGTTTTAAATGGGTATTTCTCCACCGGCCATTATTTCTTCCTGCGGATAGTTTCAAGAGAGGAAGAGGGATGGATAGGTACCCCTCCGATCGAGACCAGCTTCACCGGCTCTTCGTGAAGGCGAAGGTGGATGCCGTCTTTGCGGGAGACGACCACAGGTATGATCGAAGAGAGAAAGACGGAATTCTTTATATTATCACCGGTGGGGGAGGGGCCCCTCTCCATCCGTTTAAAGAGTGGGGAGGATATTTTCATTATGTTTGGGCTTCGGTCCAGACCGATCAGATAGAAGGAGAGGTTGTGGATCCTGAGGGACAGATCCGGGACAGGTTCATCATCAAATGAAGAGAAAGGGAAAATTAACAATGACCAATGATCAATGATAATTGATTATTGACCATTGCCCATTGATCTTTTCAGAGGGAGGTGTCATATGGGATTTGGATTGGCTCTGATTGTGATGGGAGCGCTGATCTTCCTGGACCGGATGGGAACGGGTTATGGGTTAAGGGAAGGCTGGCCCTGGATGGTGATTGCCCTCGGAGCAGGAGGAATTTTTCGAAACCGGAAGAGTATCGCCGCCTGGGTGACGACGATCATCGGAATCATGATCCTGGGTGGGAAATATTACTCGATCCACATTTCGGTCCCCGGCGTGGTCAGAATCTATTTTCTACCGGTTCTTCTGATCATCATCGGTCTCCTCTGGCTGTTGAGATATAAAAAAGACTGAGAGGACTATGAACAATGGATGATGAACTGCGAACTACGGACGAGGAGCAAAAAAATTCCGGAATAATGGAATATTGGACAAAACCAAAAAGAAAACTTTTTTCTAACCCATTGTTCCACTATTTCATCATTCCATCCTTCCAATGGGTTTGGTTCATTGTTCATCGTTTAACGTTCATCGTCTCCGCCTTGTTGGGCTGGAATGAGACCAGCCACTACCAGGATAGTGAGCTCTTCATCTCCCGTATTGGTTAACTCATGGAATTGGCCAATGGGGATATGAACCGCATCTCCTGGCTTCACTTCACACACCTCATCACCGACCTGCATACGACCCAGCCCTTTTTGTATGATGTAGATCTCTTCCATGGGGTCCGCATGGCCAAGAAGTTTATTTCCCGGAGGGACTGAGGCATGAGCCAGAAACATCATGGTGCTCAGGTACCGGGTGGTGAGAATCATGTGGGCGATCCCTCCGCCATGAGCAAGGTACCGGGTGACCTTTACTTCGGAATGGTCCAGGTTACGCCGTATCATCTATATTCCTTCCTTAATCGAATCTCCGGTCCTTAGGAGGACATTTTTTTTCTAACATCCTCCACCCATTCCTGGGCTTCTGCAACGGTTCGCTCAATCAGCTCTTTGCAGGTAGGTAAATCTTTCATTAAGCCGATGGCCTGGCTCATAGGCAATACCCCGGTTTCTAAATCGCCATTTTCAATGGCGACCTTCAGTCCTTTCAGGCCAAGCGCCTGGCAGGCCAGGTCCTGGACGCCCCGCTGTTTGAGGCCTCCCAGAAAAAGCTTGTAAAAGGGAACATCGATCATGCGTTTAATGCGCAGGGCGCTGGAGAGCGCCTGAAAGGGTGACGGTCTCCCCCCTGCCATTTTAATGGCTGCCGGATTCTTAAGCCACCTCCCGGGCAAACCGTCGATCTTGTCAGAGCAGAGGGTGTCTTCCATCTTTGCTTTCAGAGAAAGCTCTTTTGTTTTTTGATGCATTTCGCATTCCTGGGTGAGCATGAACCGGGTTCCCATGGAGATTCCATCCGCCCCCAATACTAGAGCGGCTGCCAATCCCCTGCCATCGCAAAAACCACCGGCCGCAATAATGGGCAGTTTTGTTTGACGGGCGATGGAAGTGACTAATACCATTGTGCCAACCTCCGCTCCATGGGCTGCGGCCTCATGACCCGTCACCACGAGTGCATCCGCTCCGTCCGCTTCTGCCCGGCGGGCATGTTTCTCGATGGCCACCGTTGCCAATACCTTGCCGCCATATCCATGGACTGCCTTAATGATCCAATCCCCTTTCCCCAGCGCATAATTTATAATCGGAACTTTTTCTTCAAGGGCGACCTCAATATTTTCTCTCGCATTGGGCATGATCAGGGTGGCATTGACTCCAAAAGGTTTATCCGTGAGAGATTTTACCTGCCTAATCACTTTTCTGACCTGGTCGGGCGTATAAGCGACGGAATTTAACATTCCGATCCCTCCGGCATTCGACACCGCAGCAACAAGTTTTGGTAAACTGATGAAAGCCATTCCGGCCAGCATGATGGGATGTTTGATTTCTAAGAGCTCGGTCATTCTCGTTTTCATTGAATTCTCCCCCCGGGTTGAGATTGGAAAGGTGAAGATAAACGGTGAAGATTATCCCAGATTTCGAGTTGTTTTGCAATTTTTAATCCTCTTCATAATAAATCCCCCCCTCCCCCCTGCCCTCTCCCCTGTTGAGACTGTGTCGTAAGGCCGTTCATGGTTCGACCTGTCTGCCAGGCACAGGCAGGCAGAGCCTGTCCTGAGCGAACCGTTCGTCCCTTCGAGAGCCTCAGGGTGAACGGTAAATTACAACACAGTCTTTCGATGCCTGCCTGCGTGAAGTCCCGCCCTGCGGGACGAAGGCAGGCAGGGGGCGAGGGTGGCCCGCCTGCTCAGGCTCCGCCCCAGAGGGGCTCATGCCCCGGAGGGAGAACCTCTGGCTCGGAGAGGGGTGGACAAATAATTCTTGTAGTTTGAAGTTGAATATGGTAACTATCATAAAACCTGAATGGTTCTCAATAGGGAGGTGAATGGATGGGCCTTTACAAGGTGATTTTCTTAGGGCTGAAAGTGGCCGGACCGGAGGAGGAGACGCGTTTAATTCAGGGGCTTCGAAAGAGATTTAATCTCGTTCCGGAGAAGGCGGAGAGCTTGCTCCAGAGGGTCCCCATTGTGGTGAAGAAGGGGATACCGAAGGAAGAGATGGAAAAGTATGTGAAAGTCTTTGAAGAGATTGGCGGGAGGGTGAGGGTCGAAGAGGAACCCTCCACAGAGTTTGCAGGAGTTACTCCGCAACCCGAACCGCTCCCCAGACCCAGACCGGAAGCAAAGCCCTATACAGGCCCCACGGTGACCTGTCCCCAGTGCGGTTTTGAACAGCCCGAAACCAATGAGTGTATCCGATGCGGCATCGTGATCTCGAAGTTTATGCAATATCAGGAAATGGCGCGCTCCATCGAAGGCCAGGTTCGAGAGATTTCGTCAGAAGAGAAAACCTCCCCATGGGAGAGCGGAGAAGGGTTCTTCTGGGCCTATTTAAGAACGACGAAGGAGGCCCTTTTTTCCCCCACCAGATTCTTTCAAAAAGTTTCGACGGGAGAGGGATACTGGTCTCCCTTCATCTATGGCATCATCTCGGGAATTATTGGGTTCGGGGTATCGCTGGTCTATCAATGGTTTCTTTTCTCTGCCTTCATTCCACTCCAGATCCATGCCCTGATTCCATATAACCTTATCCTTACCATCTCCCTGATTGGGATCCCGTTGATGACTGCTTTCTCCATTTTCATCGGGAGCGCCATCACACACCTCTGCCTGATGATCGTAGGTGGAAATAAGAAGGGATTTCAGGCGACTTTTCGTCCCATCTCCTATTCCTTCTGCGCCCATCTCTTCGATATCGTGCCGTTTGTCGGGGGGGTTATCGGGTCGGTCTATATGATCGTTCTCATCATCTTTGGGGTGCGGGAAGGCCACGGGATCACTTCCGGCAAAGCGGCTCTCGCTGTTTTTCTCCCTCTGATCGTTGCGGTCGGATTGGGTATCCTTGCGGCGATCCTGCTGCCCATGTTCCTGGGAGGGTTAGGATTGTTCAGGGGAGTGGGAGTATAATGCCTCAGAAGGTGTGAAAAAATTGGCCGAATCTGTATAGGCCCACATGATTGGGTTTCTTGTCAAAGCTTTAGAAGGCCGGTCATCAGATATTACGGGTAACCTTTGTTTTGAGTTAGATAGCGATCTTATCCAGGTTTAGGCAAAATAGCTTAATATCAGAGGTTACGCCCTAAAGCTTCTCCAATTCCCCCAACCATGTGGGCCTAAACGATCCGAATTCAGTAGATGTGATTTTTTCACAGCCTCTGAGGCATTACATGGAAATATCGATTGATGATTGGAGGAGGTTTTCGTTTTAAACAAAAAGGGGCATAGAGAGCCCCTTTTTGTTTTTGGAGAGGAGTCCGATGAAGATTGCTCTTAAGGGAATGCCGCGGCGTTCATTCCTTATTGTCCTGGGAGTGACGATTCTTATGTTCTTCACTTTCCGCTGGCGAGCCATCTGGTGGCATTTCCTCTTCCGCCCCAAGAAAGGCATGGTTCAATCCAGACGTAACCGGTTCGTGGAAGGAGAGAAAGGACTGCTGAGCATCGTTCATGGGAGAAATGTGGAGAAGGCGGTAAGGAATGCGATCGATCTTATCGGAGGAATGGAGAAATTGGATGTCTTCGGAAAATCGGTCCTCCTCAAGCCCAACATCCTTGATGCTTTACCTTCTCCCACGACAACGCATCCACAGGTGGTGAAGGCCGTTGCTAAAATTCTTTACGAATACGGGGCCCGTCACGTCCTCATCGGAGATATGTCAGCCTTCTTCAAACTCCCCACCCGCAAGAACATGGATCTGACCTCTATGAAGCTGATCGCCGAAGAGGTAGAGGCGGAGCTTGTTCCTTTTGAGGAAAGGGGATGGCATTGTGTCGATCTTCCTCAAGGGCGATTCCTCAAAAGAGTCTATGTGGCTGACGCGCTTTTTGAAGTTGACCGGATCATCAACCTTCCTGTCATCAAGACTCATCGTTCAGCCACTTACAGCATTGCCCTGAAGAATTTTGTCGGCGCGACCCATTTCAGACACAGGCCCTATCTGGTCGATCGCTCCCACTGGGAAGAGGTGATTGCCGAATTGAACCTGGCCTATACTCCGGATTTGAATATCATCGATGGGACGAGGCTGATGGTAGAGGGAGGACCCTGGAAGGGCAGGGCCATCGATGCCAACCTGATCATCGCCACAGGGGATCGTATTGCAGCAGATGTTGCAGGATTGGGGGTGTTGAAACACTATTCTGACCTTCCACAGATCAGAGGGGTCGATGTCTGGGAGCAGAGACAGGTGAAACGGGCCATTGAGCTGGGAATGGGGGCAAAAGGAAAGGATGAGATCGAACTGCGCGAGATAGACCTGGAGCCTGCTCTCCCTGGTTTTAGAAATGTGATGACGACCGTTAAAAAGGCTGTCTTTGGAGAAGAGGAGTGAATAAACAGTTCGGAGTTCAGAGTAGGGAACGGTTTGAAACCGTTCCCTACGGAGTCCGTTGTCGAAGACAAATGGCATAGATGAAAAAGGAACAGAGAGAGAAAAAGATAAAAGCAAGGGGGAGAGCCCTCACCCCAGCAGAGATTCTCCGGTTGATGGAAGACGAAGACCGACCTCTGCTTCTGAGAGAGGTCCTTCAACACTTCGGGTTGGGAAAGGAAGTGAGAAGGACGCTTCGGGAGCAGTTAAAGAATTTGATAGAGGAGGGGAAAGTCGTCAAAATCCGGGGGAATCGTTACGGTCTGCCCCAGAAGATGAATCTGGTCATCGGAAAGCTGAAATGTCATCCCGATGGATTCGGGTTCGTCATTCCGGAAACAGAGGGGGAAGGGGATATTTTTATTAACCCCAGAAATCTGAAAGAGGCCATGCATGGGGACCGGGTTGTTGCCAGGGTGGAATCGATCCGGAAGAAAGGGAAAGAGGGGAAGATCATCCGGATTCTGGAGAGGGGATTACGCAAGGTCGTGGGTAAGTTTATGAAGGCAACGCATTATTCCTATCTCATTCCGGAGGATGAAAGGCTGCTTCAAGAAGTTTTTATCCCCGAGGGTCAAACGAAGAAGGCGCGGCCCAACCAGGTCGTCGTGGCTGAGATTACCCGCTATCCAACCGAAAGGGGGCGGCCAGAAGGAAGGATTACCCACATCCTTGGCTATCCTGAAGACCCGGAGATTGAACCTCAGATCATCATTCATAAACATGACCTTCCCCACCGGTTCTCCCCGACCTCATTAAAAGAAGTGAGGAGCCTTCCTTCTGCCCCAACCCATGGAGATTATCGCGAGCGTGTCGATCTGAGAGAAGTTCCCACAGTCACGATTGACGGAGAGAATGCAAAAGACTTCGATGATGCAGTCTCTATTGAGAAAGAACCCGATGGAGGATTGAAGCTTTATGTTTCGATTTCCGATGTGAGCCACTATGTGGAGGAAGGGACTTCCTTAGACGAAGAGGCTTATCTGCGGGGGACGAGCGTCTATTTTCCGGATCGGGCGATTCCGATGTTTCCCCCGGAGCTTTCCAACGAGATCTGTTGTCTCCATCCCCGAGTGAACCGGCTTACCCTGACGGCCGAGTTGAGATTTTACGCCAACGGTGAGCCGAGAGGATACCGTTTCTATCCGAGCGTTATCCACAGCAATGAAAGACTGACGTACACGATCGTGAAGCGAATCCTGCTGGATGAAGAGGAAGCGTTGAAAGAGAGATACCTGCCTCTTGTTCCTTCCCTGGAACGGATGGCCTTTCTTGCCCGGAAACTTCGTCAGAGGAGGCTGGACCGGGGAACCCTCGATTTTGATCTGCCGGAACCGGAGGTGATCCTCGACCTTCAGGGAGAGGCGGCGGAGATCATCCGTTCGGAAAGAAACCTGGCCCATCAGATCATCGAGGAGTTTATGATTGCGGCCAACGAGGCTGTTGCCCGCTTCATGGAGGAGAAAGGGATGCCCTCCCTTTATCGAATTCACGAACCTCCATCGGCGGAGGCAATCGGTGAGTTCCGGAGGTTTGTCACCCACCTGGGATATGGGATGAGGAAAGATTCGGACCGTTCCCCGAAGGAGCTTCAGAGAATCCTGATGGAGGCGAAGGGGAGGCCTGAAGAGCATGTCATCAACCATATCCTCCTGCGATCGATGAAGTGGGCCAAATATTCGGCAAAGAACCCGGGACACTTTGGCCTGGCTTCGGATGCTTACACCCATTTTACCTCGCCCATCCGGAGGTATCCTGACCTGATGGTCCACCGGCTCCTGAAGAAAGTCTTGCTCCGGGAGGAGCCGGGCGTCTCCGAAGATGAGCTGGCGAAGAAAGCAGGCCATCTTTCTCAGAGGGAGAGGGTGGCGATGGAAGCGGAGAGGGAGATTCTCGATAGGTACAGAGTCCGGTTCATGAAGGATAAGATCGGAGATGAATTCGAAGGGGTGGTGAGCGGCGTGAGGGCATTTGGCTTTTTTGTCGAGCTGAAGGAAATCTTTGTGGAGGGGCTGGTGAGAGTGACGAGCCTTCCCGACGATTATTACCGCTATCACGAAGATAAGTACTGTCTCATCGGAGAGAGGACACGCAAGAGTTTCAGGATCGGAGATCCGGTCAGGGTGAGGGTGGACCGGGTCGATGTGGAACGGAGACATCTTGATTTTGGACTGATCAAAAAGATAGATGGGGAGAAAGGCAAATAAGGAGATGGGGAGATCAGGCTATTCCATCAGTCTTTTATTAGAATATGGACTGTGCAGGCGCGAGTGTCCCCTTCTTTATTCCCACCCATGATTTGAGCCAAACCGATCCGTGGGTTGGTCAACTGTCGTTTCCCGGCCTCACCTCGCAGTTGCCAAACAATTTCCACCACCTGTGCTACCCCAGAGGCTCCTACGGGATGACCTTTTGACAAAAGGCCTCCACTGGGATTAACAGGAATTCTGCCGCTCAATTCAGTTGCACCTTCATCAATAAGACGGCCGCCTTCCCCAGGCGGACACAGACCGAGGCCTTCATAATGGACTATTTCGGAGATAGTAAAAGCATCATGGACCTCAACTACGTCCATGTCTTCAGGTCCTAATGAGGCCATCTGATAGGCCGTTTGGGCCGCCCTTTGCTCCACCTCCCATCCGGTTATGTCCCGCTGATTGTCATAGGTTCCAGTAGTTAGGACTGAGGCAGCGATCCTCACCGGCCGGCCATTTATGTTTCGAGTCTTCTCTCGGCTACACAGGATCAGAGCGGCTGCGCCATCACTATTGGGGCAGCAGGAGTAAAGGGTCAAAGGATCGGCGATCATAGGGGAATTGAGAACCTCCTCAATAGTTAGAAGCTTTTGAAATTGGGCATAAGGGTTAAGCGTTCCATTGAAATGGTTTTTGACTGAAACCTTTGCCAATTGTTCCCGAGTGGTCCCGTATTTCTCCATGTGCTTCTGGGCAATCAGTGAAAAATATCCAGGGAAGACATCGCCCAATTGGGTTTCCAGTTCACCGCCCCCAACATTAAGCATAGTTCCTTTCGGCATAACTGTCTTCTCCACTCCCGCAATGATTACCATGTCGTGGAACCCTCCAGCCACTGCCATCCAGCCTTCCCTCAAAGCAGTTGATCCGGAAGCACAGGCGTTCTCCATATTGACAATGGGAATCCCGCTGATTCCCACCTCCCAAAATACGTTTTGACCGACCCCTGTCTCACCTTGGAGCGCAGGGGCCAGGGCATTTCCACAATAGCCGGCCTGAATCTCTTTGGGCTTAACACTGGCATCCCGCAAAGCATTAAGGCAGGCTTCTAATCCGAGGGATCGCAGGCTCTTGGCCGGATGTTTGCCAAACTGTGTCATTCCGGCGCCGATAATATAAACCTCTCTCAAGTTTATTCCTCTATGATATTAGTTTAAACTTATAACCGATGATCTTCTGTCCCCGGTTGTTTTCCCGGACAGTTTCTACCAGCAATTCCACTTCTTGGCCCGGGATGAAAGAAAGGGGATTACTTCCCGTAAATAGAGCAAAGATGCGAACCTGGTTCTTGGGTATTTCAACATAGCCATAAGCATAAGGTGCCTTAATGCCAACGGGTGATGTGACATGAACCACGGTGCTGGCGTAGATGATGCCCCGTTTATCCAAAAGGATGTCTTCTAAATTCCCATCTTCAAAACAATCGGGACAAAGGTTGCGCTTGGGGAAAAACGTTTTTCCACATTTGTTGCAGCGGTTCGCGAGCAGGGCTGGCCTTTGCCTATCAGCAAGGGGATAGTCAAACAATCCTTCTTGAACCAGTTCCCATGATTGGTCCATATCAAAATCCCTCCATCCCCCCGCTGACGTGAATGATCTGGCGGGTGATGTATTTCGACTCGTCGGAGACCAGAAACAAAACGGCATTAGCAATGTCCTTGATGTCTCCCATGCGTCTCAGAGGAGTTTTCTGTATGAGTCTTTCCCTGACTTTGCTGTCCAACGTGGCCGTCTTTGGTGTATCAATCAGTCCCGGTGCAACACAATTGACATTAATATTGTAACGGGCAAGTTCTAATCCAAGGGCCTGCGTAAGCCCAACCACACCTGCCTTGGCGGAAACATAATTCGATTGGCCGAAGTTACCCTTATAAGCCAGTGAAGAGATATTCACGATCTTTCCGTATCGGCGTTCTATCATATAAGGAGCTATCGCCCTGGCGCAGACGAAACTTCCCTTCAGACTTAGATCGATCACGAAATCCCAATCCTCGTCCGTCATGTTCTGCAGCAAAGCATCACGGATATCTCCTGCGTTATTCACCAGAATGTCGATCTGACCCCATTCCTTCAAAACCTGGTCAACCATCTCCTTCACTTCAACGGCCCTTGTGATGTCTGCCCCATGAGATATCGCCCGCCCCCCGTTCTCGACAACCAATCTGACAGTCTCCTGGGCTCTCTGAAGATTTTTATCATTTACCATGACCCCCGCTCCTTCCTCAGATAGACGGAGGGCCATGCCCCGACCGAGATCGCCTCCTGCTCCAGTGATGATGGCAACTTTATTCTGAAGTCTCATCGGCATCTCCATCTATTGCCCCCGTTGATTGGGGCCGGACTCGATAGCGTCGGCAATGAATGCCGACGCTACGAACGTATTATGACTGATCACTGATGACTGATTACTTCACACTCTCTTCTTTCTTCCGGCCCAGAAGGGGTCGCGCAAGACGTTCTTGGTAATCTTACCGGAGGCATTCTTAGGAAGTTCGTTCTTGAATTCGACGCGTTTTGGTTTCTTATAGCTCGATATCCGCGAGGCACAGTAATTAACGATATCGTCCTGAGTGAGCGGATACCCTTCCTTCTTGACGATGGCCGCACAGACGGATTCTCCATAAATCTCATCGGGTATGCCAAAGACAGCTACTTCAAGAACCCCTGGATGACTGCTGATGGTATCTTCGATCTCTTTGGGGTAGATATTTTCGGCTCCACTGATGATCATGTCTGAAATTCGATCGACGATTGTAAAAAAACCGTCGTCCTCCACTCTGGCCAAGTCCCCGGTGTGGATCCAACCATTTCGCACCGTCTTTTGAGTCGCCTCGGGCAAGTTGTAATAACCGATCATACCGAGGGTTTTCTGAGCGCTAATAATTTCTCCTACTTCCCCAGCCGGCGTATCGTTTCCTTCCTCATCGACGATCCGTAAATCGGCATTAAACAACTCTCTGCCGGTAAACTGGGACCGCTCCATATGATCCTCTGGCCGAAGAACAGAGACCATGCCCGTTTCGGTCTGCCCGTACCACTGGTAAAATCCCGTCTTAAAGACACCCATCGAAGCCTCGAGCACGGTAGGGCTGATCGCGGAGGACCCATACCAGATTTTTTTCAGGGACGATAGTCTGTATTTGGTTACGTTCGGATGATTCACCAGTATGGCGAGCATCGTGGGTACCCACATGGTCATGGTAATCCCATATCGCTCCACCGCGTCGAGGATCTTCTCCGGGTCGAACCCCTTTCCCATAATAACGGCAGTACCTCCCATGAGCAATGTGGGTTGGACCAAGGCATGCATTCCTCCGGTATGAAACAGAGGAAGCGTAACGAGCGTCACTTCACTGTTACGGACGTCACCCTCCAAAACCAATCCGGTGTAAATATTGAGGAAGGCGGCGTGGGAGGCAAGGACTCCCTTAGGATCTCCGGTTGTCCCGCTGGTATAAGTGATCAGGAAGGGTGATGGTGGATCGATACTGACTGTTGGTTCAGAGGTGGATCGGCCGTCCAGGAGTTTTCCAAAGGTCATTCCCAATGCTAAGGGGTCTCCGGAGAGAGCGAACATATGAACCGGCGAGGCGAATCCAGACTTCGCGCCCTCTATGAGGGAGGCAAATTCTGGACCGAAAAAGAGCGCTTTCGGGCTCGAGTTATTGATGGCGTAAATAAGTTCGTCCCTTTTGTAACGAAAGTTGATCGGTACAATGACCCCGCCGCACTTGGCAACAGCATACTGGACAGTCACACACTCGATGCAGTTGAAGGCCAGTATCGCAACACGGTCTCCATGTTTTACGCCCAGGGAGAGAAGTCCGTGAGCCAGTTGATTAACCTGTCTATTAAGCTGGCTGTAAGTTAGGACGTCATCTCCCATCATCAAGGCTTTTTTTTCAGGGTAACGTTTTGCATTCAGACGCACTATGTCACCGATCGTTTGCATTTTTAATCCCTTCGTACTGACTTTATGAACGAGCTCTTCTTTGAAAGAAAATCGCGCATGAACTGATCCATACTAATATCGATAGCCGCACCTCCGTCCAAACGAATCGCCTGCCCATTAATATTTCCTGCGGCTTCAGAGCTGAGAAAAAAAACTATCTCTGCAATCTCTTCAGGACTGGTCATACGGCCGGTGGGTGTCCCTTTTTCTGCAATTTCGATGAAGGGGCTTCCCTTTTCCTTCAGCTTCAGATTGGTCGGCGTTCCCACCATGCCCGGGGCGATCGCATTTACAGTGATATTGTAAGGCCCCAATTCCTTGGCGGCGGTCCTGGTTAAGTTGATAATCCCAGCCTTAGCCGCTCCATACTCTCCTGATCCCACTGTCCCCAAAATTCCAGCTATGGAAGTGATGTTGACAATTCTCCCAAAGCCTGTAGTCATCATTGATTTTGCAGCTTCTCGAAGGCAATAAAAGGTTCCGTTTAGATGAACAGACATAGTTTTTTGCCAGGTTTCATCAGGCATATCTACAATAAGGGAGAAGGCACCAGGGACTCCAGCATTATTAACTAAAATATCGACCCTACCGAATGTCTTCTTGGTTTCTTTAAACATCATTCTAACCTGGGCGACATCGGAAACATCGGCCAATACAAATTGCCCTTTTCCTCCATCTCTTTGAATCTCCAATAGGACGCTTTCTCCGGCTGCCTGAACAATATCATTGACGATAACAGCATATCCTGTTTTGGCAAATTTCAGGGCAATTGCCCTGCCGATTCCCGAGCCACTTCCTGTGATCAATGCAACTTTATCGTCCATTTTCCTTTGCCCTTCACGCTCCAAGGTAAGACTTTCGTACGGTTTCCTCTTTGAACAGGCTCTCTGCGCTTCCGTTAAGAATGATCCGACCCAACTCCATCAAGTATCCCCTATCCGAAACCCGTAAGGCCATGCGCGCATTCTGCTCGATGAGCAGAAAAGTGTTTCCCTCGTCTTTGAGGCGACGAATGATCTCGAAGATTTCCTTTACGATCAAAGGCGCCAACCCAATGGAGGGTTCGTCCATCAGGAGTACCTTGGGTCGCTCCATCAAGGCCCGGGCGATGGCCAACATCTGTTGCTCTCCTCCAGAAAGCGTTCCGGCTAACTGGTGGCTGCGCTCTCGCAAGCGGGGGAAAATCTGAAACATGGTCTGCAGATCTTCCTGCACCTCTTTCTTAAAACCATTTGTGAGACGCAGATAGGCTCCCAAATTCAGATTGTCTAATACGGAGAGAGGGGCAAAAAGACGGCGGCCTTCAGGGACTACGGCAATTCCCAACCGGATGATTTCAGGGCAGGGGAGGGCAGTGATGGGATAACCCTCGAGACAGATGTTCCCGGATTTTTTCGGAAGGAGGCCAATAGTCGCTTTCATCAATGTGGATTTGCCGGCTCCATTCGCTCCGATCAGGGCGACGATCTCCCCCCGGGTGACATGAAGAGAGACCCCCTTCAGGACCTGGATATTTCCGTAAAAGACATCAATGTTGGTCACTTCAATCAATGCTTTCCTCTGTGCCAAGGTAGGCTGTGATGACCTCGGGAGAAACCTGTATCTCTTGAGGGGAACCCTCGGCGATTTTGGCGCCAAAATTTAAAACTGCAATCTCTTCACAGAGACCCATGATGAATCTCATGTGATGTTCGATGACAAGGAGGGTAACTCCCACTCCCTTGATTTTTAAGAGGAGGTCTCGGAATTGTTCCGTCTCATGATCGTTCAATCCGGAAGTCGGTTCGTCGAGGAGCAGCAATTTGGGTTCTGTGGCAAGGGCCCGCGCCACCTCAAGGTACCTCTGCTCCCCTAAAGGAAGTTTACTGGCGACCCGGTCCTTCTTGTCTGTCAAGCCAAAGAGGTTCAAATACTCGAGGCTCTGTTTCCGAATGTCTTTCTCCTCCCGGGTTGCTTTGGGAAGCCTGAGACCACAAGCGAAGAACTCAGCCCGGGTTCGATAGTGTCGGCCCATCATGACATTCTCCCAAACGGTAAGACTCTTGAACAAATGGGGTTGTTGGAACGTCCTAGAGATTCCGAGACGGGAGATCTTTTCAGGGTTCTGGTGAGTAGTCTCTTCACCCAGAAACGTGATCGAGCCTCCACTTGGAGGAAAGACACCGGTAATGAGGTTGAAGAGTGTCGTTTTCCCAGCCCCGTTCGGCCCGATGAGACCTTTGATCTGTCCTTCCCTGACATTGAGAGTGACATCGGAAAGGGCTCTCAACCCACCGAAATCCTTGCTCACGCCGTTAAGCTGAAGCATGTTTCTTCCTTCCCTCTGCGATGAAGAGAAAGATGCGGTTGCCAAAATCCCTTAACCCCAAGAGTAAACCATTGGGGAAGAGAAGAATAATGATGACCAGAGCAAGGCCATAAATGGCTCGCTTAAAATCCGCGAAGATAGTGAGGTACTCATTCAGAAAGGTGAGCGAAGCCACTCCGATCATGGCGCCCCAGAGAAGTGTAAAACCTCCGAAGGCCAGAACCATGATGATATCGATGGCAAACATGATCGATCCCGTAACAGGAGAGATAAAGGTTACGAAATGGGCATAAAGGCTACCTGCAATAGAGGCATAGACGGAGGAGACGATAAAAAGTTTGATTTTGTAGACCTTGACATCGGCTCCAAATTGCCGCGCGATATCCTCGTTTTCCTTGATTGCTCTGAAGATTCTGCCCATTCGTGAGTCCACGAGGTTAAGGGAGAACAAGAGAAGAAGCATGGTCAGTGGCCACACAACGAAATAGAACCGGTAATCCGAATCGATCATAAACCCTCCGATCGAAATGGAGGGGATGGAAGAAAGCCCCTGCAGCCCCCCCGTCAGCCAGGCCATTTCTTTTACAAGGACCTCCACAATGATCGTAAAGCTCAGAGTGGCAATCGCCAGATAATGGCCCTTCAGCCTTAGCACCACCCATCCAATCCCCCAGGCGAGGAGGGCAGACAGACCCTGGCTCAGGAGAATGGAGATCAGGGGGGGGAGATGATAGCGAAGGCAGAAGATCGCTGAAGCATAGGCGCCGATGGCGAAAAAGGCAGAGTGAGAGATAGACAACTGTCCCCCGTAACCGACCAGGAGGCAAAGACCCACGGCCACCATGGCATGGAGGGAGATGAAGTTCATGGTGTTCAGATAGAATCCCTTTCCAAAAACGAAAGGGAGTAACAACACCCCGGGGGTGATCAACAACCATGCCAGTTTATTTTTGTCCTTTAGCAGGGACTCCATCCTCCAATCCTAAAACAAATGCGAGATGAGAAGGGAAACATCCGGAAGATCTTCGAGTCGAGAAATCGCTTCAATCAACCCTTCCAGACGACTTTTTTCGAGTGGCCGCACAGAATAGGACGCGCATTTTAAAAATTTGGCAGCAATAGCATCAAATTTCATGGGCCGACAAGGATTTCCCAGTGGAAGATCAATCTCCCGCTTCAAAGAGGGTTGTCCCTCCATCTCAATTTCCATCACCGTTCTACCCAGTACGAAATCAGTTCTCAGTGACGGTTCTGGTTCAACGTAGACCCGATGGGCTAGGTCCAGGATTTCGTTGTTCTTGAGGGATTCTGACTCTATTTCTTTTAGAAAGACATCCCCGGCATGAAGGGCTGCTGCCACCGTATACTGAATCGAAAACTGGGCTGAAGGGATTGAATCAGGCTTGATCTTCGAATCCCGGGGCGAAGCCACAAGTTGATGCACCTCAGGGCAAGTCCTCACGGTCACTTTTTTAATAGACTTTAGATGGATGCCATTTTCCTTTCGTAGCTGAAGGGCAAGGTCGATGGCAGGATGTGTCGCACGGCAGGAAGAGAAGGGTTTAATGCTGATACGCTCTCCATAAAAAACCTTTCCGAGCCCTTCTGTCAGGTACTCCAATCGGGGGTCTGGTTCAAAGGCATTAAGATAACCGAATTTCCCTAAGAGAAAGTCTCTCGCGCCAGTAAATCCCTTCGAAGCAAGTATAACGGATAAGAAAGCTCCCTGAGCAACAATCCCCTGCTGAAGCCTCAGGGTTAAGGCGCCATCCAAGGCACACTGACCGTCGCCGACGGCAAAGGAGAAGGAGATACCCAGGGCGTTCTGGACCTGTTCTGGGTTGAATTGCATGGCTCTGGCCAAAGCCGCAGTCGGCCCGAAGATCTTGAACATGTTGTTCCGGCCGCTTTGCATCGCATTTTGACGGACTGCGAGACCCATCCGGATCTTTACATCCTGACCTACGGCCAGGGCGGTCAGAAAATCTCGTCCTGTAAGGCCGCCTTTTAACTCCGATAGGGTGAACAGGGCTGGAACAGCAGAGGCGGAGGGGTGAACAGGGAGGAAATCGACGCAGTCGTCGATCTCAAGCGCTCTGGCCATGGTTCCATTGCACCAAGCCGTGAGAGGGGCTGGCAATTTGTAGCCGAAACCAACTACATGAGCCTCTGGCTTGCCTCCCCATTCTTTCGCAAGCGCCACTACCGTATCAATCCCCGCAGCTGTGGACCCTGCCACCATAGCCCCCAGAGTATCCAACGTACTCCGCTTTGCCGCGGCCAGCGCCTCAGCGCTGAGGTCCTCGAATTGTGACTTTGCAATATATTCACTCAATTTTTGTGAAACTATATCCATCAGTCGCCCAGTACCTCCTCTTGCTCGAGGCCTTCTTTCACGCGGGGCCCCATAATCCCCCGGGGCATGAAAAGAAGGACGTTAATGATCACAATGAATGTGACGAGCTCCTTGAGACGGCTGGTGACAAAAGTGGCTGCGAAGGATTCCAAGAAGGAGAAGACGAACCCTCCGATGACCGCTCCGACAAAGCTTCCCATCCCACCCAGCATGGCAGCCGAGAATCCTTTGATAGCCAAAAGCATCCCACCATTGTAGTCAACCATGGTAAGGGGCGTCATGATGATCCCAGCAACACACCCCAATGCGGCGCTCATGGCGAAAGAGAGAAGAACCATGCTCTTGACACGGATACCAAGCATACCCGCTGCCGTCCGATCCAGAGCACAGGCTTTCATTGCCTTGCCGTAGATCGTGAATTGAAAATAGACAACCAGGAGAACCACAACAAGGATGGTTAAACCAATAATCCATAAGGATTGGGGAGCAATGGCCGCACCCAGAAGCTTCAACGGAACATCTCCGGAGAAAGGTTCGAAGCGGTGAATATCAGCATCCCAGATATGCATCGCTGAGCCTGAGATGAATAAGGACGCTCCTATTGTAATAATTAAGACTGTAATGAGGGAAGTACTCTTTCCAGGGCGGTAGGACACTTTCATCAAGCCCATGCCAACAAGGACGGTGATCGCAATGGTCGCGGGAATGGAAAAATAGAGCGGCCATTTCAGTTGGCCGTAGAGAGTCACCATGGTC
>Ga0154725_1037_pt1 | contig 27051 bp, 27 predicted proteins | sample Rifle2008BG16ft_FD_105733 | JGI IMG/M metagenome (GOLD analysis project Ga0154725, IMG submission 105733) | Deltaproteobacteria bacterium RBG_16_49_23 | reverse complement strand
TCCTTTTTATTGTCTGCACTATATTCAAATGCTCGCTCTGGGATTTTGTCAAGGAAGGTTGGCTATTTATGTTGTCTATTGTCGTGGTGGTGCTATTGGTCATTTTCTGGCCGGATTTGGCTTTATGGCTTCCGAATCTGACATTTGGAATTGATTGATTAAGATAATTATCTTTTGTTTTGACCATTATTGTTCATAGTTCATTGTTTATCGTTCGTCGTCAGGAAGAGGCTTGCCGTTGAAATTCAAGGATCGTGTAGCAATTGTTACAGGGGCAGCAAGAGGAATTGGAAAAGCCATTGCCCTCACGTTGGTAAGGGAAGGGGCAAGGGTAGCTCTGATCGATGTTGAAAAAGAGAGATTGGAAGTTCTCAAGGAAGAAATCGAGAAAAAAGGCGGACAGGTCATTGCCGTCTCCTGCGATATTACTAAAAGTTCTGAAGTGAAAGCCATGGTCAATCAAGTCCTGAGGATCTTCGGACGAGTCGATATCCTGGTCAACAATGCGGGCATCATCCGGAGGGGAACGATTGAAACTGTTACTGAAGAGGACTGGGATAAGGTGATCGAGGTCAACCTCAAAGGAACCTTTAACTGCTGCAAGGCAGTGGTCGAAACGATGAAAAATCAGCGTTATGGGAAAATCGTCAACGTTTCTTCCATCGCAGGGAAAATGGGAGATATTACCTCTGCTCCGGGATATGGTTCCTCAAAAGCCGGTATGGACGCACTGGCCAAAACACTCGCAAGACAACTGGCCCCATATGGAATCAATGTCAACGCCGTATCCCCTCATGCCATTGAAACGGAGATGAGCGCCCAGTGGTCAGAGGAGAGACGAAGGGAGATCATTGCCTCCATTCCCCTCGGCCGCCTCGGAAAACCGGAGGATGTGGCAGAAGCGGTTCTATTTCTTGTCTCTAACCAGGCCTCTTTTATCACGGGTGAAATTTTGGATGTCAATGGCGGAGCGCTGATGGACTGACCCCTCACCCCATCCCTCTCCCCTCGGGGGAGAGGGGAAGGGAGAGGGGGGCGTCAATGGTCAGTTAGCAATTAACAATTATCATTTAGAAAGGCAAATCATTTGAAGAAAGATGAATGGATAGGTGGGATTGTGATTTTCCTCTTCGGGGCAATCACAGCCCTCCTTTCTCTAAAAATGCCTATCGGAACCTTTCGGATGGCAGGAACAGGCATGTTTCCACTCTGCCTCGGGATACTCCTCATGATCCTGTCAGGAATATTCGTTTTGAATATTTTTTCAAAGGGTAAAAAAAACCGAGTAAAAAAGGGCTCCTCAATCGAATCATCCTCTCCAATTCAATCGGTCCTCTTTCTTGTCACAATGGTTTTGATTACCCTCTTATTCAACCCGTTAGGTTATCCGCTCTCTGCATTTCTTTTAATGGCGGTGCTTTTGAGGGTTCTCGGTGCAAAAAAGTGGACAACCACCCTCCCCCTCTCATTTGTGACGGCCGCTATTTGCTATTTTCTCTTTGTTCAGTGGCTGAAAATCCCTCTCCCGAAGGGATGGATCGGGTTATAAAAAGAGATTGTAGGGGCAATTCATAAATTGTCCTTACAGGTCGTGGTTAAGGAGTAATAGATGTTTGAATCGTTTCAGCATCTTGCGACCGGTTTCGGAATTGCCACGACGATTCAAAACCTCCTTTATTGTTTGATCGGAGCGATCGTAGGAACCCTCGTCGGTGTTCTCCCCGGACTCGGCCCCATTGCAGGAATCGCCCTCCTCATTCCGGCCACATTTGGACTCAATCCCACCTCAGCCATCATCATGCTTGCGGGCATCTATTATGGCGCCATGTACGGTGGGTCAACGACTTCTATTCTGCTCAATGTCCCCGGAGAGACGGCTTCGGTCATCACCTGTATCGATGGCTATCAAATGGCTCAAAAAGGAAGGGCAGGACCTGCCCTCGCCATGTGCGCCATTGGCTCTTTCATTGCAGGGAGCATTGGAATATTCGGACTTGTCTTCCTTGCCCCACCCCTGGCTGAGGCGGCGCTGGCTTTTGGCCCCCCGGAATATTTTTCACTCATGGTCTTCGCCTTTATCGTTCTCAGCAATGTCACCGGAACCTCACTCGTCAAGTCTCTCATGATGGCAGTGATCGGATTGATCATCGGAACGATCGGGCTCGATCCTGTTACCGGTGATGCCCGTTTCACCTTTGGCTCAATCCCGCTGCTGAGCGGGATTGAATTTGTCGCTGTTGCTATTGGACTTTTCGGAATCGGAGAAGTCCTGACCAATGTCAACCAACCCCTGGAGATGCTGGAACAGAAGGTTCTTATCCCCCGTCTGAGAGAACTTTACCCTTCCTTTCAAGATCTGAAGAGATCGATTGGAGCCATCCTGAGGGGGGCTGGCATTGGATTCGGGGTCGGTCTTGTCCCGGGGCCGGCGCCGGTGATTGCAACCTATGCTTCTTATATGACGGAAAGAAAGATCTCCAAACATCCGGAGGAATTCGGGAAAGGAGCGATTGAAGGAGTGGCGGGACCTGAATCCGCGAATAACTCCGCCTGTCAATCCGCCTTCATTCCCCTCTTCGTCCTTGGGATTCCTTTCGCGCCTCCCACCGCCATTCTTCTTGGCGCCCTGCTCATTCACGGAGTGTCGCCCGGACCATTAATGATCAGCAATCATCCTCAACTTTTCTGGGGAGTAATCGCCAGCATGTACATCGGCAATTTTATCCTGCTCATACTCAATCTGCCCTTTGTCCCCCTCTTTGCCAATATCCTCAGAATCCCAAAGAAGATTCTCCTTCCCCTGGTTATCCTTTTCTGTATCACAGGGATGTTTACCGTGAATAATTCTGTCTTTGATATCTGGATCATGCTTCTCTTCGGAGGCCTTGGATTCCTGATGAGGAAATGGGCCTTTGAAGGAGCGCCGCTTCTTCTAGCCCTTGTCCTTGGCCCAAAATTGGAAGTGGCCTTCCGTCAGTCCCTGATGATCTCCCACGGTAATTTTGGCGTATTTATTAACAGGCCCATTTCAATGGCCTTTTTGATTGGAATGTTACTGTTTCTGATTCTGCCAATATTCTGGAAGCTGTTTAAAAAAACAGAGAAAGGAGGGGGGGGAAGCAGTAAGCAGTAATTCATTTTTCATTGTTTAGAAAGGATGTATTGTTGCAGTTGGGAGTTTTGAGTTCAGAGTTTTGAATTAAGAGTTTAAATTTTTGAGCTTTGAGCATTGAGCTTGAAGGAAAAGGAGGTGTTATCATGGCAAAAAGAATTTTTAATGTTTTATTTATCTTTTCTCTCATGATGGTCATGCCTGTCAAGGCAGCCGATTTTCCGGTGAAAGAAGTCCAGGTCATCATCCCCTGGGCTGCCGGAGGAGCAACGGACCTCATCTTCCGGGCCCTGGCCGCAACGACCGGAAAATATCTCGGAAAGGCAGTTGTCATAGTCAACCGCCCCGGAGGCGGAAGCGCCGTAGGATACACCGAGGGCGCTAAGGCCAAACCGGACGGCTATATGCTCACCTCTGCGGTTACACCGCTCACCATTCTTCCCCATCAGGTCGCTACAGCCTACACCTATAAAGATTTCGATCCGATCATCAATGTGGTGAGCGACCCATCCATGTTTTTGATAAGGGCGGATGCACCCTGGAAGAGTTTAAAAGAATTTATAGATTATGCCAAAAAAAACCCTGACATGATCACTGTGGGGAATTCAGGAGCAGGAGGAGGAGTCCATCTGGTCGCCCTCGCTTTTGAGAAGGCAGCCGGCGTGAAGTTTAATCATATTCCATTTTCTGGCGGAGGACCTTCCGTTACCGCCATTCTTGGAGGCCATATCAATGCTGTCTCAGTCTCCCCACCTGAAGGAATCGAACATGTCAAGGCAGGGAAGCTGAAGATCATCGCCCTCTTTGCGGAAAAGAGGTTTGAGATGTTTCCTGATGTCCAGACCGTTAAAGAACAGGGCATCGATTTCGTCATGGGCATGTGGAGGGGACTGATCTCGCCCAAAGGTACTCCACCCGATGCGATTAAGAAGCTCCACGACGCCTTCAAGCAGGGGATGGATGATCCGGCGTTCATTAAAAATGCAAAGGACATGGCTGTCAATCTCTCCTATCTCGGTCCGGAGGCCTTTGGGAAACTGATGGCGAACGATCATGAATTCTTCGGTAAACTGGTCAAAGAAATCAAGAAATAAGTCAGCAAGGAGGGTAAGACGATGAAAAATTTAAAACTCGGATTTATTTTATCGATCATCGCAATCCTGTGCTTCCTTTCCATGGGCGGGAAGACTATCTCAGCAGAAAAGACTCTCCGTATTGGAAGCCCGTTTAAAGCGGGTATTGTTGTTGAGGCGGCTGAGAAGTTCAAGGAGTTGGTTGAGAAGGGGGGTGGCGGTCGGATCGAGGTGAATATCGACGCCGGGACTAAGGCCGAAATCGACATCAACAAGATGAACAGGAACGGCGAGATCGAGATGCAGTCCAATGGTACGGCTTTTCTGGAGTACTATGCACCGCCGTATTACTTCTTCACCGGTCCCTACGTCATGAAGGACTTCGATCACTACATGCGCCTCTGGGACGGCAAGCTCGGTCAGCAGGCGCGTGCCCAGTTGGAGAAGAACGATCTTAAGTACCTGGCGACCATCTACCGGGGGCTGAGGCAGACGACGGCGAAGAAACCGCTCTACACGCCGGCGGATGCGTATAACATGAAGCTCCGGCTGCCGCCCATTCCCAGTTGGATGGCCGTCTGGAAGGCGATCGGTGCCGACCCCGTTGGGGTGCCTTTGCCCGAGCTCTATAGCTCGCTCAAGACCGGCAAGGCCGAGGCCTCCGAGGGAGATCTGCCACAGATCCAATCCTTCAAGCTTAACGAGGTCCAAAGTCATTTGATTGTCACCAATCACCTTGTCCAGACCGCAGGAATCTTGATCAACAAGCCTTTCTTCGACAAGCTGTCCAAGGCGGACCAGGAGCTCATCGTTAAGGCCGCTAAGGAGACGGAGGAGTGGGCCAACCACAAGATAAAGACAGGCGAGGCGGCCATCCTTGTGGATCTTCAGCGCAAGGGCATGCAGGTAGTGATCCCGGACGCCGAGTCCTTCCGGGCGAAGGCCAAGGACGCCGTCAACGAGCTGTTCAAGACACAATGGTCGGTCACGACATGGGCAGAAGTTTTGGCTCAATAGCATCCTGTAAACGGAATACTGGAATGTTGGAACTTTGGAATACTGGGAAAAGCAAAGATCAAAGGTCGAAAAGATCAAATCATTCCAAGGTCTTGTTTTTCAAGTCTTCCATTATTCCACCATTCCAATATTCCATTGTTCCCGGTGTACTAAGGAGAACCAATGCCGATCTCTGACGAAATCAAAGAAAAGGAAAGAAGGGTAAGAGAATTTCTAAAATCAAAAGGCCTGAAAGCTCTTCTCCTCAAGCGTCAAGCCAACTTCTCATGGATGACAGGCGGTGGCCTCAATCTCGTCGGTATCACGACGGAATTCGGGGCCACCTCCCTTCTTATCACCGAGGATTCGAAGTTTGTCATATCGAATAACATCGAAGCGCCTCGCATGTTCCAGGAGGAAGCTCTTGAAAAGCAAGGTTTTATTGTTAAGACTTTCCCCTGGCATGAGGACCAGGAGGTCTCTATTGTTAAAGAACTGGTCGGAAAAAGTCCCCCGGGAAGCGATGCTCCTTTTCCGGATGCCCAGGTTCTCGCAGAGGATGTAGCCAGGCTCCGCTATTCCTTCACTCCGGAAGAAGTTGAACGGTATCGGTGGCTCGGTGAAAAGGCTTCGCTTGCCCTCGAAAAGACGATGATCGAGACGAAGATGGGAGAGAAGGAGTCGGAGGTCGTGGGCAGGCTATGTAACGAGTTATGGAAAGACCGCATCGACCCCATCACACTGATGAGTGCGGCGGACGATCGGGTCTCGCGATTTCGTCATCCCATTCCCGCTGAAAATAGAGTTGAAAAATACCTGATGGTATCGGTCAATGCCAGGAAATGGGGACTGATCGTCTCCTTGACCCGTTTCGTCTATTTTGGAAAAGTGTCTCAAGAACTAAAAGAGAGATATGAAGCGAATGTGTTTATTGACTGTACGATGATGGCCCATACCAAGCCCGGGATTCCTGCAAAGGATATCCTCCAAAAAGGGATCAATGCCTACCATCAAAAAGGCTATCCGGAAGAATGGAAACTTCACCATCAAGGAGGCTCGATTGGTTACACAGGCCGGGATTACAGGACCAATTTAAAAACACTTGATCCCGTTCAGGAGAATCAGGCGTTCACCTGGAACCCCTCCCTCACCGGAACAAAATCAGAGGATACGATCCTCGCAACGTCAAGAGGGCCTGAGATGATCACCCATCCCATTCTCTACCCCACCCTTTCTTTATCAATTGAAGGCATCTCTTTTAAACGGCCAGCGATCTTAGAGAAGTAGGGAACGGTTTGAAACCGTTCCCTACAAGTCTTGAATAAGGTGAAAGGTTAATAAAATGATTGAAAGATATGCCTGGTTATATTATTTCTATTGGCATCCAAGAATTAAGGATTAACATCGAGAGGGGGTGATGGAGGCAAGAACCCAAAATGGGGTCATTTTGTGAACAAGTGAGTCATCGACTTTAAATTGAAATTAAAGGAGGAGATTATGCGATCAAGAAAAATCTTATTAGGACTTTCATGTCTGGTAGCCGCCATCATGTGGACCGTTGTGGCCAGTGGCCAGGATATCAAACTACCTGCGGGGAAGAAATTCACTATCGGCTGGAGCAACGCCTCCCTTGGAAATCCATGGAGAATCGCCATGGTGGAGATGGTCAAAGAGGAGGCAAAGAAATATCCCAGTGTTAATCTCCTGATCACCAATGCCGAGGACAAGGCGGCAAAACAGATTTCAGATTCCGAAGACCTTTTAGCAAAGGGAGTTGATCTTCTTATGCTCAGCCCTACCACGCTTCACGGGGTAAACCCTGTGGTGGATAAGGCAGCAGAGAAGAAGGTCCCTCTGGTCGTGGTCCAGCGGGAGACCTCCAATAAGAACTATACCGTTTTAGTCTGGAATGATGACGTTGCTCTCGGAACAAGTGCTTTCATTGAAATGGCCCGGATTTTAGGAATGGAAGGCAAAGTCGCTGTGGTCGAAGGCATTGCAGGAGCTTCGTCAAGCCTGGGACGGACCCAGGGGATCAAGAGCGCTGCGGCCAATTACCCGAACATCAAGCTTGTCGCCCTGCAGCCCGGCGATTACCAAGAGGCCAAAGCCATTACCGCCATGGAAAACATGATCCAGGCTAATCCTGATCTAAACGGAGTGATTTCCCATTCCGGAACGATGGCAAGAGGAGCGCTGAAGGCCTTGAGGAATGCTGGAAAAGCAGGAAAGGTAATCGTCGTTTCAATTGGCAGTGAAAACCATGTTCTAAAAGAGATTAAGAGAGGAAACATGCATTCCACTGTCATGGAGCCCACCCGGGTTGGCGTCGAGGGATTCCGGGTTGGCCTTCGACTTTTGGCAGGGGAAAAGCTCCCTAAGCTTAATCCGACCTATGCACCGGTTGTGAATTTGTACAATATCGATCAATGGGTCAAGATGGACGGACCGGATGATACCTGGGTTTGGTAAGATTGATGGACAAAAGTAACGGTGCCGAGAAGGGGAGGGAAAGTGGAACCCCCCTCCTTCAGATGGTCAAGATTACCAAACGATTTCCAGGGGTGATGGCCCTGGATCAGGTCGATTTTGAGGTCTATGCTGGGGAAGTGGTTGGCTTGGTCGGGGAAAATGGGGCAGGGAAAACGACCTTGCTGGAAATCCTCAATCCTCACCCTGCCCCAACTGGTTTTTTTACTCAAGATGAAGGAGAGATATTTCTTCAAGGAAAAAGGATCAGGCCAAGACGTCCCATTGATGCTCATCGTTTAGGGATCGCCATCATCCATCAAACTCCAAACCTGATTCCCAGCCTCACCGTAGCTGAGAACCTCTTCCTTGGCAGAGAACCGCGAACACGGGCGGGCCTCATTGATGACAGACGAATGAGGTCAGAAGCTCAGGAGCTTCTCAGGTCAATCCAATCTTCCATCCCCCCCGGGATCCGGGTCGCGGAGTTGGGAGCGGCACAGCAACAGATGGTTGAGCTGGCAAAGGCCCTTTCGGCTAATGCTCGGTTGATTGTGATCGATGAATTAACCTCTGCCCTTTCCGAGCATGAGGTCAAGCATATTTTCGAGGTGATCCGGGATCTTAAGACCCGAGGGCTTGGAATCGTCTTTGTTTCCCATCGCCTGGAGGAGATATTCCAAATTGCAGATCAGATTGTCGTCCTAAGAGACGGGAGACGTGTGGGTGGAGGTTTGATCAGCCGATTGACCATGGAAGAGGTCGTTCAGTGGATGGTGGGCCGGCAAATTGAATGGGCCCGTTCTTCATCCCTGAAGAGAGAACATCCTCTTTTAGAAGTTAAAAGCCTTTCCGGATCTGGGGTGAAGGAAGCAAGTTTTACCCTACATCAGGGAGAGATTGTTGGTATCACAGGACTGGTGGGAGCCGGACGGACAAGGCTCGCTGACCTCCTGTTCGGGGCTCGGAAGGCAACCGGCGGGGAAATAAGGGTTGATGGATTGCAAGTCAGAATTGATAATCCACGGGATGCGATCAAGGCCCAAATGGGTTACGTGCCTGAAGATCGCCATATCCGTGGACTCATTCTCTCCATGACCATCACCGAAAACATCACTCTGCCCCAGATGAGCCGGTTTCAGCGATGGATAGGACTGGATGAGAGAAGTGAGGATCAATTGGCCTATGGATTTCTCAGGCAATTGCGAATTGTCACCCCCGGTCTAAGCCAGAAGGTATTGGCGCTCAGCGGGGGGAATCAGCAAAAAGTCCTGTTAGCCAGATGGCTTGCTCTTAAACCTAAAATTCTTATTCTGGATGAGCCGACCAAAGGGGTCGATGTAGGGACGAAATCAGAGATTCACCGGTTGATGAAAGATTTGGCAAAAGAAGGAATGGGGATCCTGATGATCTCCTCCGAGCTGCCGGAGATCTTTCAATTGAGTCATCGAATTCTCGTGATGGCAGAGGGCCGGATTGTTGCGGATCTGCCGGTCGAACAAGCCAATCCGGAAAGGGTGATGCTGCTTGCAGCCACTGGCCCTACTGATCAAGGAGGCAATCATGGATCGTAAAGAATGTTTTGAACGTGTCCTTAAGCTTGAGCCTAATCGGACAGCTCTTCTCATCATTGATATGCAGAAGGGATTCATGGATCGTGGCGAAGCCATGGAAGTTCCCCAGGCCTGGGATTTAGTCTCGACCATTAATGATCTTGCAAGCTTTTGCAGGAAGAAGAAGATACCTGTGATCTATACGGAGTATGTCTATTCTGAAAAAGTTCCCATCCTTCTTGGACAACTTCACCCGGAACACCTTAGGGCAGCGCCAGGAGCGCCGAGAGGTTTCGGGATGCCTTCCAATTGCTGCTTGGAAGGGGAAGAGAATGTGAATACGATTGCTGACCTTCACCCTCAACCGGGGGAGCTTGTCGTGAGGAAGAACTGGTATAATGCCTTTAATCAAACCGCTCTTGACGGTGCCCTTCGGGCACAAAATATTAAATCACTCATTATCACGGGGATCATGACGGACATCTGTGTCTTTGCCACCATCATAGGAGCCTTCGATCGGGAATATAAGATGGTCGTTGTGGAGGATGCGGTGGCGACCCTTTGGCCGGCCATTCAAACGGCTACCCTGGATATTATTCAACGGGCATATGCACGGGTCATTAAAGCGAAGGAGGTGAAAGATGAGATTGAGCTTTGGGGAAAGCGGTGAGAAAGAGATAGGCTGGATTTCGAAATTTCACCTGACCAGCCAGGGCATCGCTGTCCTCATTGGATTTGTGGGCCTCTTTTGTGTGGCTGCCATCCTTTCCCCTACCTTCCTTAAACCAACTAATCTCTTCAACCTGGCCCGGCAGGCTGCTCCCCTGGCCATTGTGAGTGTGGGGCAGACCTTCGCCATTCTGGTGGGAGGAATAGACCTTTCTGTGGGCTCCATCATCAGCCTGACCAGTTGCATCCTATGCACCATGATGATGCGAGGCGATGTCTGGACCCTTCCGAGCATTTTGGTTGCCCTCTCTATAGGGTCCCTCATTGGCCTGACCAATGGGATCATTGTGACCCTGCGGAGAGTTCCTCCTTTTGTGGTTACCCTCGGCATGATGACCATCATCCAGGGAATCGCCTTGATTTATACGGGAGGCTATCCCACGGGCCGCGTCAGCCCTGTCATTCAATTCATAGGGGCCGGCAGGTTTGGACCCTTTCCAATTCTAACGCTCCTGGCTTTCCTTGTGGTTTTGATCTCCCTTTTTGTCCTTCGAAAGACCGCCTTTGGACGATACACCTATGCGATCGGTGCCAATGAAAACGTCGCCTATCTTTCGGGTATCAAGACCCTTTCTCAAAAACTGGCGGTTTATACCTTGTGTGGTTTCATGGCCGCCGTGGCCGGCATCAGTCTCTCTGCAAGACTGACGGTTGGAGACCCCTTCGTGGGACAAGGGTTTGAGCTCGATTCCATCGCTGCGGTAGTGATGGGAGGGACATCCCTCTCCGGAGGAATCGGCGGGCTTGGAGGAACCGTGCTCGGTGTCCTCATCATCTCTACCATCAATAATCTTCTTAACCTTCTTAATGTTTCAGGCTTCTATCAGCATGTGGTGAAAGGCATTGTCATCATCATTTCGATCACCCTGTATAAAGGGCGATCTTAGAAAAGAGAAAATCCAGGGATAATGAGTCGCTCATTCCAATGAAAAAGGGGGGTCGCATCAATGATTGAACGGCATGTTACTTTTAATGTCATCCCTGGGAAGGAAAAGGATTTCGAAACGCTTTTCAAAGAGGAATATAGCATCGCCATGTCAAGACAGCCCGGCTTCGGTTCGGTCACTCTTCTCAAAGAGCATGAAAAAGAGGCTGTTTACCAGATGGTGATCCGCTTTCAATCCCTCGAAACAGCAGCCGCCTGGAGGGATCCCGCTGACCAAAAAGCTCTCTCTCCCAAAATCAAGGCTCTTTACAAGGAGAGCACGGTCCAGGTCTATGAAGTGATCACTCAGAAAATAGCTTCTTAAAATCCCTCCCCTGCCTTTGCCGAAGCGGCTTCGCGCAGGCAGGCCGCCTCCCTTTGCCCTCCGGGTCAGAGACCGCTCCGGGTCGGAGACCAAAGGGAGGTGTAATTATCCCACTTTGAAAAAGGGGGACTGAGGGGGATTTTCATCGTTCGCGGGTGACGCTCCGTCATGAAGGATCGCCTATAAATAGGTTGGGCACAATCATATAAAGAACTATTTTTGACATTATCAATTCGAATATGATAATTTTCCATCGGGATTCTAAATAAAATGAAAGGAGGCAGTAGGAACATGGGACGAAAAATATCTGTGATTGCATTGGTGGTGCTTGGGGTTTTTATCTTTTGGGGCTTAACCTATGCCCAGGAATGGAAGCCGAGCAAACCTATTACTATCATCGTGCCTTGGCCTGCGGGCGGGTCTACAGATTTGACTGTTCGTATCCTCGCCAGCGAGATGGAAAAAGTCCTCGGCCAGCGAATCGCTGTCGTTAACACTCCGGGTGCAACAGGAGCCATCGGCATGAGGAATGCCTGGGAAGCGCCGCGGGATGGATATACCTGGACCTCTAACTCCGACACCTCGATGATCAATCTCCCCGTGCTCGACCTTCTGAAGGTGACTCATAGGGAATGGATCCAATGGTATGTCCTCTTTGCCCCAAGTATTATCGGAGTGACTCCAGACTATCCTGCCAAGGATGTTACAGAGCTTGTCAAAATCATGAAGGAGAAGCCTGGCCAGGTAGCTGTCTCTTCTGCCGGCGTTGGGAGCTCAGGCCACACGGCCCTCGAGGTCTTTAAAAAGGCGACAGGTGTGAATGTGAGGCATGTCCCGTTTGCCGGTGGTTATCCGGCAGTGGTAGCCGCTGTTTCAGGCGAGGTCAATGTCGTGATGCAGCTCTCCATGGAGCAGGCCGATATGGTCCGTGCCAAGAAACTGAGACCCCTGGCCAACACTGGCCTCCAGGCCCTCAACATATCCGGGTATGGCGAAATTCCTTCGGTTACAAAATGGTATCCAAAATTTCCATTGACAGGTTCTCACTTTGGACTGATGGTTCCAAAGGATACGCCCAAGGAAGTGGTAACCGCCATCAGCAAGGCATTCGATGTTGCCGCAAAGTCGGCTGCCATCAAGAAATTTGCCGATGAGAAAGCCGTTTTTGAAACGAACTTGAAAGAGGCCGAAGCCATGACCATGGCTGAAAAGACAGCCTCGATTGTGACCTGGATTATGTATGAGAGCGGTGCGGCAAAGATCTCCCCTGCTCAATTCAACATCCCAAAGGCTGCGGATTAATCCAAAAGGGATTTCTTTGAGGAAGTAACAGCGAGGGGGGCTGAAAAATCGCTTTTCGGCCTCCCCCGCACCCTTTCGATGATTCTGTTCAAGTTTTCGAAGAGGTCGAGAAGAAATATTTATTCATCAACTCTTATGGATTACGAATTCAGACGACAAGATTTCTACTCGGGTTTGATCATCATCGCCATCAGCCTTTTTGTGGCAGTGGAGAGCTGGCAGATGCCCCGATACTTTCAGGGCTGGCCTGTCTATGCAGCCCCTGGAATTGTAACTGGTCTTCTCGGTCTGGGGCTTTTGGGGATGGGCATCACCTTAACCGTGCGATCAATCCGGCGGCAGGGTGCGCCAATGGCTTTCAAGAGGTCCGATATTTTTTCTTATCTAAAAGATCCTAAGACCCATCGCCTTGGCTTGATGTTTGCCTTAAGTCTTATCTATTGCCTGTTCCTCGGACACAGGCTCCCTTATATTGTCGTCACATCAATCTATCTCACGGCAGCCATGATCACATTTCGCGGAACCGGCCCTTTTAAAGCGATCATGATCTCCCTTATGGTTGCCATAGGAGTTGCGCTCGTATTTAATCGCCTCTTTCTGATCCCTCTTCCATGAAAGGCTAATGATGGAATTAGGTCCTTTATTAATCTTCAAAGAGTTGGTAAAGCTCATCAGCCCCATGACTTTGTTTCATATATTCTGGGCCACTTTCGTTGGGATGATCATTGGGATGCTGCCGGGCCTTACTGCTACCATGGGCATTGCTTTATTGACAGGCCTCACCTTCGGGATGGAGCCTAAAATTGCCATCATCATCTTAATCTGCGTCTATGTCGGGGCCATTACAGGAGGAAGTCGCTCTGCTATTTTACTCAATATTCCGGGAACCCCTGCGAATGCGGCTGCCTGCCTGGATGGATATCCTCTGGCCCAACGGGGAGAAGGGGGACAGGCGATTGGCCTGGCAGCCACAGCTTCTTTCATCGGAACCGTCTTTGGCCTCTTCTGTATGGCCTTCTTTACTCCTTATCTTGGAAAGATTGCTCTCGAATTTCATTCATGGGAGTTTTTCTGGTTAGCGATCTTTGGAATTATCATCTGTGGAAACCTTACGGCGCCTACAGATCCTCTCAAGGGGTGGATTGCCGGCTTCTTCGGTCTATTGGTCTCCCTGGTGGGGATGGAAGGGATTGCCGCATACTCAAGGTTCTCTTTCGGTTTCGATCAGATGAAGGGTGGGTTTGCGCTCATCCCTGTACTCGTGGGGGTTTATGGAATCGCTGAAGTCTTCGGAGGAATGAGAGAGATCGTCTTTCCAAAGGTAAGGTCAAAGGTAGGAAGAATCATCCCCAAAGCACGGGATTTAATCAATCACTATCGCCATATCCTTCGCTCCGGTGTCATTGGGGTCATCGTCGGAGCGATCCCAGGCGTGGGTGAAGATGTGGCTTCCTGGGTCTCCTATGATTTTGCGAAGCGATCGAGCAAGAAGCCGGAGGAGTTTGGAAAGGGATCATTGGAAGGCCTCATCGCCGCTGAAACCGGAGACAATGCCTGCATCGGGGGCGCCATCATTCCTGTCCTCTCCCTGGCTGTTCCAGGGAGCGCTCCTGCAGCCGTCCTTCTTGCAGCCATGTGGCTCCACGGAGTTCGACCCGGTCCGCTGCTTATGTTTGAATTTCCAAACTATATTTGGGAAGTCACTGCCATGATGATCATGGCATCTTTTGCCTCACTGGTGATCAGTCTTTCGTTTGTCAGGGCTCAGGTGAAAATACTGCTCATCCCTCGTGCCGTCCTGATGCCAATTGTTTTTGTGTTATGTGTGATCGGCTCTTTTGCCATCAATGCAAGGATCTTCGATATTTGGGTGATGTTGGGCTTCGGCATTCTCGGCTACGCCATGCGGAACTATAATTACCCGGCCGCTCCTCTGGTCCTCGGCGTCATCCTGGGAGACATGGCAGATGTCAATATGCGCCGGGCCCTCATCCGCACCGCAGGAGATATTTCACCCTTTTTCACCCGTCCGATCTCACTGATCTTGATCCTTCTCATCGTGCTCACCATCATGAGCCGGATAAAGCCTTTAAGGATATTTGTATCTGTAACCATAGCAAAAGTGAAAAAGTTATTCACAAGACAGAAATAGAGAGAATGATGAAGATGGAAGTAAACCCCGTTAGAAATTCCAGCGGGGCATTAAACCCCGCCGGAATTAATCTGAAATGTAACCCCGCTACAGAGCAGCGGAGCATTATTTCTAACGGGGTAAAGGCTGCTGTTCTGGAAAAATTTAACGAGCCTCTGGTTGTGAAAAACTTCCCCATTCCGAGACTGAAGGAGGGAGAAGTCCTGGTGAAGATTGAAGCCGCAGGAGTCTGCGGCTCCGATGTCCATATGTGGGAGGGAAGAGACCCCCGCATCCGGCTTCCCATGATCCCGGGGCACGAAGGGGCGGGAGAAATTGTCGAGATGAAGGGAGAGAAGCGGGATATTCACGGCGTTCTGCTCCGAGCAGGAGACAAAGTATTGTGGAACCGAAGTGTAACCTGCGGCCATTGCTACTTCTGCAAGGTGAAGAGAGAACCATCCCTCTGCCCCAATCGATGGGTGTACGGCATCCATACCGCCTGTTTAGAACCTCCCTACCTTACGGGGAACTACGCAGAATATCTTCTGCTGGTAGCAGAGACCGATTTTTTTAAAATCGAGATCGATCAGGACCTCCAGACCTTGGTTCCAGCTTCCTGCTCCGGAGCCACAGCAGCTCATGCCTTCGATCTTTCAAAAATGGAATCGGGAGACTCCGTAGTGGTTCAGGGCATTGGCCCTCTCGGAATCTTTGCCATCGCCTTTGCTAAGTCCTTCGGAGCCTCTCAGATCATTGCCATTGGAGGGACGGAGGAAAGGCTCAATATGTGCAAGACTTTTGGAGCGACCCACCTCTTAAAGCGCCATCGCCTCTCTCTGGAGGAACGAAAGAACGCGGTGATGGAGGCGACTCATGGGCGGGGAGTCGATGTGGCTTTCGAAATGGCTGGCGAACCGGAGGCATTGAAGGAATGTATCTCTCTTGTTCGGAATGGAGGGGCCTGCGTGTCAGCAGGTTTCGGAGAACCCCATGGAACGATCGAACTCGACTGTTTTCATGATCTCAACCGCAAAAACCTGCGTCTCCAGGGGATATGGACGAGCGATGTTCGCCACACCCAGATGGCCATTGAGTTGATATTGGCCCGACCTCAAGATTTTAAAAAACTCATCACCCACACCTTCCCTCTCGCTCAAGCCAACGAAGCTATCCATGCGATGAAGACAAAGGAGGCAGTCAAGGCAGTGTTACTGCCGCATGGATGAAACTATAAAATTCGAAGCACGAAATGGTTTAAACTTTAAGCACTAAATCTTATCCAAAGATATTTGAAATTTCCCAATAATCCCCTCCCCCTTCGACGGGGGAGGGTTAGGGTGGGGGTGGACAAAATAGAGACCATTTGGTCCCCCCTCCCCTTCATCCCCTCCCGCCGTGGGGAGGGGAGATTTTTCGGAAACATTTCAGAGAAAGTTAGAGATAAATTCTCAGACTTTCTGGTGTAAGTATCTAAACAAATCCAAAATTCAAAAGATGATACGATTTTGAGTTTTGTGGTTTGAACATTTGAGTTTGTTTAGTGTTTATGGTTTCGAGTTTAGGGTTTAACTTCTTTGTTTCGAGTTTCGATATTCGAATTTCGGATTTAATGAGAATCGATAGATAACAGGTTATCAAAGGAAAAAACGTTGAAAACCATCAACTGTGATGTCTTAATCATCGGTGCCGGAGGCGCGGGGCTTCGGGCAGCCATTGAAGCAAAAGAGACCTTTCCGAAGGGGGAAGTCGTTCTCATCACGAAAGGTCCTCTGGGAAAGTCCGGGGTGACTGCAACGGCCTGCTCCGACCGGATGGCCTTCCACGCCACACTTCCCTATACAGAACCCGGAGGTCTTGATCATTGGAAATATCATGCCGAGGATATCTATCGAATCGGAGGATACGTCTCCGATGGTGATCTGGCCGTTATTTTGGCGAAGGAATCTCAAGCCGCCTTTGAATATCTGGATCTTCTTGGAGTCCCTTTTGTGAGAAGAGAAGACGGTCGGGCGGACCAGTTCATCACCGACGGGTCTGAATATGCACGGGCCTGCTATACAGGGCCGAGGACAGCCAACCATATTGAGGAAGCCTTGCTCAGAAAAATCTCCTCAATGGATATCAAAATCATTGAACACTGTATGGTAGCAGACCTCATCAAATACCGGAGAAGGGTGATCGGGGCTTTCGGGATCGATGAGAGGGAAGACCTCAAAATCCGAGATCGATTCAAAATCTTCTCCAGTAAGGCGACCATCCTTGCCACAGGGGGCGCCGGAGAGGTCTTTGAAACCCATGTCTTTCCTGAAGGGATGACAGGGGATGGCTATGCCCTCGCCTATCGGGCTGGAGCAGGGCTGGTCAATATGGAATTCATCCAGATCGGTCCCGCTTCGATCAAAACCAGGTTGAACTGCTCCGGGAGCTTGATGAGAGCCGCTCCCAGATTCATCAATGAAAAAGGGGAAGAGTTTTTAAACAAGCATTTTCCCAAGGGGATGCCCACGGCAGACATCATCAATCTGATCTTTGAGAAAGGATCAAGCTGGCCCGTTTCTCTGGAGAAAAGAACCCATCTCATTGACGTGGCCATGTTTAAAGAGATCGCTCAAGGACACCGTGTTTTTCTCGATTACAAAGCGAATCCTGAAGGCTTTAAATTTCATGATCTGGATTCGAAGTGGCAAGAAAGGTATGAGAAAGAGATGAAGTCACAATTGGGCCCAGGCCAGAGAGCGGTTTCGCCGTTTCATCGTCTTGCGGAAATCAACCCCGATTCCATTCAATGGCTCAAGGAAAATGGAATCAACCTCCAAGCCGGAGAGCCAATCGAGATTGGACCATGCATCCAACATTTTCAAGGGGGAGTGAAGATCAGGGAAAGAGGGAACAGCTCACTCAAAGGGCTTTATGCCGCTGGAGAATGTGCAGGTGGTCAGCATGGCGCGAATCGACCGGGTGGAAATGCCTTGCTGGATGGTCAGGTCTTTGGGAAGATTTCGGGCCGTGAAGCGGCCCTGGAGGCGAAGTCTTTCGATGGGAAACGAATCGTGGATTCCAATCGAATCAAAGATTTTTTAAAAAAATTAAAACGAATGGAAAAGGGGAAAAAAACTCAAGAGTTGAGAAGAGAGATCCGATCCATTACCTCCACCTATGCCAGTGTGGTAAGAACAGAAAAGGGATTGAGAAAAGGATTGAAGGAATTGGAGAAATTGAAGAAGGTAAAACCTTCAGTAAACGAAAAGGGATTAGTCTATGCGATGGAGACGGAGAATCTATGCGTTGTAGCAGAGATGGTCTTAAGGGCGTGTCTCGCCCGGAAGGAGTCAAGGGGACCTCACCTCTTTTTTAACCGTTTTGAAGACCAAAATCCTCTTCCCTCGCAAGACCCGAAGTGGAGAAAATATATCGTCATCCAGAACCGATCGAGAAAAATGGTCCTGAAAAAAGAGATCCCGGTAGAGTTACTAATGAGTCCATAATTGAAAAGACATAGCCGTTCGTGCTGAGCTTGTCGAAGCATGGACGGCTTAATTGCCCACCCTTCGACAGGCTCAGGGTGAACGGTTTTTGCCTCTGGAAAAAGAAATGCGGTCCCCAGTGTCTAAACAATTATGGACCGATTGATAATTCTCAATCCAATGGGGTAAAAGATGAACTTAAAAATGCTCTCCTCCCCGATACAGATTGGGGGAAAGAATGCCCAAAACCGCATCGTCAATCAACCCATGGAATGCAATGACGGCGATGCTGAGGGAAATCCGACCCAACGGACCTTTGAACGTTATCGACGTTTAGCAGAGGGAGGAGCAGGCATCATCGTTGTTGAATCCCTCGCCATCACCTATGAGAGCCGGGCGAGAAAGAATCAGCTGAAGATCTCTGAAGAGACGGCCAAGAGCCTCGAGAGATTAGTAAAGGAGATGAGGGAGGTCAATCCGAAACCCCTCATCCTCTTTCAGATCAACCATTCGGGAAGAGTGAGCGGCGCCGCCTTTTCAAAAGTCGTCTCTCTTTATCCGACAGGGGATCCAGACATCCATCTCCTGACCGAAGAAGAAATTGGGAAGATTAAAGAAATGTTTGTCAAGGCGGCGATCATCGCAAGGCAAGTCGGGGCGGATGGGATCGATTTCAAACATTGCCATGGTTATCTCTGTGGAGAGATGTTGCGGCCTGCCAATACCAGGCCTGATCGATATGGTGGAGATTTTGAAAACCGAACAAGGTTCTTCAGAGAAACAACGGAGAAGATAAAGAAAGCAATTGATACGAAAAACTTCCTGATGGGAGTGAGATATTCTTTCTACGAAGGCATCCCGGGAGGTCTCGGGACAGCCGGCCCGGAGGAGGTTGAGGAGGATCTCTTTGAACCTCTTCGCTTTGCCAAAATGGTTGAAGAGATGGGGATGGACTATATCAATATCTCAGCAGGGATCCCTGCCATCACTCCGGAGATCGTGAGGCCGACGAAAAACTATCCCGAGGGAGTCTACAGACACTTTGGCTGGGCAAAAACGGTGAAGAGACTGGTCAGGATTCCGGTGATCGGTTCGGGATATAGTTATTTAAGAGACGGTAAAAATGACCTCAAGCAATCCGACCCATTAAAGAAGAGTTTTCTCTATTGGGCAGAAAAGAATCTGAAGAAGGGGCATGTGGATCTGGTGGGAATTGGAAGGCAGTCCCTTGCCGATCCTCTCTTTGCCAAAAAATTCTTATCCGACGATGTGGCGAAGGTTAATTTCTGCACTGCCTGCGGCGGGTGTAGCGTATTGTTAAGATCTCAGGCAGAGGTCGGATGCACGGTTTATAATGATTACTACAAAGAGGTCCTTAAAAAAATAAGGAAGAGTTAAAGGCTGGAATTCCCCTCTTTGGCCGCCGGCCCATAGGGCCTCTGGCCCGGAGGGCAAACCAGGGGTTAGGGGAGATTTTCAGAAGATATGAATTTCCAGTTATGGACTCCTTATTAACAATTCATGAACGAGGAAACGTGAATACGATAGAGTTGAAACCTTTTGAGAGAAACGATTTTTTGCGTTTGATCGGGTGGGTCAAAACACCGGAGTTTCTTCTCCAGTGGGCGGGGCCCGTCTTTCATTTTCCCCTCGATGAATCACAGCTTGATATTTATTTGAAAGACTCTCTGGGAAACCCGCCCCTCCGGAAGATTTATAAAGCGATGAACATCGCAGATCGAAGAATCATTGGTCACATCGAATTGAATGGCATTGATCTGCGGAATAAATTAGCAACCGTCTGCCGTGTTCTGGTCGGAGAGCCCTCTGAAAGAAGGAAGGGGATCGGTCTGCAGATGGTGAGAAAGATCCTTGAGATTGGGTTTGACCAGTTGGGACTTCACCGCATGGATTTGGTCGTCTTCGATTTTAATCAAGCGGCCATCAAATGTTATGAAAAAGCGGGTTTTAGAAAGGAAGGCCATATCCGTGAGGCCCGGAAAATCGGCACCGAATACTGGAGCCTCTATCAAATGAGCATCTTAGAACACGAATGGAGATTGAAAAGAAAAAAAGACTGAGTTTAATGATATGCCCCTCTCCCCTTTCCTCCAGGATGTCACACCCCCTTTTTTGAACCTCTCTTCCTGAAATGTTTCTTTCTGATTTCCTTTCGAAAACAGAAGAGTACAAATGGAAATCAGCAAGATAGTTTTAATCGGTTATTTATTTGGAAGGAGATTTTACATGAATGGGCTGCACTTTACTCGATTTAACACTTCATCCAAGACTCCCCAAGACTCCCTATGTTACCTGAACAGTTAGATAAAAAAACCCGTCTTTCTGCTTGACAAGCAATCTGGTATTGATATTATTCAGCTGAATCGCAATACGTTGATCTGATTGTCCCGACAAAGTAAACCTGTTAGTGAGAGGGGGGATGGAAGTGGAGGGTCTTTAAAGAGTGAGAAGGCAGGGTTTTGAAGTTCGGGGCTTATAAAACTTATAAGAATAAGGGGGGAAGATCATGAAAAAGATAACTGTTGGAGATACTTTTAAAGCAAAGGGGTTAATAGCAAAGTTACTGACAATTATATTCCTGCTCCTGATGACAGGAACGACTGTATGGGCAGAAAACCAGGTGGTTACGATCTATTTCTGCGGGACGGGAATAAAAAGTGATGCCTATGACCCGGAAAAAACAAGTTGGAAGGTTGATCCGGAATTGCTTTCCACAATGTACCGGGCTGACACTTCAGTTGAAATAGAACAGGGCCCATGGGTGTGGTATTACGGTGCGTGGACGCCGCCGAAGCACACGGACACTTATCCCGATCCGCACCATCATCATAAGTATATCGTGAATGGGGTTGGAACCAGCCCTGAGACAAACCTGGTTGATATTATTTTGGCAATTATGGGGACTGTGGACCCAAATTTGGGACCCCGGTCTTGGCACAATGTCATAGTGGAAGCACAAGAGGCATTGTTAGAGGTTTATGCCCACCATCCAAATGAAGACTTCACGGTGAATCTTTTGGGTTACAGCCGCGGAGGTATCTCTGCCATGATGATGGCACGCGCATTAACTCAACCGGGCTGGGATTTTGTTAAGAAGATCAATATCCTGGTCTATGACCCGGTACCCGGAGGGTTCGACCCGATTGGAGCGTTCGGCAATAACTTACATCTCAGCAGCAAAGTGAATCAGTATGTCGCTCTTTATGCGGAACATGAACATACATATCAGTTTGAGCCAGTGATACCCTATATTGAGTCAGACACCACAAAGCGGCTGATGGTGAAGGTTCCGGGAAGCCATGAGACGCTGGCCGGCAATCACCAGATGGATGGGCATTTCATAACGCTCTTTCAGGTTAATCCGGTCGGCTCAGATACGAGAGACCCGAACTTTAGCTATGTTAAAGACATGTCACGAGTCATCGCAGAGCAGTTACTAACCTCATATGAATGGGGGAATATACCCTTAGCCTTAGACACGGATATAGGCACCGGCGGGGTGAATTCCAGAGAAGAATTTAACACGCTCCTCTCAAACATGTGGGCTCAGAATTATTACTATACCTCTCTTTTAGCTTTCGCCCCGGTTTGGGGAACCTACGACGGGCCTTTCTCCCTGGTGGGACGTGACTACATGCTTAGGATTCTTGTTCCATGGCCCACAAACTACCACGGCAGATTGTGCTTTGTTGCGCCATACCGTCATTCACCCGAATGGCTCTGGCCCTTTCCCTGGTACTTTCCTAATGCAGAGCAGGTTTATTATCTTGACCAGAAGGTGCCCAGAATCTCTGCTGCCACCTGGGACACACTGCAGTCCCTCCGCGGCAATCCTCCTCCGGGTACGGATACTACGCCTCCAGCGCCTACTGTAGATCCTCTGCCCCCTGTCACGGGAGAGTGTTCCGTGATCATCACAGCTCCACCCACGGCCACTGACAACGTTTCCGGCACGGTCATAGGAACCACGAGTGATCCTCTCACCTATACTCAACAAGGGACGTACACGGTTACGTGGACCTATAAGGACGCCAGCGGGAATACCTCTACCCAAACTCAGATTGTGGCAGTCGATGATACCACCCCCCCTGTGATGGAGAACCTCACAGCAAGCCCGAATGTCCTATGGCAGCCGAATCACAAAATGGTGCCGGTGACTGTCAAGGCTTCTGCTTCTGACAATTGCGGCGGGAATCCGATATGCAGGATTACTTCAGTGAGCAGCAATGAACTGGAAAATGGTTTGGGCGATGGAGATATGTCTCCGGACTGGGAGATCACTGGCAACCTTACCTTAAACCTTAGAGCGGAGCGCTCCGGAAAAGGAAGCGGTCGAATATACACAATCACTATCATGTGCGCCGATGCTGATGGAAACAGTTCATCTGGAAATGTAAGGGTTAGTGTGCCGCACGATCAAGGCAAAAAATCAATGCGAAAAATAAAAAATGTCAGAAATTATCTCAAGGAGAAAGGAAAATGAAAATACAATGCTTCTATAATTTCACATAACATCAGATTGGTGTCGACTACCCTTCTGAAAGTCGGCAGGCTTTATTTTCATATTGTTTTAAAGGGAGAAGCCTGCCGACTTCACCAATCAATTACGATAAGGTGGCTTTTAGATGGCAAAAAAGATTTACAAGATCGGGTTTAACCGGTTGGGACCTCACCGCATCGATCTGGTCGTTTTCGACTTTAATCACGCAGCCATCAGATGTTATGAGAAAGCGGGTTTTAGAAAGGAGGGCCATATCCGCGAGGCCCGCAAAATCGGCAACGAATACTGGAGCCTCTACCAAATGAGCATCTTAGAACACGAATGGAGATCAAAGAAGAAAACAAACAGAGAAGAACTATGAAAAAAGAATACTATTTTCCCAAAGGGGAGAGAGGTAAATTCTATCGGCCTGACGCTAAATTGAACCTGCCTGTTTATTTGGAACCGGATTTGCGCGACTATTTCCCTGATGCGGAGTCTGTGAATAGAGCTCTTCGCTGTTTACTGCCCCTGTTATCTTCCAAAAAAGCTGGCCCATCTTTAAAGAAAAATTGATGTCTCATTCGGTACGGTTGAGGCTCTTATCCGGAGAGACAAATCTTTTAAAAAGTGCTAAAGAGCATGAAGGAGAAGGAAATACCGAATTTCCGTTGCCCCAATTTTTGACTGTATCTCCGCTTGCTCATTTTTCCCCTGCTAGGTTGAGAATACGTTGGCTGATCTCATCGGAAAGCCACAATCCAGCTTCTTCCAAGCGTTTCACATACGGTTTAATTTCTCTCGTGAGTCCTTGCTTCTTGCTTTCCAGAAGAATCCTCAGAGTGCCCCAGGTGTTTAGTCCCGCGGCCTGAGCAGTCCGTCTTGCCAGGGCGTCGTCCAAAAGGAGGATACACCCAGGATGTTCCAAGGCGAGGGAGATAGCTGCGATTTCACCCGGTCCCAAATCGACCGCCAGCCATGCGGAAGGCATATGGCTGGGATTTCTAACCGTGATCCATATGTAGCTTCCTGGATCGGGCACATCGTGCCCTCTGTTTTTCCCTTCTCGCAACTCATTAACCACCGCCTCCGGCACCCAGATTTCACCAAAAAGAAGTTGCAACCAATCTATGGCTCCGCTTCGATAAAGATAAAGCAACGGCGATGTATTACTGATCACCTTACCCATGGCTCTTTTCCAGTTCCTGTAACTCCGAGGTCAAAGGAAATACCTGGTAGCGTCCAAGGGTAAGAAGAAACTCCACGCGGCTCATACCTGCCAGTTCAGCAGCTCGTCCCGATGAGAGTCTCCCCAGCTCATAAAGCTTCACTGCGGCCAAAAGCCGAATTTCTCGTCCGAAGGATTGCGCATCGGTCTTTTCAGCCAACAAAACCCCTTCTGGTACGTCAATCATAATCTGCCGGGTACCCATAATGATTCTCCTCCATTTACGTCTTGATCTCTATACAAAATTATCTATTAATCTCCAGTTGCTTGTCAATCATTATGTTGGAGTTGGAGGGCCTGTTATTAACATTCTTAAAATAGTACCGACATCGATTTGTAAAATCCCTCCTGACCTCCCTTTGCCTCGTCGTCTACGGGGATAAAAAGGCCTAAGGGAGTCCCGCGTTTCGCGGGATTTGGCAAAGAGGGGTCAAGAGAGATTTTCTCAAATATGTCTTCTCAATTATGGACGCCTCAGAAAGAATTGATGCAGGGGGGCGGAGTGATCACGATAGAATTGAAGCCTTTTGAGAGAATTGATTTTTCGCGTTTGACCGGCTGGATCAAAACACCGGAGTTTCTTCTCCAGTGGGCCGGTCCCATTTTTAATTATCCCCTCAATGAGCCCCAGCTCGAGATTTATTTAAGAGGTTCTCAGGAAGACCCGTCCCTCCGAAAGATTTATAAAGTGATGAACACCGCAGATCGAAGAGTCATAGGTCACATCGAATTGAATAACATTGATCTGCGGAATAAAGCGGCAACCGTCTGCCGTGTCCTGGTTGGAGAACCCTCTGAAAGAAGGAAGGGGAGCGGCCTTCAGATGGTGAGAAAGATCCTCGAGATCGGGTTTGACCAGTTGGGACTTCACCGCATGGATTTGGTCGTCTTCGATTTTAATCAAGCGGCCATCAAATGTTATGAGAAAGCGGGTTTTAGAAAGGAAGGCCATATCCGTGAGGCCCGGAAAATCGGCACCAAATACTGGAGCCTCTATCAAATGAGCATCTTAGAACACGAATGGAGATCAAAGAGGAAAACAATCAGAGAAGAACTTTGAAAAAAGAATACAATTTCCCCAAAGGGGAGAGGGGTAAATTCTATCGGCCTGACGCTAAATTGAACCTGCCTGTTTATTTGGAACCGGATTTGCGCGACTATTTCCCTGATGCGGAGTCTGTCAATAGAGCTCTGCGCTGTTTGCTGCCTGTGGTGTCTTCCCAAAAAGCTGGTCCATCTTTAAAGAAAAATTGATGTCTCATTTAGTACGGACAACAGGACGATTCAGATTACAAACCTTTGCTTAACATGGATCTTATTACTCTTTGAATATTAAAGAAGTGAGATTTTAAATCCTTTCTTCCTGAATAATTTCCTGAATAATTTGGTTGATAGGTTTTAACAAAAGGTGTAGATTTCTTTTTAAAATAGATAGTTGACTTCCCTCAGATGTCGATAAAAAAAATGGCCACAACACCTTTTGCTAAGTATCAGACAGGAGGAAAGGTAAGTCCAAAGCCTAACGGAACAATGACTTTCGATGAATGGCTGGAAGAAATTGCCGACAAAATGCAATTAGATGAAAGTGATAAAAACACATTGGTGGCATGGGACACAGAAGCAGCATCGAACAGGTGTATACGCATAAACATGATCGATGATTTCGACGCACGTGGAATGCATTGTTTATATGGGCGCACAGACTCATTCCCCAAGAAGCATTCGTTCAACATGACAATCTGGAAGGATCAAAAAGATCGACTCCTGGCCCGTTTTTGGTCCCGCAGCAAGTACATCGAATGGGAATCATACGAAATTATCGGTATCAAGACGGAATCAATATTACGTTTTCGAGAAAAGGATTGTTACACAGACAAATGGATTCCTAAGTGTCTTCGAGATGCTTATGATGAGTGGATTATATACGAAGACTGGTAATATAGCCTCACAGTACTGTTTAATGATTCTTTAGAACCCCAATTGAGTGAAAAAAATAGTTCCTTCCCCTACGGTGGGGGAGGATTCAGGTGGGGGGGAGGTCCTGGACGTTCACCCCCATCCTTCCCTTCCCCCATCATAAGGGGGAAGGAGATGAGATAAGAAGCAACAAGGTTAATATATAAACCATTGTTGAATAAAATCACAATAAGAAATATGACGTCTTTTTCCCTCAATTGGGGTAGAAACGAGGCAGGATCATTCGTCTTCAGATTGTTGATAAGAATACATAAATGCTTTACGACAATCACATAGATCCTTGAGAGGAACACTTTATTATGAAAAAAACAGGAAATGATGAGAGACAATATTGGCTTTGGGTTACAAGGCCGAAATATTACCTTGACGATGATGGAGCTGAACGTTCCTTATTAGATCCAGCGAGGAGGGAAGATTTATCTTGGACTTGTCACGAAGATACAAAAAAAGGTGATCTAGCCTTATTATGGAGAAGCAGAAGAGACCTCAGTAAATTCTTGGCTAAAAAAGGGATTAAGACAAATATTGGCCGAAAGAGTGATATAGCCTATCTATTTCAAGTCTCAGATCGTGCTGGTGAAACTGGTGGAAAGATTCCAACGCCAGGTTGGGCGTACTCTTGTGGATGTGTCCCTGTTTATAAGTTTAAAAATCCCCTGACCATTTCTGAGATAAGAAAAAACCCCTATTTACAAGAATGGAATGCCCTTAGATCTAAATTTCAAAGAAGTGTTTTTAGAATATCGATTGAGGATTGGAAAAGGCTGAATAAATTATTGTTAGCAAATAATCACGGTTACAAAAATGTGTTACAAAGGGTTCAAAAAGGGATAAGTTCAAGAGTCCGTACAGAGGAGTGGATTGAAAAGAGACTGGTGAAAGATCTTAAACTTCTTAAACCATTTGGGTACAACCTCAAGTTATATGAAGATGCTGAGACAGGGGAAAAAGGTCAACAATATAATTGTGGAGTGGCGGGAATTATTGACTTGCTTTGTTATGATGAAAAGACTAAGAGGTACGTTATTATAGAAATTAAAAATTCTAGAGCTAACGAATATACCTTTGCTCAAATTTCAAGATATCTTGGATGGGTTAAGAAAAACATTTCGAGGAAGGTCAAAGGGTTGGTACTTAGTCGGGGGACGGACATGCAGTTTGAATTTGCTACCAAAGCAAACCGAAATGTTTTTCAATTAAATATTGAAGAATTAGGCTTTAAATAACTTGCTAACGAGAGCTTTTTTGTATAGATGGAGATTT
>Ga0154725_1099_pt1 | contig 27191 bp, 28 predicted proteins | sample Rifle2008BG16ft_FD_105733 | JGI IMG/M metagenome (GOLD analysis project Ga0154725, IMG submission 105733) | Deltaproteobacteria bacterium RBG_16_49_23 | reverse complement strand
GCCCCGGAGGGAGGGACTCCGAACCGGCTGAAACCAAAACGACCTGCATCCTGAATGGTTGTCAAAATTCCAGGCTCAAGAACTTCAAAGGCTTCTACTGGCGTCATCTCCAATCCTTTTCTGGCAACCGCAGAATAGCATCTGTAGCCGCACCCTTCAGGGTGCGCTATTTTCGCAGGCTAAAGCCTGCGGCTACAGTTTTTATTGCGCAACGGCCCTTTAGAACCAAACCAATAGTATGCTAACCTCATACAATAAAATTGTTTTTAGTCGCTATGCGCCATGCCCTATGCGCTCTGCGAATTCCAGTCATGGAATTCCTCCTCACTGATCGGATAGAACTGGACGAGGTCTCCCATCTGAAGTAGAGCCGGAGACTCTCTTCCGGGGTCGAATAATTCGACCGGTGTCCGGCCGATGATCTGCCAGCCCCCGGGGCTTTCCATCGAATAGATTCCGGTCTGTTTCTGTGCAATAGCTACAGAGCCTTTGGGAACTGAGAGCCTGGGCGTTTTGAGCCGTGGTGTGATTAAGGCTTCTGGAAGCTCTCCCATGTAGGGATAGCCCGGCATAAAGCCGATCATATAGATGAAGTAGGGCTTGCTGGTGTGAAGGCGGATCACTTCTTCCTGAGAGATATGATGATACCCGGCCACGAATTCCAGATCCGGTCCATAGGCGCCTCCATAGACAGCAGGGATTCGTGTCAATTTGGGTTCCGGAAATGGAATCTCCTGAAAGCCTCTTTCTATCTTTTGCAGTCTTTTTTTCAATTCTTCGAGAGGAAGGGTTAGGGGATTGTAGATGATGAGCAGAGACCGGTAGGTAGGAACGGTTTCGACAATCCCCTCGATCGCCTCATTCTGAATGGCAAGGGCCATCCGTCTCACCTTTCCATTGACTTCGTGGCTAATCTCATCCCCGAATTCAAGAAGAAGTCCCCGGTCGCCCATCAGATAGAAAAGGGTTTTGGGATAAAGGGCCATGCGTTTAAATTCCAATAACCAAATCCCAAATAATAACCAATCACCAAATTGCCCAATTTTTGGATTTTGACATCCACTCCGGCGTCTTTCAGACGAACCATTTCATGGAGATCACATTGACGCCGGAAGCTTTCAGTTCTTCCCGGATTTTCTTGACCATCTGGACGGCAGCAGGATTATCGCCGTGGACACAGAGCGTGTCCGGCCGGAGTTCGATCTCCGTCCCATCGATGGCGATCACCTTTCCTTCCAGGGCCATCTTTAGCGCCCTCCGGGCAACGACCTCATGATCCTCGATGACCGCTTCCTTCTCCCTCCGGGGAACGAGTGAGCCGTCGTTCCGATAGGCCCGGTCCGGAAATGCCTCGAAAGCGATGCGGATGCCATGGCGCCTTCCCATTTCGAGAAGAGACTCGTTCTTCGAAGAGGCGAGAGCAACCAGAATGATCTCCTTATCCACTCTGGAGACGGCGTCTGCCATTGCCTCCCAGATCTTTGGGTTGGCCACGGCCATATTATAAAGGGCTCCGTGGGCTTTCATATGTTGAAGCCTGAGTCCCTGGGAGACGGCGAAGGCCTGCAGGGCTCCTGTCTGGTAGACGACATAGTCCCGGATGTCTTCGAGGGTAGCATCGATATTCCTTCTGCCAAATCCGATCAGATCCGGGAATCCGGGATGGGCTCCCACTTCCACGCCGTATTGTTTGGCTAAGGAGACGGTCTTTCGCATCACCCCCGGATCTCCTCCGTGAAATCCGCAGGCGATGTTTGCAGAGGTGAGATGAGGGATGACCTCCTCATCCAGTCCGAGTTTGTAGATGCCGAAACTTTCCCCCACATCGGAGTTTAAGTCGATCCGAATCTTTTGGCTCATTTCCCCTCCTCCAGCGCCATCTCGATCGCTCCCTTCGGGCAGACGGAGGCACAGATGCCGCACCCTTTGCAGTAATCCAGATCGATCAGGACCTCTCCGGTCTTCTCGTCCCGGGTGATGCAGAGATCCGGGCAGAGAAGGCTGCAGATCTCACATGATTCGCATTCCCTTAAACCCAGGCAATGCTCCGCCTCTTTGATGGCCTCTTCTTTCAGAAGGCCATATTCCACAGGAGAAAACCCTTTCTTCCTCGCTTTCACTGAAAGGGTCTTTCGCTTTATTTTTGGAGCGGTTTCTTTTTTACATTCTTTGGTCATCATTTTCTATGATTTCGGATTGCGGAATGCGGAATATTCCGAAATCCACATTCCGAATTCCGCATTCGGTTCAGGAGAGATACCGAGCGATGGCTTCCGCTCCTTTCTTCCCTGCGGCAATGGCGTCAATGGCCCAGCCCGGCCCGGTGACCATATCTCCGCCGGCAAAGACGCCTTTCAGGCTCGTCTCGCCTGTCTCCGGAGCGACACGAATCGTTCCATCCGGATTCTTTTCCAGTCCCTTTAAAGGCTTTTGATCCACTCTCTGGCCAATGGCGGAGATGATCGTGTCGGCATCGACTTTGAAATTGGAGCCTTGAATCGGGACGGGTTTTCTTCTTCCATTCTTGTCGGGTTCACCCAGACGCATCCGGATGCATTCCATTCCAATCGCTTTTCCGCGTTTTCCGATCATCCTGACCGGAGCGGTGAGAAGATGGATGTTCACCCCTTCACGGGCGGCCTCCTCCACTTCTTCGGAGATGGCCGGCATCTCTTTCCTCGATCTCCGGTAATAGAGGTCAACCTTCTTTGAGCCAAGACGAAGGGCGGAGCGGGCCACATCGATGGCTACATTCCCACCTCCAATGACCACGACTTTTTTCCCGATCTCCACCTTCCTTCCGAGGTTGATGTCCCTCAGAAACTCAACACCCGGAAAGACTCCGTGGAGAAACTCACCCGGAATATCTAATTTCGAACTCCGGTGGGCTCCCATCGAAAGAAAGATGGCATCGAAACCGGATCTTTTAAGGGTTCTTCCGTTCCTTCCGAAGCGGAAAGAGTGATTGGTTTCCATCACCACACCTAATTCCCTGATTCCGTCAATCTCCATCCTGAGGATCTCTCTGGGCAGCCGAAATTCGGGTATGCCGACCGAGAGCATTCCTCCAAGAACGGGCAGGGCTTCGAAGATTGTCACCCTGAAACCGAGAAGGCTCAGATCATTGGCGCAGGCCAGACCCGCAGGGCCGGAGCCGACCACCAGGATCGTTTCACGCCTCTTCCTCTTTGTCCCCTTCCTGGCTCTCTCACTTGCTCGGCCATACTCTGCGATAAACCGTTTCAGCAACCGGATGGGAATTGGATGATCCACGCCCTCACGCAGACAGGCCTCCTCACAGGGATGGTGACAGATGAAGCCGCAGACCGCAGGCAGGGGATTGACCTCGCGAACCAGTTCGAGGGCCTCTTTAAACTTCCCTTTTGCAATCAGGGCCACATAGCCCCTGGTGTCCTGATTGATCGGGCAGGCTTCCTGGCAGGGAGGGAGAGGGACATTTCCCGGAACCGTTTTTTTCCCCATCTTTCCGCGGTAGAGGGTTCCCCGGAGGCTCTCCTCTTCCAATCGATATTCCGGGATAAACTCGGCAGGGCATCCCCTGATACAGACATCGCAGCTATGACAACGTGAAGGCTGGATGATTGGACGGTGGGTTCTTCCCTCAACCATGGGCCTTCCTCCCCAACTCCATACCGGTCCGGAGGGCCTTCAAGTTGAGCGACCGGAACCGTTCGCTGACATGCGTGGAAATCGCCTTCCGTATGGCTCCGGGCGAAACAATCCGGGTCGCTTCAATCAGGACCCCTAAAAAAACGATGTTGGCAGCCTGTTTGTTCTTCAGTCTCTTCACAGAGACATCGGTCGCCGGGATGCCGAGATGCCTTACTCTAAGATTTTCCTTTGGAGTCACAAGGCCCTGGTCGTATAGAATGAGGCCGGACTCCTCTCTGACGTCTCCACAATAGCTGTTGTATGCTCCCTGCGACATGGCAATGAGGATGTCAGCGGTCGTCAGATGGGGAAAATCGACCGGGCCATCGGAGAAGACAATCTCCGATTTACAGCCCGAACCCCTTGCCTGAGCCCCGTAAGAATTCGATCCGGAGATATACTTTCCATCGAACACGCCTGCCTGGCCCAGAAGAAGGCCTGCGAGGACCACCCCCTGACCGCCAAAACCACTCAGGCGCACCTGTTTGATCCCGGTCATGATAAAAATTCTCCTGTGATGATTTTTTCGGCCCGTTCCTCCTCGGTCAACCCCTCTGCCTCTTCCTCGAGGATGCATCGCCGGATCAGATCCTTGATCATGTCTTCCGGGCGCTCGAGGAGATTTCGCCTTCCGAATTGTGTGGGGCAGGGAGAGAGAGCCTCGATGAATGAGAATCCCTTATGGAGAAGCGCCTTCTTAATGGATTGGATGAGCGAAATGGGCTGTGTGACGGAGAAGCGTGACACATAAGTGGCTCCTGCTCCCTCCACCAGTTTGCACAGGTCAAATGGACGGTAGGGATTCCCTTCCCCCGTGGTAGAGGTCTTCGAACCTCTGGGAGTGGTCGATGCGGCCTGCCCTCCGGTCATGCCGTAGATCATATTATTGGCACAGATGACCTTCAGGTCGATATCTCTTCTCGCCGCATGGATGAGGTGGTTTCCACCGATCGAGGAGAGATCTCCATCACCACTGACAACCATGACACAGAGGTCAGGATTGTAGAGTTTTGCGCCGGTGGCAAAGGCAAGCGCCCTTCCGTGAAGGGTATGGAGGGTATCTCCGTTGTAGTGGGGGCTCGGTATCCATGCAGCGCAGCCGATGCCCGAAACGAAGAGCATTTTCTTCATATCCATCTTCAGATCATCAATGGCTCTCAGAATGAGGCCCATGAGAATGCCGTGGCCGCATCCCGGGCAGAACGGTGTCGATTTCACGCCCGGCCGTATATATTTTTCCAACGCTCTTACCATTACCCAACCTCGTTAAATCCCCCCAACCCCCCTTTTCTAAAGGGGGGCGAGGGGAGATTATACATTCTAAATCTTCCTTAACATCTCCATGATAGTATCAGGCTGGATCACCTCTCCGTTGGTCTGGCTGAGGGAGATCACATCGCAGGGGACATACTTTTTCACCTCCCCTGCCACCTGCCCAAGATTCATCTCAGGGACGATGATCTTCTTCACTTTTTTTCCAATCTCTGCCACTGCTTCGTCCGGAAAGGGCCAGAGGGTCTTCAGCCTCAGCATTCCAACCTTCGTTCCGTCTTTTCTCATTCTTTTTACCGCATAGAGGCTGGTGCGGGCTGTAAATCCATAGGCGACCACAGCCATCTCCGCATCCTCTAAGAGATAGTCCTCCGTTTCGATGATCGACCTCTTATGGTTCAAAATTTTTTTGTTGATCCGTTCGACGAGTCTGGCGTGAGCCTTCGGGTCGTCCGTTTTCCGGAACCCGTAGGCATCATGGGTGGATCCGGTCACTGAGAGTCGCTCTCCCTCTCCGAAGGAGGGCATGGGAGGCACGCCATCTTCCCCCTCGATATCAAAAGGGGCTCCTCCTTTCTTTTTCTTTCTGTCCCAGACCTCCACTTTGGCGGCAACCCTTATTGTTTCCCTGAGATGGCCGATGGCTTCATCCGCCATCACCATGGCTGGAACGCGGTATTGCTCACTGAGATTGAAGGCTCGAAGCGTCAGGTCATACATTTCCTGCGAAGACCAGGGAGAAAGGGCAATCACCTGGTAATCGCCATGGGAACCCCATTTGGCCTGCATGATATCTCCGCTTCCGACTTTCGTGGCCTGCCCGGTGCAGGGCCCGGCTCTCTGGACATCGATGATGACACAGGGGGTCTCGGTAAAAGCGGCATACCCGATCGACTCCTGCATCAGGCTGAATCCGGGTCCGGAGGTGGCGGTCATTGCCCTGGCGCCTGCCCAGGAAGCCCCGATCACTGCCGAGATGGAAGCGATCTCGTCCTCCATTTGAATGAAGACTCCGCCGATTTCGTTCAGACGGACAGCCATGCGTTCCATCAACTCGCTCGACGGAGTGATTGGGTAGCCCGCATAAAACCGGCATCCTGCGGCGATCGCCCCTTCTGCCGCGGCTTCATTTCCCGAGAAATAATAGGTCCCTTTTGGAAAAGGGGATTTCACCCATCTGGACGCCATTTTCCACCTGTCAAACAATCCAAAATTTTGACTCCCTCCCCGGGAACCCGTATCCTTCCTGCTATTCTTTTTTAACAGAAAAGAAAACTCTTGACAAATAATAAATTAAAAGCGATAAAAGGTTTAATATATTAAAAACACATGGAGGTGAAAAAAATGTCCTGTGGAATGAAGCACCCCAAACCGAAAAAAACGACAAAGAAAGCCGCTCCAAAAAAGAAGAAGTAGTGGAAAAATCATTTCATGACCGTAACCCTTGAAAGAGTTATTTTTTTACTTGACAAGGAAAAGGATTTTTGTTATCCGTTTTCTCTAACCGCATCGGTTAAGTTTAATTTTGCGATTAATTCGTTTATCTATTAAGAAAGGAGGTGAAGGTAATGAAGAGAATGGTATGTATCTTTTTGGCATTGGCGATGTTGGCAATCTTTTCTTTCGGGTGCGGAACAGCAGGAGACATAAAGATTAAATGCCCGAAATGCGGCGCCGTGTTCACAGTGGATGAGGGCTTAGCAGAAATCCAGAAGAAGGGTTTCTAATCCTCCCTCTACAACAAGCTTCATCATCCTGTGGAGGAAAGAAGAAAATTTAAAAAGGGAAGAGGATGGCTCTCTTCCCTTTTTTTTCGTAACACTTTAGCATTTTGAAATAAGTTATCTAATCCCCCTTCATTCCCCTTTGTCAAAAGGGGGAAATATTTTACCTCCCTTTGACAAAGGGAGGTGAGGAGGGATTTTAAAGATTTATTTCAACCGCTTGTTACGATTTCAGAAAGAGAATTCTATAGAAGTCTTTTCCCTGTTGAGGATGGCCGAGAAGAAGGTCCCCCCTAAGAACTTCGGAATCCCTTCGGAGAGTTCGTTGATGATCTCATTCGCCCATTGGCTTCCCACCTCGCCTAACACATCGATGGGGATGAAGATATTTCTCGTCTGTTCGGTGGTCTTATCCTTTTCACATTGACGCCAGACCCAATTCCGGGTCAGCACCTCCTGGTCATCCCGATAGACCAGCTCCCCTTTCGGAACGGCCGCCCTCTCCCCGCTCCCCATGGGAGTGAAAGGTTCCCATCCTTCGGTGAACCGGAGATAGATATTTCCCCGGAGCGTATCCAGGTCGTGTCCTCCCATAGGGACAAGATACTTCAGAGAGACGCTGTTATAGAGATCGACCAGGGAATTGATCTTAGGAAAAGGGTCTCCTTTGAGAATTCTCCTTGCTATCGATTCCACAGAACTTGGGAACTTGCTTCCCGAAATGCCGAGTTTGGCAAAGGCATTTCTCCAGGGCTTGATCCTGGGATGATCCTGAGCTTTATCCCCAATGAAGTTCTTCTTCAACGCTTCGACGGCTTGCTGGAGGAGTTGATCAATCTCGCTGGAAGGATGGGTATTGTCCAGACCCCCTGCCACTACCACCCCGATGGTGAGATCGGGCAGGAGATCGAAAAGCTCCTTCTGTATGGAAAAATACATTCATTTCCCCCTTTTACCCCTCGAAGCTCATAAGGAGCGTAGTGGGGTTTTGTTCCAACTAACATTGTGAATATAAAATGTCAACCAATATAAAATTCTCAGCATTTCCTCGCCATCACAAATCCTCTCTCTCTCCCCCCTTTACCAAGAGACTGTGTCGTAATTTACCGTTCGCCCTTCGACACGCTCAGGACGAGCGGACTTATGACACCGTCTCTGTAACACTTTAGCTTTTTGAAAAAGGGTATCTAATCCCCCTTCATCCCCCTTTGTCAAAAGGGGGGAATGTTTCTCCTCCCTTTGGCAAAGGGAGGTGGGGAGGGATTTTAAAAAGTTTATTTCAAACCGCTAAATTGTTACCAGCCTCTAAAAGGGGGGGATTATTCTTGACGAAAAAAGCTACTTCCTTTATAGTGACTACCAATGGAAATAAAACCCACAATCTTAGTCGTAGACGATGAATTGGGAGCGAGGCAGTCCCTTGAAGTGATCCTTGAAGAGGACTACCGTATGCTGAGCGTTGAAAGCGGCAAGGAAGCGCTGGAGATCCTTCAGAGAGAGCCCGTCAATCTCATCCTCTTGGATGTGAACATGCCCGATATGGACGGTCTGGAGGTTCTTCGAAGGATCAGGGCGCAGGACGAAGAAATGGACGTCATTATGGTCTCCGCCCTCAATCTGGCCCGTAAGGCAGTCGATGCCATTCGATTGGGAGCCTACGACTATATCACCAAGCCTTATGAACCCGAGGACATCCTCTCGGCGGTGCATCGGGTTATCAACAAACAGAAACTCCAAAGGGAGTTGGATTTTCTCCGGAGAGAGGTCCAAACGGTTCGCGGATTCGATCAGATCATCAGCCAGAATAAAAAAATGTTAGAAATTTTCGAACTCATCAAAAAAGTGGCTTATACCTCCACGAACATATTGATCACCGGGGAAAGCGGGACAGGCAAGGAGCTGGTCGCCCGCTCCATCCACCGCCAGGGAAATCGAAAGTCAGGTCCTTTTGTGGCTATTAATTGTGCGGCTATTCCTTCCGAATTGATGGAAAGCGAGATGTTCGGCCATGAGAGGGGAGCGTTTACCGGGGCCCATACGCGAACCATCGGGAAATTTGAGCATGCCAATGGAGGGACCCTCTTTCTCGATGAAATCTCCACATTGAGGACCGACCTGCAGGCGAAACTCCTCCGGGTCCTTCAGGAAAGGGAAATCGAGCGGATCGGTTCAAACAGACCCATCAAAGTCGATATCCGGGTCATTGCCGCCACGAATACGAACCTCGAAAATGTTGTGACCCAGGGGAAATTTCGCCAGGACCTCTACTTCCGGCTCAATGTTGTTCCTGTCTCCATCCCGCCCCTTCGGGAGAGAAAAGAGGATATCCCCCTTCTGGCTAAACACTTCCTCAACAAATTTAACATTTCTTTTAATAAGAAGATTCCAGGATTCTCTGAAAAGGCATTGGATGCCCTTTCCCGGTATCATTGGCCGGGAAACATCCGGGAATTAGAGAACCTCATCGAGAGGATAACGGTCCTTTTTCCTGGTGACGATAAGATTGATTTAGAGAATATTCCTATCGAAATTCTGATGTCCTCCGGCCCGGGTGGGGGCGATTTTGATAAACCCCAGACAGGGCTCATTAAACTGAGAGAGGAGTTTGAGAAAAGAGTGATGCTCAATGTCCTCGAAGCAACCCGGTGGAATCAAACCGAGGCGGCGAAAATCCTGAGGATGAATCGGAGCTTCTTCATTAAAAAGGCCAGGGATCTGGGGATTTTTTTTAAGGCCGTTTGATTGCCCTGTTTTCTTTTTTTCAAATTGTATCCGATCACCTACAATTTAAACTCTTACAGTGATATCCAATAGTTTTCCATCCTTTTCTCTCTTTCTTCCAATTCACTGTCTGCAACCACATACAATCAATCAAGAGTCGATTGCCCGGACATTGTGAATCGTGTCTGCCAAAACATCTTTAATAATAATCGATTAAGCAATCTAAGGAAGTCTTTCATTTTCTGGCATCCAACTTGCTCAACTCATAAGTATCCTGTTCTGCTTTTTCCATTTTTTTTAAATCCATTACAAAGGAGGTGATATCATGAAGAAGATCGCAATCGAGCTGCTCATCGTTGCATTGTCAGTGATGGCCTATGTGCTGCCTGTCTTGGCTGAAAGCGGTGGATGGTAATTTTTCCCCTCATCTTCTAACCTGCAAGACATAAAAGAGGCGTATCCTGCAATCAGGTTATGCCTTTTTTATTAATAACCTTTGACATCCTTCCTATTTCTCCCTATATATATTTAAAAGCCCTCTAAAATTTAGGACTCTTTTACCAATGGGATTCAAAGTTTTAATATTTATTTTAGTCATCTCAATTTCCTTTACCCTACTCTTTGATCGGAATGGTTTTTCTACAGAAAAGAGATCCGATATCCCAGGAACTGGAGGAACTTATCGAAGGCCTCTCGAATTCAACCCCAAAACCCTCGACCCACCTTTATCCCTCGACATGTATGCGGTAAATATCATCCAGCAAGTTTTTGACGGGTTAGTTCAATTCGATAAAGACCTCAATATTATCCCGGCAATTGCAAAGTCCTGGAAGGTCTCACCGGATGGTCTTACCTATACCTTTTATTTAAGAGAAGGGGTTAAGTTTCATAATGGAAGAGAAGTTGTTGCTGAGGACTTTGTCTATTCCTTTACACGAGTCATCGATCCTAAAACAAAATCTCCTGCCGCCAGTTTATTAGACAGAGTCATAGGGTTTAAAGAATTTCAGGAAGGGAAGATATCCACTGTAAAAGGACTCAGAGCAATTGATAAATATACATTTGAAATTAAACTTACCGAGCCTTATTCTCCATTTTTATCCATTTTAGGGATGAACAAGTTTAAGGTATTACCGAGAGAAGAAGTCGAAAAATCAGGAACGGATTTTGGGAAATCGCCGGTAGGGACAGGGCCATTTAAATTCATATCCATGAAAGAAGGAGAAGAGATTGTCCTTGAGGCGAATAAGGACTATTTTGAAGGAAGACCTTATCTTGATAAGATTGTTTTTAAAATCTTTCATGGAGCACCAAGGGAAAAGATTCTAACAGAGTTTAAAGAGGGGGGCTTGGAAGAATCTTTTATTCCTCCGGAGGAAATAGAGGAAATCCTAAAGCAAAAAAAATATTCATTTATTCAAAAACCTCTTCTCTCTTTGAGATTCTATGGGTTTAATTTGCGAACAAAACCCCTTGATAATAAAAGACTGAGAAAAGCTATCAATTTTGCCATTGATAAAAAGTCCATCATTTCTGAAATTCATAAAAATCAATTCCATTTGGCAAAAGGAATCCTTCCTCCTGGGATGCCTGGATACGATCCTAAGAGAGAGCCCTATCCCCATAATGAAACTCTTGCCCAAAAATATCTGATGGAATCAGGTTATGGTAAAGATAAACTTGCCCCCACCTTGGCAATATGGAGCGCATCCAAATCAGATGCTGCACAAAAGGAGTTGAATGAAATTAAATCTCAGTTAAATAAGATAGGTATTCAAGCAATTATCCATTACGAAACAAACTGGCCAAATTTTTTATTGATGCTAAGGGACCATAAATTCCCAATTCATATCCACGCCTGGTATGCTGACTTCCCTGATCCGGATAATTTCTTAGGAATACTCTTTCATTCAAAATCAAAATATAATTATTGGGCTTATCAAAATAAGGAAGTAGATCGTCTCCTCGATAAGGCAAGGGCAGAGAGGGATTACCTCAAGCGGATGGCAATGTATCGGAAGATTGAAGAAATTGTATTGGATGATGCGCCGATCGTTCCTATGGTGAACCATTTATTCCAGATGGTCTATCAGCACTATGTCAGGGGTGTTGAGGTGAGCGCACTCGGCGGACCTTATATCCCAATGAAAAAGATTTGGCTGAAAAAGAAATAATCATCGGTTTTGTAATATAATACTTTAGCGCTTTGAAAAAGGCTGTCTAATCCCCCTTACTCCCCCTTTGTCAAAAGGGGGAAATGTTTCTCCTCCCTTTGGTCTCCGACCCAGAGTGGTCTCCGACCCGGAGGGCAAAGGGAGGTGGGGAGGGATTTTAAAAAGTTTATTTCAAACCGTTAAATTGATCCTTAGTTTTTTAATCTCCCCATCCAAATGGATTCTAAAAAAGAACCTAAATCCATTCGCCTTCAGACCCGGCTCATCCTTTACTCCACGCTCGTCATTCTCCTTCTCATGGCTCTGGTCATTATCATCGTCGAAAAGCGGCAGTCTGAAACGATTCAGGAGGAGGCACAAAAACGGGGTGTCACCATGGCGAGGCATTTGGCAGCGGTGAGCACGAACGCTCTTCTTACTTATAACTATGTTATCCTCGAGCAGAATGCGGAGCGGGTTGTCCTTGAGGAAGAAGTCCTCTATGTCATCATCCACGATAAAGAAGACAAGGTGGCCGCCTACAGTCAGCATGATGAGAAACAGGGGATGATCCTCACGGACGAAGTGAGTCAGAAAGCTGCCAGAGCCAGAGCCCCATTGATTCAACCGATTCTCTATGGAGAAAAAGAAGTCAGGGTCCTGGATATCTCCATCCCGGTTTATATTAAAGAATCTCAGGAGAAGTGGGGGACCATCCGGATTGGTCTCTCGTTAGAAGGGATGTCCAGTCAGATTTTAAAGACACGCCTCAATCTCCTCCTTCTGGGTGGTTTTGCCATTGTCCTTGGTATCCTTGGATCGGTTTTCTTCGCCAGGCGAATCACCCAGCCTATCTCAAAGCTGGTGGGGACGACGATCGCCGCTGCGGAAGGAGATCTTGAACAGGCCATTGACATTCATACAGGAGATGAAATTGGGGAACTGGGGAAAAATTTTAACCATATGATCGAACAGATTCGCCTCCACCGCAATGAACTGGAAGACCGCCTCCGTCAGATCACTTCCCTCAAGGCTTACAATGATAATATCCTCGCCTCAATGACCAATGGGCTCATCACCGCAGATTCGGAGTTGAAGGTCGTCACCCTTAACGAGAGAGCCGAGCAAATTTTAGAAAAAACGAAGGAAGAAGTCGCAAATCGTTCGCTTGATCAGGTATTGGGCGATCGGCATCCCCTTTATGGAATGATGGCTGAGACATTTGCTCAAGACAGGGTGATATTCCAACCAGAAATAGAGGTGAAAAGGAGTGAGGAACCGATGTGGTTGACCGCAAGCGCTTCGGTCCTCACCGATGGAGAGGGGAAGAAAATTGGCGTTTTAGCGGTTTTTCAGGATATCACCGGCATCAAGGCCCTCGAAGAGAAACTCCGGCAGGCAGACCGGCTGGCCGCCATGGGAACTGTCTCCGCAGGATTAGCCCACGAGATTAAAAACCCCCTCTCAGCCATCAAGACCTTTGTTGCGCTACTTCCCAGAAAATTTCAAAATCCCTCTTTTATGGAGAAATTCAATATTACGGTTCCAAGGGAAATCGACCGGATCAATCAACTGGTAGAGGATCTGTTGGAGTTGACCAGAATACGAGAACACCTATTTGTTGCCCTGGATGTAAACCATCTCATCCTTCAAGTCATTGACCTTTATAGTGAAGAGATGAAAAAGAAACAGATCCATTTCGAAAATCATCTGGACGGAACGATTTCCCAGATTCAAGGCAATGCAGAAACGCTCTATCGCGCCTTCTCCAACCTTGTCATCAATGCCATCCAGGCCATGCCCAATGGCGGAACACTTCGTATCTCCACAGGCTTAATAAGCTCAGAAAATCCCGACTTGAGAATCGCTTTCAGCGATACAGGGATGGGGATGGATGCGGAGACGACAAAAAACATTTTTAATCCCTTTTTTACTACTAAAGATAAAGGCGTTGGACTCGGAATGGCCCTCACCCATAAAATTATCGAAGACCATAAGGGAACAATCGAAGTCGTAAGTGTAGAGGGAAAAGGGGCCACCTTTGTCTTGAGCCTACCTGTTGCAAAAAAATAGAGTTGTATTCGAACGCATACAATTAGAAAGAATCACCCCCCAAGACCACCTCATCTTCATCAGGCAATAACTTATTATATTTAAAGGACTATTCTTTTTTACCCTTAAGATGTGCCCAATTGGCATTTGCTTTGCGAACCATAACATAAGGTCAATATTTTGTAATTTTCTGATGCCTTATGGGAGGGGAATAGCAGATTAAATCAACTCAATCTGGAGGGTAAAGATGAACAATTTCACCAAACGCATTCTGATAGTGGATGATGATAAGGGAATCCTGGACTCCTTCGAAGTCCTCCTGGGCGACCGTTACGATCTCGTCATGGCGGATAACGGTTATGAGGCCCTGAGGATTATCGAAACCGAACAGCCACATCTGGTGTTTTTAGATATCAAAATGCCCGGTCTGGACGGCATGGATGTGTTGAAAAAGCTTCATGAGGAGCAGAAGAATGTGGAGGTCGTCATCATCACAGCCACCCACCGGGAGGAGACAGAAAGAGAAGCCAAATCATTAGGAGCCATCGATTTCCTGATGAAGCCTCTCAATATTGTTGATGTCGAGAGGATCGCCTCACAGGTTCTCTCTTAATCGCTAAGGAAGGGGAAGGTTGGGATGAAGCTTCAACAAGGCGCAAGAAAAAGGGATCGTTTTGCAAAAAAGAAAGAAGAAGCGGAAGAAGAGAAAGGACTTCTTCCAACTTCTGGAATCGATTACCGGACTTTGTTGGAACAGATTCCGGCAGTCACTTACATCACTGCCCTTGATGAGACAGGAAGTCGACGCTACATCAGTCCCCAGATAGAGACCATGCTGGGTTTTCCATCCTCTGAATGGTTAACCGATCCCCAACTCTGGTTCAGGCGGATCTATCCTGATGACAGAAAGCGTATTTTAACAGAGTTTTACAAGAGCCATGGGAATGGACAGCCGTTTCGATCTGAATATCGCTTGATCGCCCGTGATGGCCATATCGTCTGGGTGCGTGATGAAGGGACAGTGGTGAGGGATGAATCCGGCCATCCCTGTTTCATCAGGGGTTTCATGTTTGATATCTCAGAACTTATGCAGACCAAAGAAGCGATTCAGAAGAGCGAGGCAAAATTTCAAACCATTTTTGAAGGGATGGCTGTCGGCATCGCCCTGGTCAATACGGATGGGCGGGTCATGGAGAGCAATCAGGCCCTTCAAAAAATGCTGGGCTACGGGGTAGAAGAGGTTTACGGCAAAGTTTTGAATGAACTCGCTCACCTGGAAGATGCCACAAAGGATCTGGATCTTCACAAAAAACTTATTGCGGGCGAAAAAGAACATTATCAAATAGAGAAACGTTACATTCGAAAAGATGGAGAAGTCGTCTGGGCTCGCCTGAATGTCTCTCTTGCGACCGGATTGAGAGAGGTCTCTTCATACACCATCCACATGATCGAGGATATCACCGCATGGAAGCAACTGGAAACGCAGTTCCTTCAATCCCAGAAAATGGAGACGGTGGGCCAGCTTGCAGGCGGCATCGCTCATGATTTAAATAATCTCTTCACCGTCCTCAGCGGTTATTGCCAGCTCTCCCTGCTTGAAATCAAAGAAGATCATCCCTTGAGAGAGAATTTGGAAGAGATCAGGAAAACCACGGGGCGAGCCGCTGAATTGACACATCAACTTCTGGCGATCAGCCGGCGCCAGGTTCTGGACATGAAAGTCCTCGACCTCAACCAGCTTCTCATGGGTCTGGAGAGGATGTTGGGCCGGGTCATTGGAGAAGATATCGATCTGATCACCCGCCTGGCTGAAGATCTGGGAAGGGTGAAGACCGACCCAGGCCAGATCGAACAGGCCATCCTCAATCTGGTCGTAAATGCGAGGGATGCCATGCCCAATGGCGGAAGGCTCATCATCGAGACCGAAAATGTTGAATTGGATAAGTCTTATGCTCGATCCCATTTCAATGTGACACCGGGTCGGTATACCCTGCTCTCCGTGACCGATACGGGATGCGGTATGTCACCGGAAGTCAAAGAGAAGATCTTTGATCCATTCTTTACGACCAAGGGAAAGGGGAGGGGGACAGGGCTGGGGCTTTCTATGGTTTATGGCATTGTAAAGCAGAGTGGAGGTTACATCTGGGTCTACAGTGAAATCAATCAAGGGACGACCTTCAAGATCTATTTGCCCTGGGTGGATGAAGAAGCAGATGACCTCTCCCGCCAGGAGGAGACAGGCGATTTCCCGCAAGGAGACGAAACCATACTCCTGGTGGAAGATGAGGATTCATTGCGGAGCCTGACAGCCAAGGTTCTGCGTGATCAGGGTTACACGGTATTGGAGGCGGCCAATGGGGATGAAGCAATGAAATTGGCCCGTGAGCTCGCCCATAAGAAGATACACCTCGTGCTCACAGATCTGGTGATGCCACAAATGGGAGGCAAAGAACTGGTTGAACAGTTCAAACCCCTTCATCCCGATGCCAGAATCCTCTTTATCTCAGGATACACCGATGGGGTCATGATCCATCAGGCCTCCCTCCAACCCGGAACGCCTTTTTTACAAAAGCCCTTCTCACCCATGGAACTTGCGAGAAAAGTGCGTGAGGTTTTGGACCAGTAACCTATCTGTTCGTCTATCTTAAACCTCCTCATCCCTTATCTTTCCAAATCTTTCCAACCGACCTTGACGGGTCAACCCAATTTCTATATAGTGCCATTACTAATGAGTCCATAATTGAGAAGGCATATTTATACTGCTCCGACAAATCCCCATCCCCCTCCTAGCCTCCCCCTTGAAGTGGGAGGAATCACGCGGAGCGCGTGACGATTTCCCTCCCCTCTCAGGGGGAGGGAAAGGGTGGGGGTGGGGTTAATAAATTATGGACCGATTAATAACAACCGGGTTTTCCGAAACTGGGTTTGGGCAGTGTAACCCCCCTCTATTCCCCCCTTAAATTAAGGGGGGATGAAGGGGGGTTAAGCCTTAACATAAGGGGAGTTACCCACTCAATGCCTGGATGAACCAAAACATTGTAGGAAAGGAGTTTCATGGAAAGGGAGCTAACTCCAAAAAGGATGCGGTATTTAAAAAAGGACTATTCGAGGGGATTTATTGCGGACTGTGGTTTTAAGGCAGTCCATTATCAAAGGGGCTATCTGATGTCCCGCCTGAAAGTATTGACCCGTCATCGGCAGCAGGATAATTACATTCATGCCGGGGTCATCGCCACGATGGCTGACCATACCGCAGGGTATGCCGCCTTCAGCCTGGTTCCGGAGGATCATCGCATTTTGACGATAGAATTTAAGATCAACTTTCTCCAGCCCGCTTATGGTAAGACCCTCATCTGTAAATCCCGGATTCTTCGGGAAGGCGGCCAGATCCTGGTGGGAGAGAGCGAGGTGTTTGATCAAAGGGCCGATGGAGAAGAATTGGTGGCCAAGGCCATGGTGACTTTAAGATCGATTCATCAGAGCAAGATCAAACTCGTGAGGCTTTCCTAAACTGCCTGCCCCGCCCACGGTCGGGACCGGGGCAGGCAGGCAGTTACTGAAACACTATTTGCTCATCAAATATTCTTGGATCGAATTGGCGGCTTTTCTTCCTGCGCCCATAGCCAGGATGACCGTTGCCGAGCCCGTCACAATATCTCCTCCTGCCCAGACCTCGGGTTTATTGGTCTTTCCAGTCTCAAGGTCAGCCACAATGTATCCTCTCTTATTCAGTTCAAGCCCCGGGGTGGTTGCGGGAAGAAGGGGATTGGGGCCTGCACCGATGGCGACCACCGCCAAATCGCATTCGAGCTGGAATTCCGAACCCTTGATGGGGACGGGCCTTCGCCTTCCTGATTCATCAGGCTCTCCCAGCTCCATCCGGAGGCACTCGACACCCGTGACCCACCCATTATCATCTCCTAAAAACCTTATCGGAGCGGTCAGAAGGTGGAATTGGACCCCCTCTTCCTCTGCATGGTGGATCTCCTCAATACGGGCCGGCATCTCATCCCTTGACCGGCGGTAGATAATCCGGACCGTATCCGCCCCCAGACGGAGGGCGGTTCTTGCCGAATCCATGGCCACATTCCCGGCTCCGAAGATAGCTACATTCTTTCCCCGGGCAATGGGTGTGTCATATCGCGGGAAGAGGTAAGCCTTCATCAGGTTGGATCGTGTCAGATATTCATTGGCTGAATAGATCCCGCAGAAGTTCTCACCGGGGACATTTAAGAACTGTGGAAGTCCTGCGCCCAGACCCAGGAAGATGGCGTCATATTCCGTGAGCAGTTCATCCACGGTTTCAATTCTTCCTACGACACAATTACATTCCACTTTTACGCCCAGCCGTTCCAGGTAGCTAACCTCAGCCTGAACAATATCCTTGGGAAGACGGAATTCCGGAATCCCATAGATCAGGACGCCTCCGGTTTTGTGGAGGGCCTCGAAGATGGTCACCTCGTGCCCTTTAAGGACTAAATCTCCTGCCACGGTCAAACCCGCGGGTCCGGAGCCCACCACCGCCACCTTTTTACCTGTGGCAGGCGCCTTTCCGGGAATAAAGACCTCTTCCTTCTCTTTCTCCCAATCGGCCGCAAATCTTTCCAGACGACCAACGGCAACAGGCTCTCCCTTCTTTCCAACAATGCACACCTTCTCGCACTGGTCTTCCTGCGGGCAGACACGGCCGCAGACGGCAGGAAGGCTGTTTCGTTCCTTCAGTTTCCGTGCCGCCCCGACAAAATCTCCATCCTGAATCCGTTTAATAAAAGCGGGGATATCGATTTCCACGGGACATCCCTCAATACATTTAGGTTTTTTACACTGGATACAACGGCTCGCTTCGAGCTGGGCCAATTCAGGTGTATATCCCAAAGGGACCTCATTAAAATTTTTCGCCCTCACTTTGGCTTCCTGCTCCGGCATCTTCTGCCTTGGAATCTTCGGTTTCTCTTTTTTCTCTTTCTCGACCATTTCCATCCCCCTTTACCCTGTTAGAAATAATCCCTCGCCCGGTTTCGAGTCGAAACGACTTGAATGTCTAACGGGGGTTTATCTTCCTATTTCTTTAAATCGATCCAGAGAGGCCTTCTCCTCTGTAAGATAGGCTCTCTGTCGCTTGACCAGCTCATCATAGTCGACTTCATGTCCGTCGAATTCAGGACCATCCACGCAGCAGAACATCGTCTTGCCTCCCACGGTGACCCGGCAGGCCCCGCACATTCCGGTGGCATCGACCATAATGGGATTCAGGCTGACCATGGTCTTCACCCCGTACCCCTTCGTCAATTTGCACAGGAACTTCATCATCGGCACCGGTCCGATCCCCACCACCAGTTTCACCTGATTCTGCTCATCGAGGATCTTCTTGAGGACATCCGTCACGAAACCATGATGGCCGTAACTTCCGTCATCGGTCGTTACCCGTAAATCATGGCTGGCTGCCTTCATCTCCTCTTCGAGAATGAGAAGGTCTTTGTTTCGGGCCCCGATGATGGCGATCACATGGTTTCCCGCCTCTTTATAAGCTTTGGTGATCGGGTACATGACAGCCACGCCCGTTCCGCCTCCCACACAGACCACGGTTCCAATATTTTCGACATGGGTTGGCTTTCCAAGGGGGCCGATAATATCCTGGATAGCATCTCCCACGTTGAGTGTCCTCAGAAGGGCGGTGCTCTTTCCCACGACCTGAAAGATCAAATCAATGGTTCCGGCAGACGGGTCTGTCCCTCCCATCGTCAGAGGAATCCTCTCCCCTGTCTCATTGGCCTTCACGACAACAAACTGTCCTGGCTTTGCTTTCCTGGCGATTCGGGGCGCATCCACCTTGAGATGGCAGACCGTCTTCTCAGCCATCTCTCTTTTATATGTGATCTTATGCAAAATACCCCCTCCTTTCTGATAAATATTTCACAAAGTCAGTTAATATATAAATTAGACAAAAAATAATGTCAAATCTTTTAATGGTCTTTATCGAAATTAACTTGACATAAGATTAAGTTTCTATTATAAAAGATAAAATTCCGCTGTTCATTAGGCAAATCTCCTGAACTTAATAAAAAGTTTTTGGGCACCCCTGGAGGCTCTTTAGAAAGTCCTGGGGGTTTTAAATTGAAAAAGGAGGAGAATGATGAGCCAAAAACTTTATGTTGGGAATCTTCCCTTTGGGGCTTCGGAGGAGGCATTGAAAAACCTTTTCGCAGAAGCAGGAACAGTCGAATCGGTTAAAATCGTTGTCGATTCTTATTCAGGTCGGTCGAGGGGGTTTGGCTTTGTGGAGATGTCCTCAAAGGATGAGGGGGAAAAAGCGATTTCCCTGCTTAACGGAAAGACCTTTATGGAACGGGCCCTGATTGTGAACGAGGCGAGGCCTCAGAAGAAAAAGAGCGGAGAGTTCAGGGGCGGCAGAAGGGATAGAAACAGGTAACCAGCCAACAAGGGCGAAAGGTAAATACTTTGGAAGTTAAAGTTCAAAACAATCAGATCGAGAATGCCATCAAAGCATTGAAACGCCAGCTTGCCAGGGATGGCATTCTTAAAGAGCTGAAAAAGAGAAGAGCTTACGAGAAGCCTTCCGTTAAGAAGAAGAGGAAACAACAGGAGGCGAGAAGGAGAAGACAGAAGGCTGCACGGAGATTTTCAAGATAAAGAGACCTTTAACGGGATTCATCGGGAGTCTCGGATAGGTTGTAATAATTCTTTTTATAAGAATCTCTCAATAGGGTGAGCGATTCTTTCACTTCACTAAAGGATCGTTTTAACGCCTCGTACTTCCTCTCCATCTCTCCATTTTTCGCGAGGGCCTCTTCCAATCGGGACTGGAGGTCCCGGTTCTCCTCATGGAAATGGGAAGCCTCACGCTCCTTCATCTTTCCTCTGATCTTGACCAATTCGTTCTGATCCATCTGGGATTCCAGTTCCCGAACGCGGCTCAACGCCTCATCCCTCTCTCTGCCCGTCTTGGTCAGGTTTTCCTTCAGGCTCCTCCAATCCTGCTGAAACTCATGTATTTTCTGTAAGGCTTCTTCATTCTCCTCTTTCAGATAGATCGATTCGGCATGGGCCTCTTTGAACCTCTGGAGTTCTTTCCTCTCCGCCTCCAACTGGCTTCGCAACTCCTTATTGTCCCGGGCGAATTGATGAATGGTCTTCTGGTAGGAAGTCAAGTCCATCTCCAGGGCTTTCTTCGTCCGGCTTGAGACGAGAAGCTGGGTGTGGAGATCCTCAATCAGCCTCGGCACATCGAGGTCCTCCTGCATTGACTCCGTGGTTGCCCTGATGGGTTCGAAAATCACCGTCTTTTCAACCGTTTTTTCCGGAGGCCTTATTTCCTGGATCACTTCAGGATGATCTTCTTCGAGAGGCTGGAATTCTTCTTCCTGTTCCTGAAGAAGAGGTTCCTCCCATTTCTTCATCTTCGGCATCTTTCCCGCCACGCTCCGGTCGAATCCATCGGCTGTCATAACCTGCGCCTTTACCTTCATCTTCCCGTCTCCTCGTCCCCGCCGGGTCTGCTCTGGCGTTTCATTGTAACGTTAAGGTTTACCCCGTTGTTGCATAAAGATGCGGTTGAATCAACTGCATACCCCCATTAAAAGGCTGTTTCTATCCTTTTGAGGATAACTCCCAAAGGTCACTCTTGGATTGATCCGGGTGACGACATTGATTTGACAGCCTTCCCTCTCTGGGTAAGGGGTTTGTAAATCCATGCGCCGAATTTAATGCAACAACAGGGTTTATTTGAGCCGTTCCTTCATATAATCTTCCATTGCCTTTAACATCTCGACGATCTTTTCCACCTCTGCCTTGATCTTATTGACTTCCTCCAGAACCCGGTTTGCCCTCTTGAGGTCGAATTCCAGAGCAGTTCGCACAGTTAGGGAGGAACGAAGTTCCGAATAGAGCGCATGGATCCGGTCCGTGATCTCCTCGCGTTTGGGCTCTTCGCCGATTTTTTTGATCGGGGAGACCACTTTAGACTCCGTGACATCCCAGGGTTTCTCGATCGATTCCTTGTTCAGGGTGTTGGGAAATTTTTGTGCAACATTGTTAGTGAACTCATCCGCCATATCCGTTTCCTTTCATTCCGAAAATTTCTCCGATCAGGTCCTGTATATCCTCCGCCCCCTTTGAGGATTGGGCAAAGAGAAAAATGGGCGTTCCCTGGCTGGTCGCCTCGACAATCTTCGTATCCTGCCGGATGACCGTGTTGAGAAGGTATTTCTTATAATGGGTCTCCAGGGCCTTCTTCGAGCGCCTGCAGATCCGGTGGGATTCATTGTACCGGTTTAAAAAGATGAAGATATTCTCAAAGACAAAAGAAAAATCTTCTTCAATGGTGGAAAGGGTCTCAAAGAGAATCTTGAGACCATGGTAGGAGAGAAAATCGGCCAGAACAGGGATGAGAAGGTCGTTGGAGGCAAGGATCGCATTGAGGTTTAAAAGTCCGATGCTCGGAGAGGCATCCATGACGATGACATCATAACTCTTCTCCATCGAACCGAGCAGCCGCTTCAACCGGAACTCCCTCGAGTTCATTGAAAAGAGCGAAAGCTCCACAGGCGAGAGGTTCAGGTTCGATGGGATGATATCGAGTGTGGGGAGATCCGTTTTGACGATGATCTTTCCGATCTCCTCCTTTTCGACCAGGGCATGGTAGAGGGTCTTGGGATACTGTTCGTTATTAAGGCCCAGGCACTGGGTGAGGTGTCCCTGCGGGTCGAGGTCGATCAGCAGGATCCGGAATCCCATCTGGGCGAGACGAAATCCATAAGAAGCGGAGAGGCTGCTCTTTCCTGTCCCGCCCTTAAAGTTGAGGAAGAGTTGCTTGCGGACCGATGGGATAGGCGATGGGATGCTCAGATAGTTACGATATTTGACCACATCCCCGGGTTTGTAATACCTTTCTCTTCTCGCATTCCTCTTGGCCTGAGGGATGATCCCCTGGGACTCCTTTTCGAGGAGTTCCTGTTTTGAGATTCCGAGGAGTCGGGAAAAAGCCTGCGGAGAATAGACCCTGTCACCGAAAATCTGGGCCTTTAGAATCAGGGGAAGAGATTGGGTTGCCATCGCTTTCGGTCTCAACTTCACCTCTGAAGGGAGGAGGATATTTTTGTTACCGGTCTTTCGAGCATTCGATTCAAATGGTCTCTTGCCCACTTACGGATATCCGGGTCGGAATCGGTCACGGCCTCCATCAACCGTTCCTCCCCCTCCTCCGGATAGAGGGTGACAAGCGAGAAGATGGCTGCCTTTCTCACCTTTGGCTCTTCATCCCTCGACATCTCCGTCAGGATGGGCAGGGCCCCTTCGAGTTGATTCCATCCCAGAAGGGTTGCCGCCTTCCGTCTCACCCATGGGGATTCGTCGCTTAGAAACTGCATCAGAAGATTCAGATCCATCTTCTCCTTGAACCGAAACATCCCTCTGAGGGCGACCATCCTGACCATGGGGTCAGGATCCCTGAGATGCTTTTTCAGGAAGGGAGAAACGATTGGATTTCCGAATGTGATCAGGGAGGAAAGGGCTTCGGCCCTCACGCCTGAATCGGGATCGGATAAAATCTCCTGAAGGAGGGGCAGAGTGATGGAGAGATGGGATTTTTCAAAATAAAATTTTACAGCCAGAATCCTCACTTTCGGATCGGGGTGTTTGAGGTCGGCTTTTGCCTGTTTCAGAATCTCCCGGGTTGCGTGAGTCTCGGGAGCAGGGTTGTTCGAAGAGGAGAAAGACCTGTCTGGTTTCTCCTCTTCAAAAGAAGGGGAAGCTTGATCCGGAGGGAGATTTTCCAATCCGGTTGATTTCAGATAGATGAGTCGAAAGCGATCCGTCACAATGACTTCCTCTTATAAGTTATACGCCAAAATCCTTTTGAATGGCTCTCTCTTTGAAGGAATCTTTAAACTCCAATTTCAACTGTTCAGAGTATTTATCCAGGAGCATATCGAGAGCCTCCCTCACATAGACAGCCTGGGGGACCTTGGTCTTATCGGATAATCTCTTCAGGGCTTCTACCTGGTCACTGTTGATGTAGATCGTTCTGGCAACTTTTGTGTGGGACAAGAAAACCCCCTCGAATAGTTTAGAACACAATACAATACAATATATTTATTGTCAAGAAAAAAATCCTTAGCCCCGTAACCCTTCAGTTACGGGTTCAAGTAATACAACTTATACCCATAAGTGAAGGCGCTGGATACAAGAAGGAAGCGCATATTGGAAGCAATTAAGGCCCTAGCATACCCCACCCCCACCCCAACCTGCGCCGAGGCTTCGGCAGGCAGGCCAACCCTCCCCCCTGCCTTCGCCGAAGCGCCTGCCCTCCGCAAGGCTTCTGGAGGCGGGGCTTCGCGCAGGCAGGCTGAAAGGGAGGGTAATTGTCACGCATCTTGTGTCATCCCTCCCCTTTCAAGGGGGAGGTCCGGAGGGGGATGGGTATCTATGGGGTTCCTTTCTTGTGTCAAGCCCCCGAGATATCGGACACGGTTAGTTTGCCAAAGGGAGATAAAAATAACTATAATTGATGGGTTACTCACACGAAAAAATAAAAGCTTGACATTTGAAAAGGGATTGGCCATAATTCCGTCAAGGTAAGTTGTAAGGAGTATGTGGTTGGTTGGATAGATAGAAAGGTCACAAAGTTTTTATCTCAAACTTCTGTGGCCTTTTTTTATTTAAGGGCCAGAGGCTATTACAACTTACGCAGTTTAGAGATGGGAGGAGGTGAGTTTTAGTGGCCAAAGGTCGTGTGAAATGGTTCAATGAGAAGAAGGGCTTTGGGTTTATCTCCAGAGATGATGGAGGAGATGTCTTCGTACACTTCTCCGCCATTAAAAAGGACGGTTTCAAAACCCTCTACGAAGGAGATGAAGTAGAATTCGATATTTCAGAAGGACCGAAAGGTCCCCAGGCAACCAATGTGACCCCGGTAGCCTAAAAAGGGATTCCTCAAAACGAAAAGAGACCCCGAATAAACCCCGGGGTCTCTTTTTTTACCCCGTTAGAAATAATGCCTCACTGCTCTGCAGTCCCGCCTGTGGCAGGATTCCATTTCAGAATGATTCTGGCGGGGTTTAATGCCCCGTTGGAATTTCTAACGGGGTTTAACCCTCTCCATATCGTCTTCAGTGGCGAGTGCGAACCCCCGCTTAGACATAGGATCGTCATGGCTGAAATTAAATCCACCCTGGAACTGACTCTTGAGCGCACCAAGAAATTTACCCTCTCAGAAAAGGATAAAGAGGAGATCAAGCAGAAAGAGATCCAGCAGAAAATCATGAGCCTTTTTCATCGGTACAGAGAAGGCCATCTCCATCTGAATGAGATTCAAAAGGAGATTGAACGGATGGATGAGAAGGCAGGAAAAGAGGTGAAAGAAGGTCTTCTCTCCCTGTGGATCGATGGACTCTCTCTGGATGAAGACGACGAAAGGTTTCTCAGAGGGATCGAATCGCTGAAACATCGAAATATCGATGAGGTAAAAGTAGAATTCCGGAAACTCATCACCCAATGCCAGACAGAGAAAGAGCGGATCAAACGGGAGGTCAGAACCCAACTTTCAGAAGCATTAAGGAAAGAGGGGTTTGGTGGAGACGCTGTGGAACCCAACATCGAAGCAAGCGATCCATGGGAAAAGGCCTCCGTAGCATTGGATCAGGAGTATCAGAGTGAACTGAGAGAGTTAAAAGGGTTCTTGAGAACCTTATAGATAGGGAAAGTAATTCTGGCGGATGAATTCAAAATTCTGAAGCACCCTCTCCTTCCCCTTCACCGCCTCCCCGTGTCCCGGCAGCAGGAGCTCCGTATCCAGACGGGACATCCTCTCGATGCTTTCCATTAAATCCCTGGAATTGCCTCCGGGAAAGTCCGTCCTTCCTATTCCCCCGTAAAAGATGAGGTCGCCGGTAAAGAGCGCCTTTCTCTCCGGCCAGTGGATCGTGAGAGAACCCGGGGAGTGGCCCGGGGTCTGATAGATGTGGAAGCCCTCCTTCCCCAGAAGAAGTTCTCCCTCCTTCAGAAAGAAATCAGTCCGGTATTGCGGCAGGGGTTGTCCCATCATTTTAAAGAACCGTTTCCCGTTCTCCCGGAAGTAGCGTTCTTCTTCCCGGCCCATGGCCATCTTTACCGGCCTGTCGAGGAAGGCTTCGAGGCCTTCGAGATGATCCGGATGACCATGGGTGACGATCACCAGGTTAATCTTCTCCGGAGAGATCCCATCCTTCTCCATCTGATCAAAAAGATTCGGAATATGATGGGAATGGCCGGGGTCGATCAGTACCGTCTTCTCCCCATCGATCAAATAGGTATTGCAGTTGTTCTCATAGGCACTCTGCCAAAAATAGGCATAGAGATCTTTTTCAAGTTTCATTCTCTTTCCCTTTTATTAACAGATTAAACTGTGGGGCCCGGTTTTGCAACCTCTACTCCTTCCTTTGCTAAAGGGAAGGTGTGAAAAAATCACATTTCTAGAATCGGCATCATTCCGGCCCACAGGGTTGGGGGGATTGGAGGAGCTTTAGGGCGGAACCTCTAATATTAAACTACGTTGTCTAAATCTGGATTTGACCGCTATCTTACCGGAAACGAAGGTTACCATAACATCTAATGACCCGCCTTCTAAAGCTTGGACAAGACGCCCAGCTCTTTGGGTCGAGGCACAGTCTGTCAATTTTTTCACAACTTCAGGGGGGGTAAGAGGGGATTATCAATTTTAATTGTTCAAGGGTGACGCTCCGACATGAAGGATTATCCATAAGCCATCAGCCTTAATCAGGGTCTTCTACCTGCCCAGCAGCTCCCGGGCGATGATTAATTTCTCAATTTCCTTGGTTCCTTCCACGATCTCCACGAGCTTGGCGTCCCGGTAGAGGCGCTCAATCCCGTATTCACCCAGATATCCGTATCCGCCGTGAATCTGCACCACCTCATCGATGACCTTGACAGCGATCTCGCCCCCGAACCACTTGGCCATGGAGGTGAGTTTGGGATCGATCCTTCCATGATCAACCATCCAGGCGGCCTTGTAACAGAGGGCCCTTGCCGCCTCGATCAGACTGGCCATCTCTGCCAGCTTGAATTGAATCCCCTGAAAACTGGAGATGGGGCCTCCAAACTGCTTCCTCTGTTTGGAATACTGGATCGCCTTCTCCAGTCCTCCCTGGGCGATTCCCACCCCTGAGATGGCCACGGCAACGCGGGTGTGGTTAAAGACCGTCATGAGCTGATGGAATCCCTCTCCCTCTGCCTCTCCTACCAGATTCTCCAGAGGGACCTTCACCTCTGAGAAATTGACCTCCGCTGTATCCGAGGCCCGCATTCCAAGTTTTCTCTTCAATTTATTGGCCTCGAATCCTTCCCGGTTCGTCTCAATGAGAATCGGACTATGACGCTTCGACTTTAACTTCTCACCTTCGCCGGTGACGCAGAGGACGACTAAATAGTCGGCTATGCTGCCATTGGTGATGAATATCTTGCTCCCATTGATCAAATAAGAGTCATTCACTCTTCGGGCTACGGTTGAGACGGAAGCCACATCGCTTCCGGCATCGGGCTCGGTTATCGCCATCCCCATGATGGCCTTCCCTCTGGGCAAGAG
>Ga0154725_1026_pt1 | contig 27773 bp, 29 predicted proteins | sample Rifle2008BG16ft_FD_105733 | JGI IMG/M metagenome (GOLD analysis project Ga0154725, IMG submission 105733) | Deltaproteobacteria bacterium RBG_16_49_23 | reverse complement strand
GACAATATTGAATTGGGTCAGGAGCCAAACCCTCTCCTCCCATAAAAGGGGCAAAGTCTACCCGAAGGACGGTTTCTCCTTTTGGGTGCTGGATCTTTGATTCAATTTGGGGTTTTCCTTCATCGAAGTTCCATGAGCATTCAATCTTTTTACTTTTCTTGGCTTTCGATGGATCCCGTTTAACCTCCTCCATAAAAATTTTTAATCCTTCCAGATTCATGTGATTCATAGACATCTTGATTCCTCCTTTCATAAAAAATTCATTAACTGGTCCCCTTTAGCCCCTTATTCTGTCATTCCTCAACAAACAAAAACCCTGAAAAGATCTGGATTCCTGCTTCCGCAGGAATGACAAAACGGGTAAAATGTAATAATATTTTATTTTATTTGATGCGCCTTAAACTGGCAACCATCTTTCCCTTTTCCCGGAGTTGTTCCAAAAGAACCTCCCTCATCAAGTCGCAAGCCTGAATGATCTTGGCATTCGAGATACGATAATAAATATTAACCCCCTCCCGCCTCGTCAGGACAACCCCCTTCGATTTTAAGATACTCATATGTTGAGAGAGATTTGCTTTGCTGAGGCCGATCTTCTCGATCAACTCGCTAGCGGTCATCTCTTTGTTCCTTAATGTGTTTAATATCTCCAACCGTTTAGCATTGGAAAAAACCTTACAGACATCAGCATGAAGTTCAAAAATCTTTTCCATTCATTACCTCCCGTTGATTTTAAAAGTTAATTGGGGTGAGACCTTCAAAACCATCCTTTTGGAAGCGGGACTTTATAGGCTCGCCAGGCAAAGAGGGCAGAGAGGCAAACGAGAAGGAGAAATACGAGGGGGCTCAATCCCAGGGTTAATCTTGCTCCGGCAAGCAATGAGGTGAGAACGAGAAAAAGACAAAGGCCAGAAAATTTCTTCCTTCTCATCCGGAGAGCAATCAATTTGGGTCTCATTTCCTCTGAAAGGAGGCCATCCGGTTTTATTGTTGATAAAATCGTTTCGATCTTTGGCTGCAGGCCAAAATGGATGTATGAGAGAAAACTGACAAGGAGGATAAATGCTCCAACCTTTATTGCCAGGGTCCAATCTGAAAAAAGAGAAGTCCATTTGAGACCAGTAATCCAGATCAGAAGGAGACCAGTGATGAGGATGACCGCAAGGTAGGCATAACACCGGATGGGTTGCCCTTTGATGATGTTCTCCATATAACGGTCTGTATTATACCCAGGTGGAAGCCCGAACCTTGCCCTTTCGTTAACAATGATCAGCATATAGAGAGGGGCAGCCATAAAAAGGGTAGAAACCAGATGGATCACTAAAATAATCGATCTCCATTCTTCCATTTTTGTCTCCTCCTATTTGTTTAGGATATGTATAGTTTGTATATTTCTAAACTCTACCATAACAAAAATAGGGTGTCAAGTCCTTTTCCCAGATAAAAGAAAATACTTGACAAATTTTTTTAATGTTGTAACATTTAGGCAATAACTTAAACACTTAACTAAATTGGAGCATCAAAATATGAAATTAATGCCTTTCGAAGTGTTAAAAGCATTGGCCGTGGAAACACGGGTTAAAATCATCGATCTTTTAAAATCCAAGGGGCCACTTGGCGCTAAAAATATTGCAGAACTAATTAGTATAACACCTGCTGCCGTATCACAACATCTAAAAATATTAAGACAAGCAGGCCTTGTCAGGAGCGAGAGGAAAGGGTACTGGATACCGTATGCGATAGATGAGGAAGCATTGGAGAATTGCCGGCAGATATTGAATGATATTTGTACATGCGGTTGCCGAGGGACAGGTAAATTCAGAGAGAAAGAATTGAATGACTCGAATTTGGGATCGCTGAAAAAATATGAGAAGGAGTTGCGAAATGAGCTAAGGATTGTCCGAGAAAGGGTGAAAGAAATAGAGTCCCAAAAGAAGTAGCATTTTTTTTGGATTTATATTTAATTAATCACTTAAATACTTAATTAATATCTTTATATTTAACCTAAATTGAGCGATTTATTATCCTAAATGTAGCTGCAACCTTTAGGTTGCGTGATTTTATCGGAAATGATTTCTCACCCAACATGTGAGAGGAAACCGCAGGCTAAAGCCTGCGGCTACAGGTTCCTTTCAAAAGAATCGCTCAATTTAGGTTTAACTTAGTCAATGATTGGCCAGTTTCATTTACTACAATCCACAGAAAGGAGGTGATTAAAATGGCTGATAAGAAGAACTCTTGTGGCTGCGGATGTATTCCATTGAAGCAGAATAACATCAAAGTCACAAAAGACCAGAAGAAAGTCAAAAAGTCTAAGTAGGGCGAAGTGGATTTGACCAAGGGGGTAGGCTGAAAAACATTAAGATACCTGCCCCCTTGGTCAGAAGATCAAGACTGAACAAAGGAGGGGTAAAATGGGAAAGTTATCCGTTGAAGAAATTAGAAAGCTTGCCGTGAGAATTGCTACGGAAAAATTGGCTCCGCATGCTTCAGACATCGACACCAATCGAAGTTTCCCTTGGGAGAATATTTGTGAACTGAGAAAAGCTGGACTTTTTGGGCTTGGCATCGCCGAAAAAGAAGAAGGCTTTGAATTTGATCGGGTCTGCTTCGCCTTGGTGGTGAGAGAGATAGCAAAGGCTTGTGCTTCAACAGCTCTGATACAAGTCTCTCACTCAATTGTTACAAAAGCAATCGAATGGTCGGGAAGTGAGGCGGCAAAGAATAAGTGGCCACCAGAGATTTTGAGAAAGAAAGTGCTCGGGGCCTTCGCAGTTCACGAACCAGATTGTGGAAGCAACGCCGGCGCCATCACCACGCGTGCTAAGAAGGAGGGCGAGGCTTACATCGTGAATGGTTTGAAGTTTTTCATCACATCTGCCGGTGAAGCTGATATTTATATGGCTCTTGTACGAACAGATCCGGAAAAAGGTTCCCAAGGGCTAAGCGCTCTACTGATTGAAAAGGAGACTCCGGGTCTTTCTTTTGGGCTTCCAGAAACAAAAATGGGTTTGACAAGCACTTCCTCAAGGGAGATGTCCTTCAACGACTGTCGAGTCCCTTTGGAAAACCTCTTAGGCAGGGAAGGGGATGGAACTCAGATCATCGGTAGGGCTGTTATAGGCTGGGGTTTCTATGGGGCATCGGCCATATCTGTTGGGATTGCAAAATCTGCCACCGAGCTTTCAATCAAACATTCAAAGGAGAGAACAATCGCAGGGCATCCTATTGCCGTCCACCAGGCGGTTCAGTTTATGATCACGGACATGATTGTGGGAACTGAAGCGGCGGAAGCCCTTCTCATGGATTGTGCAACAAAAGCTGACTCTTCTCCTGATACCGCAGTGATCAATGGGCTCAAGACCAAGCTTTTCGCCTCCGAGATGGCTGTGGATGTAACGAATAAGGCAATACAGGTTCACGGAGGACACGGATACTGCCGTGACTATATCGTTGAACGGCTTTTCCGTGACGCCCGCGGTTTGATGTTACACTTCAAGACCTCTGAATGGCTTCGTCAGGATATTGCTAAAGCGGCGATGGGAATCTAAAGATAGGCCTCACCTACTAAGCGAGGTGATGAAGAAAAAGGTTGAATTACTTAACGATAAAAAAGTTTTTGATGGATTGGTATTTTTTATTACCCATCCCTTTAACATCTTTTAGCTCTTCGACTGAGCGAAATCCTTTTCTTCTTTCACGATAGGCTACAATCTCATGGGCGAGGGATTCTCCGATGCCCGGGACGAGACAGAAGTCTTCCACGGAAGATCGATTCAGGTCAAGGGGGATGGAGAAGAGGAGAAGTTTATTGGCCTCCATCCTTCCGATTTTTATTTTGATTATGTCTTGTTTAATCCCTTCATCCCCTCCCTTTAGAAAAAGCCCCTCACCCTGCCCCCTCTCCCCATGGGGGAGAGGGAGGGGGTGAGGGGGAGATTCGGAGATTCCAGAAGATTCTTTCACAACCGTCAGAAGTGTTCCTGTTTCCAAAACCTCTGATGATTGGATTGCATCGAAGATAACAGTCTCTTTTAATCCTCCTGCCCGGCCAATAACTTCCTTAAGGATTGGAGGATTCCTAAAAAGATAGATTCCAGGGTTTCGGACTTCACCTGAGATCTCAACCGCGATCTCTTTCGCGATTTCCTCTGAAGGGGTAGGGGGGGAGTAGTAGAATTTAAGGTAAAAAATTCCGAGGAGCAAAAGGGCCAAAATGAGGAGGATTCGTTGTTGGCTGAAAGAAAAGTATCTCATCGATTGCGGAATGTGGATTGCGGAGTGCGGATTTAAAAAAGAGAAAAAAACTTTTAGTTTTTTTGTTCTGAATTCCGAAGTCCGAAGTGGCTTAACCGTCTTCTTCTTTCAGGAGCTTGTAGTCGATCGAATCCACAAGGGCCTGCCAGCTTGCCTGAATGATGTTTTCGGAAACCCCCACCGTTCCCCACTTCGATTCCCGGTCTCCTGATTCGATGAGGACCCGGGTCTGCGCTCCGGTCCCATCCCGGGTGGATAGAATTCTTACCTTGTAGTCCAGGAGCTTGACCTCTTTCAATTCGGGATAGAACTTTTCAAGGGCTTTCCGTATAGCGTTATCGAGGGCGTTGACAGGGCCATTTCCTACAGCCGCCGTATGCTCGACCTGATCGCCTACGCGAACCATGATGGTCGCTTCCGAAAGGGGAAACCCTTCCTCTTCTTTCTTCTCGACGATCACACGAAATCCCATGAGCTCAAAGAACTTCTTGTGCTTTCCAAGGGCCTTCTTGACCAGGATCTCAAAGGAACCCTCCGCTCCTTCAAATTGAAATCCCTCATGTTCGAGTTGCTTTAAGTCCTCCAGGATTCTCCGGACGGTGGGATCGTTGCTTTCCAGGTCGATGCCGAACTCGGCCGCTTTGTAGAGAATGTTCGATCCCCCTGAAAGATCGGAGATGAGGACCCTCCGGCGATTTCCCACCCGTTCAGGCTGGATATGTTCATAGGTGAGGGGGCTCTTCCGGATGGCGCTCACATGGACGCCCCCTTTATGGGCAAAGGCGCTGTCGCCGACATAGGGCAGATATTTCGGATGAGGCAGATTCGCCAGTTCCGAGACGAAGCGGGAGACCTCGGTGATCTTCGTGAGCTGATCATCGGTCACACAGTCCAGCCCCATCTTCAATTTAAGGTTCGGAATGATGGAGCAGAGATTGGCATTGCCGCATCTTTCGCCGTATCCGTTGATGGTTCCATGAACCTGTGTGATCCCCTCCCGCACGGCGAGGAGGGAGTTGGCCACTGCCATCTCGGTATCGTTATGAACGTGGATGCCGAGGGGCACGGTAATTTTTTTCTTTACTTCTTGAATGGCCATCTGGAGGTCATAAGGCAGGGCGCCCCCGTTCGTGTCACAGAGCACGATCCAATCGGCCTTCGCCTCCTGGGCCGCTCTCAATATGGAAAGGGCATAAGAGGGGTTATTCTTGAACCCATCAAAGAAGTGCTCCGCATCGAAAATGACTTCGGGGACTTTTCCCTTGAGAAAGCGGACCGACTGGTAGATGATCTCCAGATTCTGCTCGAGGCTGATGTTTAACGCCTCCAGGGCGTGCATGTCCCAGGACTTTCCAAAGATCGTGACGATCTCCGTTTCAGCGGCGATCAGGGTTTGAAAATTCGGATCGTTCTGGGGCAGCGTTCCTGCGCGGCAGGTGCTTCCGAAAGCAACCATTTTCGACCGGGAGAGGGGAACAGATTTGATCTCTTGAAAAAACTGGAGGTCCTTCGGGTTGGAACCGGGCCAACCTCCTTCGATATAGTGGATGCCCAGCCCATCCAGTTTTTGGGCAATCCGGACCTTATCCTCAACCGAGAAGGCAATATCTTCCGCCTGAGAACCATCCCGGAGGGTGGTATCGTAGATCTTGATAGATTGTGAGGAATTCAAACTTAACTCCCGCATTGGAAAATTATCAATTGTCAATTTTCAATGATCAATTTGCAATGGTCATTGATTATCGGTCATTGACCATTGACCATTGACTATTTCTCTTCGGTGACCATGGGTTTATCCAGTTCAAAGGCATCGTGGAGGGCTCGCACCGCCAGTTCCGTATATTTGGAGTCGATGACACAGGAGATTTTGATCTCCGACGTGGAGATCATCTGGATGTTGATGCCCTCCCTGGCCAGGGCGGAAAACATCTGTGCGGCCACACTGGAATGACTCCTCATCCCAACGCCAATGATCGACACCTTGGCGATGTTTTCATCGAAGAGGACTTCTTTCCCGCCCATCTGTTTGACGCCCTCCCTCACGATCTGCAGGGCCTTGGTGAAATCGGTCTTGGGAACGGTGAACGCCAGATCGGCGCAGCCTTTTTCCGTGCTGGTGGTCTGGATGATCATATCGACCACGATATTGGCATCGGCAATGGGCTTGAATAATTTGGCGGCCACCCCGGGGACATCCGGAACACGCATGATCTCAATCTTTGCCTCGTCCTTGTTATAAGTTACGCCTGAAACAACAACCCTTTCCATCTCTCTCTCCTCCTTGCAGACAATGGTTCCGGAATGATCATTGAATGACGATCTCACATGAATAGGAACATCGTACTTCTTGGCAAACTCCACCGAGCGAATCTGAAGCACTTTAGCTCCCAGGCTGGCCATTTCGAGCATCTCATCATAGGAGATTCTTGAGAGCTTCCGGGCTTTGGGGCAGATATTGGGGTCGGTCGTATAAACCCCGTCCACATCCGTATAAATCTCGCAGACATCAGCCCTGATGGCGGCGGCCACGGCCACAGCGGTCGTATCCGAGCCTCCCCGGCCCAGCGTTGTGATATTCTCGGATTCATCCACGCCCTGGAAACCGGCGACAACCACCACCTTTCCGTTTCTTAGGTCTTCAAGCATCTTCTCCGACTCGATCCCGGTGATGCGTGCTTTGCCAAAAGCGCTGTCCGTAGCGATCTTAATCTGGAATCCGAGATAGGATTTGGCATCACAGCCCATCGACTTGAGGGTCATCGCAAGCAGGGCAACGGTGACCTGCTCCCCTGTGGAGATAAGAACATCCACCTCTCTTTCATCGGGATCCGGGGCGACCTGCTGGGCCAGCCGGATCAATCTGTCTGTTTCGCCGGACATGGCTGAAACGACGACAACCACCTGATGGTTCTCCCCCCTGGTTTGGATGATTCTTCTGGCCACATTCCTGATTCGATCAATATCGCCCACCGATGTGCCGCCGTACTTTTGAACCACCAATGCCATTCTCAACCTCTCCTACCAAATGCGGATTGTAGATTGCGGATTGTGGAATAAAAAATATAATTAGAGAATTCCGCATTCCGAATTCCGCATTCCGAATTTTTTCATCAGTTCTTCGTACCTTTTTCCCTTGGCTACGATTTCTAAAGATCGGTTCTGTTTGCCGGTATAATGGATATGAATCCTAAGAAGCTCGTCCGGGAGCAGAGATGGAATTCTGTCAGCCCACTCGACGGCTGTGATTCCATCTCCATGAAAATACTCTTCCAAGCCCAATGCTACGGCCTCTTTCTCCTCCTCCAGCCGGTAGAGGTCGATATGATAAAAAGGTATTTTCCCTTTATATTCGTTGATCAATGTGAAAGAGGGACTGGAGACATAAGCGGATCTGCCTACCCCGGCTCCCTGGGCCAGCCCCTTAATGAACTGAGTCTTTCCTGCTCCCAGTTCACCCATCAATGCCACAACATCCCCGCGTTGAAGGAGGCGTCCAATCTGTTTACCAAAACGAATGGTCTCTGAGGGGCTCTTGGTCTGAATGACCATCTGTTCAATTTCAGATTTCAAATTTTAGATTTCAGATTGAAGAAATTTTAAATTTGCAATCTGCAATCTGCAATTTGTAATCGATTAAGCTCTATACTTAAAGTCATCCGGGTTGAGGTTTTCAAGCCATTCCTTCAACTGATCGCCCTCTTTTTCAAAATCAATGGTCCTCGCCTTTTCGATCACCTCCTCGGAGACAAAGATCGGCGCATCCACAGCGAGGGCAATGGCGATGGCATCGCTGGGGCGGGAGTCGATGATGACCTCTTCCCCCCTTCGATGGAGGTGAATCAGGGCATAATAGGTGGATTCCTTCAGGTCGCTGACCACGATTTTCATGACCTGAGATTCAAGGGTTTTCAGGACGCTATGGATCAGATCGTGAGTCATGGGGCGATGGGAATCGATCTTCTTCAATTTCATGGCGATGGCATTTGCCTCGAACGGTCCAATCCAGATGGGAAGCCCTGTTTTATTGGACAGGTCCATCAGGAGGACGACAAACCCATTCGAGGTGGAATCGAATGTCAAAAACTTCACCTTCATTTCTACTAACATCCTATGCTCCTTTGATCGACGGCGAACGGGATTAACGAAATCTCAAAGAAGCTCCCACGCCATCGTTCTCCTTCAGAGTGAGATTCTCTTCGACCCATTTGACCTCTCCGTCCTGACGAAGAACCGATCCCATCATTTCCTCTCCCAGGTTAATGTCCCTGGTGTTTCCTTTGCAGAAGGGACAGGAGGCTGAAGGATGAGCCGGTGGATGGATGAGGACGAGAGAGCCGCATCGAGAGCATATTCTCCCGGGAAGGATGAACGAGGTGAGGAGATAAAGGGTTTGAATCTGACCTTTGTTCATGGCCTCCAGTGTCCCATTCAGGCCAAAGGTGGCCCGTCCTCCTTGAGGCGTCCTCTCCTTCAGCTCTTCGATTTTCCGGGACACCTCTTCCTTCTCTCTCTGGAAGAGACGCTCAAAAATTCTTCTTAACACCCTGGAGCGCTCCTCGGAAAAGTCCATGGAGAAGGTATCGGTAATCTGCTGTTTGACCCGTTCGGGAAGGAAGTTCTTAAAATTGGCAAGGGTCCGATCCTGACCGATGAGGACCACCCTTTTCCACTTTCCCGTATCGAACAACTCGGTCAGTTGCTCGGAAACTTCCTTATGGTGTTTATTCATATGATCCCGGATGTGGCGCTGGTATCTCATCTGAGCCCAGCCTCCCTGATCATGACGGCCCGGGACATAACTCTCGATGGAGGATTCCGCCGTCAGTCCCTCGAGAGAAATCTCAAATAATTTGGCTGAATCGGTTTCCACCATAACGGCAAGCGTGTCCTGATACTGGGAGGAGAGCCGGACGAGCGGCCGGAGGACCGGGAGGCTGGAGAGGAAGAACTCGTTTTCGAAGGGCATGATCGAAGGGTAGGTCAGAAATGTGTTGGTGGCTTTGCAGGAGAAGATGGCCATTCCATCAACCTCTTCATCGAAGCTATGGCGGACCAGCCCTTCCACGAATCTTTCGATCTGTTTCTGATCCTCAGGGTAGATCTTTTGCCAGTCCTCTCTCCCTTTGATCTGGTCGAACCCCTTTTTCAATTGATTCTTCGTAAAGAGGCGAATGCGTTCCCTCTGCTGTTCGGAATCCCACCGGGTGTTGAGATAGAGAGAGAAAAAAGGATGAGGCCCCTCTTCGATACGGGCCAGTTTTCTGATCTCAGCCCTCATGTCCATGATTAGGCTCGATTCTCCCTCATCCTTGCCTCCCCCCCTTCAGGGAGAGTAATGGGGTGAGGGAAAAAGTGTTTGTTCTGACAAAATCCATTTAATTCAATCAATCTTAAATGAAGACGAGGTGAAAATCAAACCCCTCGCTGGAGAAGGGAGGGAATCTTCCTGATGATGTCTGTGGCCAATAGCGATTTTTCACCCAGTTCCCGGGCAACCTCATCTCCTGCCAACCCGTGAAGATAGACGGAAGCCTGAAGGGAGGGGAGAATGTCGAACCCCTGGCAGACCAGACCGCCGATCATCCCGGTGAGGACATCACCTGTTCCTCCGGTTGCCAACCCTGAATTGCCTGTCGGATTGATGTAAACCTCTCCCTTAGGGGCAACGATGAGAGTGCGATACCCTTTGAGGACGAGGTAGGTATGGCTGGATTGAGAAAAACTTTTGCAGATTCCGATGCGGTCCTCCTGCACCTCTTTAACCGTCGAATGGATCAGTCTGGCCATCTCCCCGGGGTGGGGGGTAAGGACAAGAGACCGATTGGGAATGGGAAGGAATTTAGGCTGGGTGGCCAGCGCATTCAGTCCATCGGCATCGATGATGATGGGGAGATCGATCGCTTTGATCAGCTTAAGGATGAGCGACTGAGTCTCCTTAAAGATTCCGAGGCCGGGCCCGATCACAACAGCTTTCTTGTTTTCACAAAGACGGAGGATGGAGGCGAAGGCCCTCAGGCTGAGAGTCTGTTTCGGGGTTTCCGGGAGGGGTTCGGTCATGACCTCGGTCAATTTCATTTCCATAATTGCATTCAGACTCTTCGGGATGGCGAGGGTGACCAGTCCTGCCCCCATTCTCAGGGCGGCCTCACAGACCATGGCGGCTGCTCCAGTCTTACCCACCGAGCCGGCGATGACAAGCAGATGGCCATAATCACCCTTGTGGGTATCCGGACGTCTGGGCGTGGAGAGAAGTCGCCGGATCTCTTCTTCCTCCAGGAGATGAGCCTGAATCTTCTCCTCTTCGACAAGATTTTTAGGGATGCCGATATCGATGACTCTCAGGGTTCCGACATAATCCGTTCCCGGTGAGATGAGAAGGCCTATTTTGGGAAGCCCGAACGTGACGGTGAGGGTGGCCCGAATCGCCGCACCAAGCGGCCTGCCCGTGTTGGCATTCAACCCGGAGGGGATATCGATGGCGACGATGGGCCGATGAATCGTATTGAGATGATCGATGACCTCCCTGTAATAGCCTCTCACCTCAGCATCAAGGCCTGTTCCAAAAATGGCATCGATCAGGAGGTCTGCCTTCTCCACATCCCGCTTCACTTTCTGATAATCCTTTGAAGAAGGAACCGGGATGATCTCTCCTTTCATGCGATGGAGGATGTAGTGGTTTGTCTCCGCATCTCCCCTGAGCGACTTGGGATCGGTGAGGAGAAAGACCTTGACTGATATTCCCCGATTCATCAGGTGCCGGGCAATCACAAAACCATCTCCTCCATTGTTTCCTTTTCCGGCGATGATTGCCACCCTCTTTTTGTCGAGGTCCGGGAAGGAAGTCAGGAGGGCCTCCGTGGCTCCCCTTCCTGCATTCTCCATGAGGATGATTCCCGGGATCCGGTAGGTTTCGATTGCCTTGCGATCCAGTTCCTGCATCTGTTCAGCGGTTGCAACTTTCATCGTCTTTCCCCTCTAATAGGACATGAGCCACGGCGAATGGTCGGTCGTGGGAAAGGGTGAGAAAGGTCCTCTCGATCCGGCGGGTTTGAAGAATCTCCTTTGCCCTTCGATGGAGAGAGAGAAGGGGTTTTCCCGCGGGATCGTTCTCCACCTCGATATCCGTCCATTGGATTCCATTTCGAAGCCCTGAGCCAATAGCCTTAAGAAACGCCTCCTTCGCTGCGAACCGGATGGCGAAACATTCTGGAGGACGGGATTGTCGCCGGCACCGGGAGATTTCTCGCTCCGTATATACCCGGCCCAGGAAGTGGTCTCCCCAGCGTCCCATCAATTTTTCGATGCGTTCGATATTGACGATGTCGATGCCGATGCCGATGATCATCTTCCAATTTCGGATTTCGGATTGCGGAATTATTAACAGAAAGTAAAGACATTAATTTGTAAAATCCCTCCTAACCTCCCTTTTCCTAAGGGAGGGATTACCCCTCTTTGGCAAAGAGGGGTGAGGGGAGATTTTCCAATGATTATGTCAATTTAATTCTGAGGCGGTTAATCATTGTATTTCACTCCGCAATCTATTTTTTAATGAGCGCAATCATCTCCCGGACGGCCCGGTCCAGTCCCACCAGGACGGCGCGGGCGATGATGCTGTGACCGATATTTAACTCTTCAATCTCCTGGACCTCCGCAATCCGCCCCACATTGACATAATTGAGACCGTGGCCTGCGGCAATCCGGAGATTCCTGCGGGAAGCCTCTCCGACAGCGTCGAGAATCCTTTTTAATTCATCATCGGCTTGAGCGGAAGTTTTAGCATCGCAATAGTGACCGGTATGAATCTCGACGGCCTCGGCTCCGACTTCCTCGGAGGCCTTGATCTGGTTCTTGTCAGAATCAACAAAGAGGCTGACAGGGATATTTCCCTTCCAGAGCCGCTGAATTGCCTTTTTCAGAGCACGGAAGTTTTTGACGACATCGAGTCCTCCCTCGGTTGTCAGTTCCTCCCTTTTCTCAGGGACCAGGGTAACGATTTCAGGCTTTATCATGAGGGCAATGCCGATCATTTCTTCTGTGGCGGCCATCTCCAGGTTGAGTTGTGTCTGGATAATCTCCCTCAGAATACGAAGGTCCCGGTCCTGAATGTGGCGCCGGTCTTCCCTCAGGTGGCAGACAATGCCATCCGCCCCGGCCAGCTCCACAATGGAGGCGGCCGTGACAGGATCCGGATAAGCCACTCCTCTTGCCTGTCTCACCGTAGCCACATGGTCGATATTGACTCCAAGCCTCGGCATGGTTCCTCCTATTCCCCCCACCTTATTCCCCCCCCACCTGCGGGGGGAGGGGAGGAGGGGGGGCAAGATGTTTCTTTACCAACTCCACCAGTTCCTTGGCGACCTCATGAAGTTTTTTTTCATCCTCGCCTTCGACCATAATCCGGAGGAGGGGTTCTGTCCCTGAATAGCGGATCAGGAGCCTTCCGGAATTTTCGAGGGATTTCTCAATCCCCCTGATCCTTCGCTCGATCTCGGGAATCTCCATGAGGTCTTTCTTCTCCCGGACCTCCACATTATAGAGGACTTGAGGAAGGGGCTCCATCACCCTGGCCAGGTCGTCCAGGGCCCTTTCCCTTCTCTTCATGATTGCCAGAAGTTGAAGGGCGGTGAGGATGCCGTCACAGGTGGTGTTATAATCGAGGAAGACGGTATGGCCCGACTGCTCCCCACCGAGGTTATAGTTTCCCCGGACCATCTCTTCAACGACATAGCGGTCCCCTACCTGGGTTCTGACCACCTTGCCTCCTGCATTCCGGATGGCCCGGTCCAGTCCCATGTTGCTCATCACCGTCGTGACGACCGTCCCTTTTTTCAATCGATCCTCCGAGAGCATCTGGAGGCCGCAGATGGCGAGGATATGATCTCCATCGACCTGTTTTCCGTATCGGTCCACGAAGATAATCCGGTCCCCATCCCCATCGAGAGCTATTCCGATATCGGTTTTTTCATCGAGGACGAGTTGAGTCACCACTTCCGGATGGAGAGAGCCACACCGGGCATTGATGTTCTCCCCGTCGGGTTCAATTCCGACCGGCACCACCTCCGCCCCCAGTTCCTCGAAAACGGTGGGAGCGACACGATAGGCGGCTCCGTTGGCGCAATCGAGGGCGATGCGAAGTCCGTCGAGAGTCAGATCATTGGGGAAAGTATTTTTAAGAAAGACGACATACCTTCCGATGACATCATCGATGCGGTGGGCCTTTCCGATGGCGTTGGCCGTAGGGCGAAGGGAATCGAGATGATTCGAGAGAATCAACTCCTCGATCCGTTGCTCCATCTCATCGGGAAGCTTGAAACCGTCCCGGGAAAAAATCTTTATTCCATTGTCGTAGTAAGGATTGTGAGAGGCTGAAATGACCACGCCGGCATTGGCCCTCATGCTGGTCGTGATGAAGGCAATGCCCGGGGTGGGAAGGGGACCGACCAGCCAGACATCCGCTCCCATGGAGCAGATGCCGGAAGCAAGGGCGGTCTCCAGCATATACCCGGAGAGGCGGGTATCTTTGCCAACAACGATCCGGTGCGGACCCTTTACTTCTTTAAAAAGGTGTGCGATGGCCCTGCCAAGCTGCATGGCCAGCTCCCCGGTCATAGGATCGACATTGGCGACTCCCCTGATTCCATCCGTTCCGAATAGTTTCCGTGTCATTTGGTTCTACCCGCTAATTTCAGATTGTCCCGCGAAACGCGGGATTCAATTTGAAATTTGAAATGAATTCACTTGATCCCCTGTATCATCCCTCTGCCATCCTGATCGCATCGGCAACCGCAATCGCTCTCTTTGCCTGAAGGACGTCATGTGATCTTATGATATGGGCGCCGTTTAAAACGCCAATGGCAATGCTTGAGAGGGTTCCTTCAAGCCGTTGATCTGCATTCGTATCAAGAATCTTCCCGATAAAGCTTTTCCGGGAAGTTCCAAGGAGGATGGGTTTCCCAAGTATCCTGAATTCTGAGAGGCGCTTGATAATCAGCAGGTTATCCCCAAGGGTTTTCCCAAAACCAATCCCAGGGTCAATGACGATCTGCGCGGAGTCCACTCCCGCAGACTCTGCTCGCCGGATACCCTCTTTGAGATATTCGATGATTTCGGAAAAGAGGGAGTCATACCGGATATCCTTCTGCATTGTCTCAGGAGTTCCACGTATATGCATCAGGACAATGGGGGTCTGCTCTTTGGCCGCCACCCGGGCAAGTTCCGGGTCCAAGTGTAATCCGCTGATGTCGTTTATTATCTCGGCTCCTGCGTCTATGGCCCTCCGGGCAACTTCCGATTTATAGGTATCGATGGAGATGGGAACCTCCGTCTCTCTTGAAAGAGTTTCAATCACAGGGAGGACCCGGCGGAGTTCCTCCTCCAGCCCGAGCGGTTTTGAGCCGGGTCTTGTCGATTCTCCTCCGATATCGATGATATCCGCTCCCTCTTCAGCCATCTTCAGGCCATGAGCAATGGCTTTCTCTTTATCGAAAAAGAGCCCGCCATCCGAAAAGGAGTCCGGGGTGATATTGAGGACTCCCATTAAAAACGTTCTCTCCCCAAGCCTGAATGTCCGTCGGCGGCAGCGCAAGATAAATTGGGTTTTAAGAATATTCTGGAGCGTCTCTCCTAAGGCCTGGCCGATTTTTTGAAGATGGGGATAGGATTCGAGTTTCTGAATCAATTTCTCGAATTGTCTCTGGCTTCCCATCAGAAGTCCATCCGTCGATAGGGCGCTGCAATCGAGTCCCCTGCCATCCAGTGCGGCATCTCCGCCCAGAGAGAGCATCTCCTGTTTGAGGATGTTTGCGGTCCGAGGATCGATGCCTTCCACTTTGAGGTTGAAATGGAGGGTTTTCCCTTTCATCAGTTCAATGCCGGTCGGGTCCACTCCCACTTTTTCTATTTGATGGACGGCTTCCTTAAAACCGTTGATGTGAAGGCATCGAATCAAATTCATTTCTATAAAAGAAGAGTGAGCGGATGAGAATCAGACTGCCTCACCCTTTATGATCCGGTCGATCTGGTTTCCATCGAGAACCTCTTTGTCGAGGAGGGCGCCGGCCAATCGATGAAGCGCATCCAGATTCCCCTGGATGATCTCTTTTGCTTTTTCGTAACTCTGAGTGACGGTTGCCCTGATCTCGGCATCGATCAGTCGGGCCGTCTCTTCGCTATAATCACGGTGTTGGGTAATTTCCCTTCCGAGAAAGATCTGTTCCTCTTTCTGGCCGAAGGCCAGAGGCCCGATTCTCTCGCTCATTCCCCATTCACAGACCATCTTTCTGGCGAGTTCCGTAGATCGCTCGATGTCATTTCCGGCGCCGGTTGTCTGACTGTTTAAAACCAGTTCTTCGGCCACCCTTCCTCCCATCATGACAGCAATGTTGTTGAGGAGGTAATCCTTCGGATAGGTATGTTTCTCATCGATGGGGAGCTGCTGGGTGATTCCAAGGGCCCGGCCCCTGGGAATGATGGTTACTTTATGAATGGGGTCTGTTCCGGGAATCATCCTGGCCACCAGAGAATGGCCTGCCTCATGGTAAGCGGTGATTCTTCGCTCTTCAAGAGGAATGATCATCGATTTTCGTTCCACACCCATCAGGACCTTGTCCTTGGCCTGTTCAAGGTCGGACATGTCGACCTTCTCTTTCCCCAGGCGCGCCGCCAGAAGGGCGCCTTCGTTGACAAGGTTCTCAAGATCCGCCCCTGTGAATCCGGGAGTTCCTCTGGCCAGGAGAGAGAGCTCAACATCATCGGCTAAAGGCGCCCGTTTCGTGTGGACCTTTAAGATTTCTTCTCTTCCTTTCACATCAGGGACAGGGACGACGACCTGGCGATCGAATCGGCCGGGCCTGAGGAGCGCGGGGTCGAGGACATCGGGCCGGTTGGTGGCGGCAATCAGGATGACCCCTTCGTTCGATTCAAAACCATCCATCTCCACCAGCAACTGGTTCAGGGTCTGCTCCCGTTCATCATGACCTCCGCCCAGTCCTGCTCCCCGGTGTCTTCCGACGGCATCAATCTCATCGATGAAGATGATGCAGGGGGCATTTCTTTTTCCCTGAAGGAAGAGATCACGGACACGGGAGGCGCCCACTCCAACGAACATCTCAACAAAATCGGAGCCGCTGATGGTGAAGAAGGGGACATCGGCCTCGCCGGCAATGGCTCTTGCCAGGAGGGTTTTTCCTGTTCCGGGAGCGCCGATGAGAAGAACGCCTTTGGGGATTCTCCCTCCCAGTTTGGTGAATTTCTTGGGATCTCTCAGGAAGTCGATGATCTCCTCAAGTTCACCCTTGGCCTCTTCAATTCCGGCCACATTATCAAAGGTGACCTTATGTTGCTCTTTGGTCAGGATCTTTGCCTTGCTTTTTCCGAAGGAGAGGGCTTTTCCGCCGCCGATCTGGACCTGCCTCATGAAGAAGATCCATACCCCGATGAGAATAATCATCGGGAACCAGGAGATGAGGATGTTCTGCCAGAGAGGCGACTCATCTTCTTTCTTGGCGTGGATGGCAATCTTCTTTTCCCGGATGATTTTTATCATCTCGGGGTCTTCGGGAGCATAGGTCTTAAACCGTTTCCCCTCCGCATCCTTCCAGAGGATGCTCCTGCCTTTTGTCTCAACCTCGAGGACCCGATTACTTTCAACGGCGTTGATGAAATCGGAATAACTCCTATCCACTAACGTCTGGCGCGGTTTGTTGAAGAGGTTAAAGAGGAGAATCATGATGATAATAATAATTGACCAGAAAAGAAGGTTTTTATAGAGGGAATTCAAACGATCCTCCTGTGATTAAATTCGATTCAGACTAACACAATTCCTTTATCAATTCAACATTCTGAACCCGGTGGGTTAGTTTTTAAACCGTGAGGGGATTTCTACATTATCTGTATAATTATTTGTTATTATTAACAATTTCATATTTCAGGCGGGGGACTCTCTTTTTTTACTTGCAAAAAGAGCAAAAAACCTATAAATTCCAATTGAATTCTGGAATAATGGAATGTTGGAATATCGGAATATTGGCATTTAACCCATCATTCCATCATTCCATTATTCCAACATTCCATGAGGTTCGTATGTCGATCGATCTCTTAAAGAGATGCCCGCTTTTCGCAGGGTTAAAGGATGAAGACTTGAAAAAGGTGAGGGCTATTGCCAGCCTCAGGCAGGTCGGAAAAAAGGAGGTTCTCTTCGCCGAAGGTGAAGAGGCGAAGGGGTTCTATGTCATCCTTTCCGGAAAGGTGAAACTTTTTAAGATTTCACCGGAAGGTAAGGAGCAGATCCTCCATGTGGTCTCAGCGCCGGATGCCTTTGCTGAGGCCGCCCTCTTTGTCGAAGGGAATTATCCTGCCTTTGCGGAACCATTAATGGACAGTCACCTTCTTTTCATTCCCAAAAGGGGTTTTATTCAGTTGATCGAGAAGCATCCTCAGCTCAGCATCAATATGATTGTTTCCCTCTCTCATTATCTGAGGCGGTTTGCCTCCCTGATTGAAGAACTTTCACTTAAAGAGGTCTCCTCCCGGATTGCAAAATATCTGCTTGATCTCTCGGTGAAGTTGTCAAAAGAAGGGAAGAACCCGAAAGAGGTTGAGCTCGATCTGAGCAAGACTCAGCTGGCTTTAAAACTGGGAACGATCAGTGAAACCCTCTCCAGGACCCTGGCAAAGATGAAAGCAAAGAGAATCATCGAAGTAAAGAAGAATAAGGTTCTCATCCTCGACCGTGAGCTCCTGGAAGAGCTCGCCGCGGGGTTGAAGATATAATGAACAGTCATAAAATAGTAAAGACATCGATTTGTAAAATCCCTCCTATCCTCCCTTTTCCTAAGGGAGGGATTACCCCTCTTTGGCAAAGAGGGGTGAGGGGAGATTTTCCAACGTTTATGTCAATTCAATTCTGAGACTGTTATTATCTCAGCCTTTCGAAGAGGCTTGCCATGACACGGACGGTGCGGTGGATTTCATGAAAAGTTGGCCATCCTTCTTCTTCAAGGGGCAACCGGGTGGCCTCCCGGATACTTTCCGGCCCCATTAACCAGAAGAGGATGGGTTTCCTCAGCCCTTTAACACCTGCCAGAATCTCCTCTGCCTTCAGAAACCATATTCCATGCCCGGCATAGAGGTGAACAATGATCCCATCGACTTCGGGATCACCATGGAGGGCTGAAAGCGCGTGTTTGTAAGCCGAGGCTGGCCCATTCTTTTCTATTGCAGGCCAGTAATCCACAGGGTTATTTACAGGCATCCAGTCCGGGGAGAGCTCTTCCAGTCGCTTCCGGGTTTGAGGCGATAGATGGGCCAGGGTCAGGCCATATTTTTCCATATGGTCTGTGGTGACAATTCCCGAGGCGCCACTGTAGCTCAGGATGGCGATCCTTGGCTTTCCATGGGTAGATCGTTGGAGATGAAAATTCTTTTCAAGTGTTCTTGCGATGTCCATCATCTCAAAAAAATCCTCAGCCTCAATGACACGAGCCTGCCTGAGAATTCCCCTGATCAATTCGTAGTTGCCGGCCAGGGAGGCCGTATGACTGAACGAAGCCTTCGCTCCGGAGGGTGTCTTTCCGCCCTTGAGCGCCACGATGGGTTTATCTGATGAAGCCGCAAGTTCGAAGAAGCGGCGTCCGTTGATAAAGGATTCGAGGTAGAGGCAGACGACTTTGGTAGAGGGATCGTTCAAGAGATACTCCAGAATTTCATTCTCACTCACATCGCATTTGTTGCCGATGGAACAGACCTTTGCCAGGCCGAGGGTCTTGTTGCCCATGAGGGTGATTATGAATCCCCCGGAAAGAAGCCCGCTTTGAACCATGAGTGAGATATGACCCGGGCGGATTGCTTCCTTCATGTCTTTCGGAATGACAAAAGAGAAGACATAGGGTTTTGCCGTGTCAATCAGGCCCATACAGTTGGGCCCCCATATCCGGATCCCTCCCTTTCTGGCAATGGCCAGGCATTGGTCCTGGAGCGCTTTTCCTTCCTGACCCACTTCCGCAAAGCCCCCCGATTCAATAATGACCCCTCGGACCCCTTTCATCGCACAGTCTTCCATGACATGGGGAACCATCTTGGCCGGGACAAAGATGATGGAGAGGTCGACGGAACCGTTGATCTCCGACACCCGGGGGTAACATTTCAATCCAAGAATCTCATCATATTTGGGATTCACAGGATAGATAGGGCCCTTATAGCCAAGAGTGAGATTGGTAAGCAAATTTCTGCCCCCGCTATAGGGTTCAGGAGAAGCGCCTACCACTGCTATTCCGTTTGGTTCAAAGAAGAAGTCCATTGGAGTTTTTTCTTAACTCATTCCCTTGACTTAGGTCAAGGAAGAGTTCCTGAGGCAGTGTAATATTAAAAATAAATGAACATTTTAGCCCTTTGAAAAAAATTGTCTAATCCCCCTTAATCCCCCTTTGTCAAAAGGGGGAAATCTTCCACCTCCCTTTGGTCTCCGACCCAAAGCGGTCTCGACCCGGAGGGCAAAGGGAGGTGGCCTGCCTGCGCGAAGCCCCGCCTCCAGAAGCCTTGCGGAGGGCAGGCGCTTCGGCGAAGGCAGGGGAGGGATTTTTAAAAGTTTATTTTGGACCGCTTAAATGATACAAGAATACGTAGAACATTGAGGATAAAGATATGGCGAAGAAGGAGAAGATCTCAAAAAAAGAGAAGGTGGACATCGGGACCTTGATGAAATTTGTCGAAATTTTTTGCAGGAAGAATCACAACGGCGAAAGGAACCCGTTCTCATTCCGATTATATGATATCAAGGAAATTGAGAAGAGGGAGATCTTTCTCTGCCCCGATTGCACAAAGCTCCTCACCTACGGTCTTACCATGAGGCTGAAGTGTCCTCACGACCCAAAACCCATGTGCAAGAAATGCCAGACCCAGTGCTACAAGGGAGATTATAAGGAGAAAATCCGGGAGATTATGAAGTTTTCCGGAATGTACATGATCAAACATGGTCGGGTGGATCTGCTGTATCATTATTTCGCGTAATTCCCTCCCACCCCCACCCCTGCCTGCGCCGAGGCTTCGGCAGGCAGGCCGACCCTCCCCCCTGCCTTCGCCGAAGCGGCTTCGCGCAGGCAGGCTGAAGGGGAGGGCAATGGTCACGTGCTTCGCGAGATCCCTCCCCCTTCAAGGGGGAGGGCAGGAGGGGGATGGTGGAAATAGGGAAATTGGTGGTGGGGAGAATATAAAAAAAATTTAAGAATTGATCTAAGTCAAGGCAATATTTTGAGTCGTGGGTTAAATTAAAATTGAAAGGAGAGAGATATGGCTGATAAAGGTGGGAAGAAAGAGATTGCCTGTTTCTTGTGTCAGAAAACAGAGCATCAGGGGGTTTTACTCCCCTGTCGCAAGGGGGGAGAGGATCTCTGGGTCTGCACACGATGTCTGCCCATGCTGATTCATGGCGGCTGATAAAATAGCCGAGGCATCCTGCCTCGGATCAAGGTGAATAAGTCAGGCAAGATGCCTGACCTATTCTGGACTATTTCAAAATTGATACAATGACGGAGGTGGAACCATGAAGGAGAAAGTGGAAGAGGCTTTGAGGTTGATCAGGCCGGCACTCCAGGCCGATGGTGGAGATGTGGAGCTGGTGGACGTGATCGACGGGGTCGTCAAGGTAAGGTTAAAGGGCGCTTGCAGCGGCTGACCCATGTCGCAGATGACCTTAACCCGGGGGGTTGAGGCAACAATCAAGAGAGCCGTGCCTGAAGTTAAGAGAGTAGAAGCCGTATAAGGAGAGGCTGAAATAATAATCTGGAGGAATTGGAATGGATAAATATGCGAAGGCGTTTGTTAAGGCGGGTCTGATCTACCTCGGAATGGGTACAATTATGGGAATTTGTATGGTGGTGTGGCCGGATATTCGATTTACCATCACACGGGTTCATGTCCATACTCTTCTTCTGGGGTTTATGGCCATGATGATTTACGGCGTGGGATATCATATCCTACCCCGATTTATGGGAAGGCCGGTCTACAGTCACCGTCTCGGGAACGCTCAGGTCTGGTTTGCCAATATCAGTCTCATCGGCCTCTCCATTTCCTGGATTTTGGAGGCCTCCCTGGGGGGGGTGTGGCATACGCTGGCCATCCTTTTCGGGCTCGGGCAGGGTGTTTCAATTTTTCTTTTTATCATCAATTTGTGGAAGAGTATGACGCCGCAAACCAGCGGATAAAGGTTGGAGGAGCGGTCGTTACGACCTTGTGGTTAGAGGATCGGCCCTACGGGCCTTGAGGCCAAACATTTAATTTGCCTCAAGCGTAGCGGTCCTCAAGTGAAACGCTCCTCGAGCGAAGCCCTGAAACCATATTAGATTCAGGGCGAAGCGATCCTCAAACCAAAAAAAGGAGGTTTAAAAATGGCTGAGAAGAAATTCAATAAGGATATGGTGATTGGAGAGGTTTTGAAGGTCAATCCAGAAGCCATCAAGGTGATCCAAAAATATTTTGGTCAGGGTTGTTTTACCTGCCCGGGGATGAATATGGAATCCATCTCTTTTGGGGCTATGATGCATAACATCGATCCCGAAGTGATCGTCAAAGAATTGAATGAAATAGATTGAGAAAGGTTAGAGGGGGCGATAGCGATCCTCGATCGAAGCGGTCCTCAAACGGAGGTTTTCTTATGGAGCCAATCCATCTTTTTGAAAAGGCCGAGTTTTCCAAAGAGAATTTTGTGCCCAAACAGATCCACATCGGAGACGCCGGCGCAGCGGTGTTGATCTGTTTTGAGCCCGGGCAGACCATGCCTTCGCACCCCCATCCGGGTGCGCTTGAAGTCATCCTTTACGGGGTTGAAGGAGAGGGGGCTCTGGTAGTTGGAGATGAGGAGAAACCCTTTAAGAAGGGGGACCTGATCTTCTGCAAAGGGGATGTTCCTATAGGCCCCAAAAATAGTAGTCAGGGCAGATTTATCGTTCTGGTCACTCTCATTTTAAAGCAGTTGGTTGCTAAAGGGTGAGCCTTCTGTAAAGGAGGCCGTATCTGACGCCATGGGTGCTGACCATTAAGGATGAACAGCCGGATCCTTCCATGATGAGATAGAGGATTGTCCCGCCTGCCAGTATGACATCCGCCCGGGCGGATGGGAGACCTTTTATTTTTTCTCTTTCTTCGAGAGTCTTCGAGCGATAAAGAAACAGCTGGTTTCTGAGCGCCTCTCTTGTCAGAACAAACCGATGGATCTTTTCAGGAATTAATTTCTCAAGCCCAAGTTCCACAGAGGCTAATGCTGTTCCCGTTCCTCCGATTGAGATCATTGATAAGGGTTCTTTCGGAAATGGAAAACTCGAAAGTTGCTTCCGAATCTCCTCTGCCATGGCTTTCCATTCCTCCTCTTTTACCCCGTTAGAAATAATGCCCCGCATGCTCCCTCCGGGCCAGAGGCCCTCCCTCCAGGGCAGAAGCCCCTCTGGGGCGGAGCCTGGGCCGGAGGCTGCTGCGAGGTTACATTTCAGATTAATTCCGGCGAGGTTTAATGCCCCGCTCGGTTTCGAGTCGCAACGACTGGAATTTCTAACGGGGTTTACCGGATCTGAGAGAAGAAACCTTTCGTTAAACCGGACAATCCCGAGAGGAAGACTCACCCACTGGAGAATGGCATCCCCCTTTCCCTGGACAATCTCTGTGCTTCCTCCTCCCACATCCACCACCAGGATCGATTTTTCAGCCTCTTTAAGATCCCGTGCCACAGCCAGAAAGGAGAGTGACGCCTCCTCTTCTCCTGAGATGACCTCAATGGAGAGATGCAGTTTTTCTTTGGCCATCGTTAGAAATTGATCCGAGTTCCTCGCTTCTCTGAGTGCACTCGTCCCGGCGGCGAAGATTTTTTGAACCTCCATCTCATGACACTTTTTCAGATACCCTTCCAGGGCCTGAAATCCTCTCTTCATCGCCCCTTCCGAGAGAACCCCGCTATTCTGAACCCCCTCACCCAACCGGACAATCGTCTCCCTATCAAAAAGAGTTTTCAGCTTTCCCCGGCTCACTTCCGCGATGAGCAGGAGGATGGTATTCGTTCCGATATCGATGGAGGCCACCCTTTCAGGAGAAGTAGGGGCGGATTTCACGGCAGAGCACCTCAGGGTAGATGTTGGATGTGAGCTCGGATTGGAGGGCTTCGAAGGAAGTCCAGTCGTTCAGGTAATAGGGCTGGATGGGAGTTCTGGAGATCATCCGGAGGAGAAGCTGGTGTGAGTCTTCCCCGGAGAAGGAGTAGATGGCGAAATTGAAGCTATTCAGATTTTGATCATAGTAATATCTCAGGGTAGAGACGATTCCCCTTGCAAGGGACGAGATCTCCTCTTGACCGAGGGTGGTGAGCGATGCATGATCCTCTACTACCGCGCAGATTTCGTTGGCTCCAATAGGAGCAAAGGATACGAACCAGTGAACTTTCCCGAAGGCGGCGATATACCTTTCTCCAAGTTCCTTTTCCGTCCGTACAAGATCGTTCCAGAAGAGGGTTTTATTCTTCCGGGTGTAGGAGGAGCTGGCGCCGAGGAACCATTCCATCTCATTCGTGCGGATGGGGTCTCCGATGACCTGGAGATGGGGATGGAGGATACTGCTACCTCCCGGGAGGAGGAAATTTTGACTGATTTGCCAGAAGCGGGCATCGGGATCGTAGGCCATCGTCCTCCGGATGATTTCAACGGCTACTGAAAATCCCTCTTGATAAAGGTCAGGTGTAAATTGATGAAGATTGAGAAAGTGTTCTCCGCAGAGAACGACCACACTTCCATAAGTCCCTGCGGGAAAGAGATTTGGAAACCCGACAGCCCCTCCGGCGGATAGCCTTCCTTCCGGTATGATCTCTTTTAAAAATTTAGGCGTTTTCAGGAGGACATTCTCCGGGCAGAAGATACACCCCCTCGACTCGTCGATCATCTGTGAAAAATCAAATTTGCCCTTTGAGGGAAGGGACCAGGTGATAATCCGGCTTTTTCTTTTCGTCAGGGGATCGATCCGAACTTCCGTGGGGACGGAGGCCGGTTCAAACCCATTGAGGGGTGAAAGAAGGTCGGACTGGAGATGGTATCGCTCAAATTTGATTTTCATGGTTACTTAAACGAAAAAATTCATAACCCCACCCCACCCCACCTCCCCTTATCTTAAGGGGAGGAATATACCCCCTCTTAGGTTAAGAGGGGGATGGGGGGAGTTACTTCGTGTCATTCGCTTATTTATTTTCCGCGATAAATCTACGGATCGAACGGTCGTAGGTCTGTTCCCCTTCGGAAGTGAAGAAACAACCCGGGAGCTGCTTCATTCTCCAGTGATAGGTAATACACTCACAGCACTTTCCCTTCCGCTCGCAGGGTTCATAGGTGCAAGTGCACCGGGATGTGTTCTGTTTTAAATGACACTCGAGCATCGAGAAGTTCCTTTCTAATCTTTCCCCTCACCCCCGTTTAACCCCACCTCGCCTCCCCTTAAATTAAGGGGAGGTAGGGAGGAGTTAAAGGGGGGCGAGGGGGGATTACCAATGACCCCTTGGACCCTTTATTTTCTCTATCACGGCGGCGGCCAGAAGCGGAAACATCAATTCGTGATGACCGATCAGGGTATAGCCTTTTCCTCCCTTGAGTGTCGGCCTTTTGACCACATTGAGAGAAGGCCGGTAGTGGTGAATGAAGTCCATATTCACCGTGGTGAGGTTGACGAGGGGATGCCCCAGATTCCTCGCAAGGGCGAGAGCCTTTAGAAAGACCTCGGGGAGGATGACGGCCGAACCAAGATTAATGAAAACCCCCTTCTCCAGTTGGGAGACAAGTGAGGCGAAAGTGCGAAAGTCCTGAAGACTCCCTTTCCCGATGGCTGAGCCGTCTGCGGAAGGCCCCATATGATTGATGTCCGTTCCAATGGCGACATGGACAGAGATAGGGACTCCCAGCCTCTGACCGGCGGCAAGCAGGGAGAACTGTTTATAAGGAAATTTTCCATCGAGGATTTTCCGACCGATCGATTCGCCGATGCCCCATCCTTTCTGAACTCCCTCCCGGATGGCGTGATTAATGGTCTCGTGAGTCTCTTTGACCATTCCGAAGGTTCCCCTGGAGAGCTCCTCATCGACCTCCTCGGAGGTGTGACCGGCCATGGCAATCTCCACATCATGGACCAGGCAGGCTCCATTCATCGCAATTCCTTTCAGCACGCCTTTTTCCATCCAGTCGATGAGGATGGGATTGAGCCCAACCTTGATGGGATGAGCCCCCATCCCCAGGAGGACCATCCTCTTTTGCCGGACTGCTTTTGCAATTTGTCCCACCACCTCTCTGAACTCTTTTCCGGCGAGAATCCCGGGAAGGGAGTTGAAGAAGTCAGTCATCGCCCCTCCGTTCTTCCAGGGTCTGGCGAAGAGGGTTTTCCCGACTTTGTGCCTCTTGCGCTTCAGGGAGGTGAAAGTGACGCGGCTAAGATCCAGAGATTTTATACTATTTTTCATTAACATCCTTTCAAACCCTTATTTATCGGGAACCATCCCCACCGTAGATGGCAGGATTATTGAGAAAGAGATAATGCTCCACCAGCTCGCAGAGGATATGTCCGATGAGGATGTGAGCCTCCTGAATACGGGGTGTGCTGGAGGAGGGGACGATGAGGGAGAAGTCGGCGACCTTTACCAGAGAGCCGCCGTCGTTTCCGGTCAGGGCAATGGTTTTTATCCCCATCTCTTTGGCCACTTCGAAGGCCTTGATGATATTCGGCGAGGTTCCGCTGGCGCTGATGCCGACGGCAATATCCCCTTCTTTCCCCAGGGCTTTCAGTTGTTTGGAAAAGACCTCGCTAAAGGAGAAGTCATTCGAAACGCTGGTGAGGATAGAGGCATCCGTGGTGAGGGCGATCGCAGGAAGAGGCGGCCGATCCATGATATAGCGGTTGACGAATTCTGCGGCCAGATGCTGGGCGTCGGCTGCGCTTCCTCCATTTCCGAAAAAGAAGAGTTTATTGCCCGCCTCGAAGCAACGGGAGATCAGTTTAACTACGTCGAGGAGCCTGGAGAGGTTTTCCTTCAGAAAACGGTTTTTGACCTCGGCGCTTTCCTTAAATCTCTTCTGAATGATACTTTCCATAATGTCAAAATATTATACTTCCCGCCCCTTCATGTCAAGGACGGTTTTCCCCTCATCCTTCCCCTCTCCCCAACGGAACTGTGTCGTAAGTCCGTTCATGGTTCGACAGAGCCTGTCCTCTCCGAGCCAGAGGCTGAGTGAACCGTTCATCCCTTCGAGGGCCTCAGGGCGAACGGTTTTTTCCGAATGTCCTGAGCGAAGTCGAAGGAAGGGCTCACCACGAACGGACTACGGCATATTAAAAATCAAATAGTTAGCCGTTCACCCTGAGCGTGTCGAAGGGCGAACGGCTAACTACGACACAGTCTCAACGGGGAGAGGGAGGGGGTGAGGGGGGCATTTTCCAGCGGCGGTTGAGCCATGACCACTGACCGGGGTACTGTCTTACCGTATCTTCAATGACTCCTGTAAATTTCGCTGTCAGCGTCTCAATATCCTTCTCAAGATTGGATGTTCTCTCTATTGCAACGGGAGGGCCGATGACAAGTTTCTTCGGGGTTCCATTTTCTCTCAGGATGAACATCGGTAAAATCGGAGCGCCCGTCTTCAGGGAGAGAATGGCCGGGCCCGTCGGGGTGAAGGCGACCTGACCGAAGAAGGGGGTGGGGATGCCTCCACGCCTCTGTTGCTCATCCGCGATGAGATAGAGAATCTCATTCCGACGGAGGCAATTCAAGGATTTTTTAAGGGATGAGATGATGGGTTTTAGGGGAAATGGGTTCTGCCCCAGCCTTCGTTGATAATCCCCCATCCTCTTCCAGAGTTTTGGGTAATTCCCTTCATTGAAAATCAGATTGAAACGGTATCCCTCCAGAGAGAGCCTTGCCCCAACTAATGTGAAAGGCCCCAAATGGGCGCCCAGGGCTATGACCCCCTTTTTCAGAGCGAGGGCGGATTTTAGATATTCACCTCCCCCAATATCGATTTTAAGAAGAAATTGCTCAAAAGGATGGAGATAGGCATAAACCGATTCCAAAGGGGTTAGTGTAAAATTGGAAAAGACTTCCCTGGCGAGTTTGGTAATCTCCTCAGAATCTTTTTCTTTTCCAAAGGCAAGGGTGAGATTTTGAATCACCCTCTCTCTGTACTTTTTTATCAGGTAATAAACAATGGTTCCCAGGAACCTTGAGATAGGGATCAAAGCATTGGAGGATAAAAGACGAAGGGGGATGATCATGCAGGTGGCGAGACCATTAATCAGGACATCTCCAACACGATGCCATATTTTTGAATCTCTCTTTTTCATGGGATGCCGTGACAAGGACCGATTCCAAACCCCCATCAACCATAGAAGATTTCCGTCAGAATTTCAACTGATACCGGTTTGGGTTTTTGCAATTCAGACAGTATAGAGGTCCAGATTAGGGTAGGAGGCCGTTTTGGGGTCGAAGATGTTCAATGGTAGGTCGGCAGTTTGAGGCT
>Ga0154725_1143_pt1 | contig 28424 bp, 25 predicted proteins | sample Rifle2008BG16ft_FD_105733 | JGI IMG/M metagenome (GOLD analysis project Ga0154725, IMG submission 105733) | Deltaproteobacteria bacterium RBG_16_49_23 | reverse complement strand
TGACACATGCCTGGAATTGAACCGACACCAAAAGCGGAGAGGAATTTAGGGGGTTGGGATTTTTTTCTACTCTGGGCCGGAGCCGCCGTTTCTTTAGCGGAGATATGGGCAGGGAGCCTGATCGTTCCCATGGGATTGGGTTTGGGGCTCTGGGCTGTTCTCCTGGGCCACCTCATCGGCAACACGCCGTTCGCTTTGGGCGGTTTGATTGGAAGCCGATGGGGCATTCCGACGATGGTCTCCGTTCGACCCTCTTTTGGAATCAGAGGTTCTTACTTTGCCTCGGCTCTCAATGTCATCCAGCTCATCGGCTGGACAGCCGTGATGCTCATCATCTGCGGCACAGCGGCAGACGCTATTTCAAAGTCGTATGGATTTTCTAATCCAACCCTCTGGGTCATCCTTTCCGGAGCGATCACGACGCTGTGGGCTGTTGTGGGTCACCGGATCTGGAAGTATCTCCAGCGGATCTCCGTCTTCGTCCTGCTGATTTTATGTTTTGCCATGACCTATATCGTCTTTCGGGAATATGGATGGGGAGTGCTCTCTCAAATCCCGCAGAAAAAGGATTTTCCTTTTATGGTGGGAATGGATCTTGTGATCGCCATGCCCATCTCATGGCTTCCATTAGTTTCTGATTATTCGCGCTTTGCCACAGGTTCGAAGTCAAGCTTCTGGGGGACCTGGATCAGTTATTTTATTGTCTCTTCGTGGATGTATCTTTTAGGTCTGGCCGCATCACTGGCTACCCAATCTTCCGATCCTTCAGGAGTGGTGATGAATCTTATGCTGAAGTTCGGATGGGCGATCCCCGCCCTGATCATCGTCCTCTTCTCCACCTTTACCACCACCTTTCTGGATATCTATTCCACAGCGATCTCCGGACTGAATATCTTTCCAAAATTGGGGGAACGAAAAGGCGTCATTCTCGGAGGCATTTTGGGAACCCTTGTGGCGATGACCTTTCCAACACTGCTTTCCTACGAACATTTTCTCCTCTTCATCGGAGCCATGTTCTGTCCTCTGTTTGGGATCGTCCTCGTTGATTACTTCTTTTTAAGAAGGAGAGTGATCGACCTGGATGATCTTTATAGAAAGGATGGGAAATACTGGTACAGGAGGGGAATCAATCCTCTGGCTCTCATCGCATGGGCCATTGGATTTGCTATTTACCTGGGTTTTTCGCCGATGTTGATGGAGAAGGTATTAGGGATCAGGGCGGCTTTTCCATGGCCCCTTGGTTCGTCATTGCCGAGCCTGATCATGGCTGGATTGATTTATTGGGGATTAAAAAAGTTCGGAGTTCGGAGGTTCAATACTTATTAGAATTCTTAATGGCTCCGAACTACGAACTCATCACTCCGAACTAAATTTCGATCTTCGGCCTTCCTGAATTCTTCTTCCATCACCTTTTCATAACAGTCCGGACAGATCCCATGGCTGAATTCAACTTCTGAATGGTCTTCGAAGTATTGTTCCACCTGCTCCCAATAGTTTTGATCATTTCGTATTTTTTTACAGTAGCAACAGATGGGGAGAAGGCCCTGAAGCCGTTTGACATTAGATAGGGCGACCTCCAGCTCTTTGACTCTGCAGGCCAGGGTATGCTGTAATACCAACACACGCTGACCGACCTGGATACGGGCATGCAATTCTCTGACATCGAAAGGCTTGGTGACATAGTCATCGGCCCCTGCCTGCAGGCCGGCGGCGAGGTCTTCTTTGCGGTCTTTGGCTGTCAGGAGAATAATGTAGACAGGTTTAAGGTCATCTGTTTGGCGAACCCTCCGGCAGATCTCCACTCCGTCCATTCCGGGCATCATCCAATCGAGGATTGCCAGCAAAGGTCCCTGTTCCCTTTGAATGGCTTCCCATGCCTCCACGCCATTTTGCGTGACGACCACCTCATATCCCCACTTGACGAGCAGGGACTGGATGATACGGCGGGAAACCGGTTCATCTTCGGCAATCAGAATCTTCATCATCTTAAAATAGTCCTGATGCTCTGAGACAGCTGCATGATATCAAAGGGCTTCTGAATAAAGCCATGACAACCCCGCGCCATTATTTTTGAAGCTTCGCCATCGATACTATAGCCGCTCGAGAGGAGAATTTTTACATTTGGAGAGATCGCCTTTAATTGATCATAGACTTCCCCTCCTCCCATATGGGGCATGATCATATCCAGGAGGACCAGGTCGATGGAGTGACGATGTTTACTAAAAAAGTCGATCGCCTCTGCTCCGCTTCGGGCCACCCACACCTTATAGCCCAAAACCTTTAACACTTTCTCTCCCACCTCCAGAATTACTTCTTCATCATCCACCAAAAGAACCGTTCCAATGGCCTTTGAAATTGGAGCTGAGGGATTCGCCTTTTTTTGAGCCTGTTTGCCTGATGCAGGGAGGTAAATTTTGAAGGTGGACCCGCAGCCTTTCTCTGATTCCACTTCGATATAACCGCCGTGGCCTTTGATGATGCCATACGTGGAGGCCAATCCTAATCCTGTTCCTCTTCCTAATTCTTTGGTCGTAAAGAAAGGATCGAAGATACGGTCCAGAATCTTCGAATCCATTCCCACACCCGTATCGGTGACCGTCAATAGAATATAATCTCCCCGGGTTGGAGTATAGAGTTTCGTTTTGATATCCTGAGAGTTGATATTGGTCGTTTTTAAAAAGAGGTCTCCACCCTCCGGCATGGCGTCCGCCGCATTGACGAACAGGTTCATCAGCACCTGCTCGATCTGTCCCTGATCCGTCTCGCAGGGATAAAGGTTCTCCGCCAGCTCCCGGTGAATAGTGATATTCTTCCTGGTCCTGCCAAAGGCCCCAGAAGTGGAGATCACCCATTGATTCAGATCAATGGATTTCAATTCGTACCGGCCTTTTCGTGCATAACCCAGCAGTTGAGAGGTTAACTTGGATCCGCTTTGAACCTGTTTTTCGATCGTTCTCAACATCTCATCATGAGGGTGAGCAGGATTCAGGTCTAAAAGCATCAAGGAGACATTTCCCTGTATGACCATAAGGAGATTATTGAAGTCGTGGGCAATTCCGCCCGCTAAGGTTCCAATCGCTTCCATCTTCTGGGCCTGGATGAGTTGAGCTTCCATCCGCTTCTGTTCGCTCACATCATTGAGAATGATGAGGATACTCCTCTGCGTCTCGTCCATGACCGGGAGGAGATGAAGGGAGACCTGTTTTTCGTTGAGCGTCAAAGGTCCCTGGACCGAGGCGGGTTGTGAGGTCGAATTGATCTCCATGAGATGGTTTTTAATTCTTGGTCGATCCGATTCAAGGAAGAGGTCGGTGAAATTCGAGGATAAGAGTTGATCCTCTGTCCGATGGATTAACGAGATCGCTTTCGGATTGATATAAATGATCTTTCCTTCGGGGGTGATCTCCAGAATTCCCTCCGCCATACCGTTCAGAATGATCTCGAAGTGCCTTTTGACGGAGAGCAGCTCCATCGTAATGTTTCGTGCAAAAACATCTTCCAGTCCAAGTGGTTTGGGGGAAGGGACATGGTTTTTCCGGTCGGCCTGCTCCAGGGCGGCGAGAACATGCTTCGCCATCTTATCCAGTGATCCTTTGGCGATACAGGTATTGGCGCCAAAGGAGGCGATGTCGACCTCCTGCTCGGCCGCAATGGCAGAGAGGATGATGAGGTGGGTCTTTTCCAACTCCGGCATCTTGCGAATGATCTGACAGAGTTTCTCTCCACCGATATGGGGCATGATGAGGTCAATAAAGATGACATCCGGGGTAAAGGTTTTTAAAATTTCGAGGGCGGAAAGACCATCCTCAACGGTTCGCACCTGATGGCCCATCTTATCCAGCAACTGGGACATGAACTTCAACACAACAGGGTGATTATCCACAACCAGTATCTTCTTTATCACGGCCTCGGCCTCTGAGTGGCTCAGGAAATTTTTGTTATCTTCTTCCGCCCAAATTGCCAGATCGAGAAGAGGATCATCTCCAATTTTAAAGCGAAGAGTCCGATTTGAATCTTGAACTTTAACATTTAAACTTCCTCATCCTATAAGCGATAGTCTCGTAAAAAGTCAATCGCCGGATATCATTCATGCTTCGACAAGCTCAGCACGAACGTAATGTCAATAGGTTACACCGTTCACCCTGAGCCTGTCGAAGGGAGATAGCGACTTTTTACGAGAACATCATAAGCGATTCGGTGATCAGATCGAGGTTTCTCCCGATCGTCCGGATATCCTCATCCATCTCTTCGAGACGGTTCCCGCGGGCCGCTGTTTCGATTCTCTTTGCTGCTTCATAAATATCCGTCAATCCGAGACTGCCGGCAGCCCCTTTGATGGAATGGGCCATTGTCTCCGCCACCAGCCGATCCTTATTTTTCAGGGCAGTTTGAAATTTCATCAGTTCAGAGGAGGTCGTCTTTAAAAAGAGATCGATCAATTCCAATAATTCCTCCTCCTCTAACTCTAAATTTTTAGCTAACTCCCTAAGATTCACCCTCTCCTCGCCTTATCTATTTATAGTGAACGACTTAAATAAGTTGACATCCACCCTGTGTCATTGCGAACCCTTCACTTTCTGTCATTCTGAGCGAAGCGAAGAATCTCGTTTTTCGTTCAGGGTAAACTCCGTGAAACCAATCTCATGGGATTGCCATGCCTGCGTGCCGTAACGCCACTTCGGCGTGCAGGCACGCCCCCGCATCAAGTGCAGGGTCCTCGGAATGACTACTTTTCGAGGTCGTTCACTGTAGTTCTTCTCCTTTTAAGAAGCGATAGAGCTCGGATTGGAGAATTCTCCAGCCCTTTCCTGCCTTGATGGCTTTGATTTTTCCGAGATGGATATATTTTAAAAAAGTGGGCTTTGAGATCTTTAAATATTCGATTGCCTCATCCGTTGTGAGAACATAATCGTTTTCTGCGACTAACATTGAGTTTCTCCCATTTATTCTGTTTTTAACTAATTTTAAGCAAAAAGTGTGCCTGAGATAGCCGGAGTATCGTCAATTTCATAACTATCTGTTTTTATATTTAGATTTTAATTATGACCAGGCGTTATGAAAAATATAAGGCGGTCTCAAACTGACATTTTGCCAAAATAACGGGGTGTCTGGTAAAAAATTAGACAATAAATGGAAAGCGGCTGGAAGAAAGGTAAAAGATAATATTTAGGATTCGCCGAGGTAGGCTTTGCGGACGGTCTCGTTTTGCCGGAGAGTCTCGGCGGTGTCGCTGAGGACCACAGCGCCCGATTGGAGGACATAGCCGCGGCTGGCCACTTGTAGCGCCATTCGGGCATTCTGTTCGACCAGGAGGATGGTGGTGCCGTCGGCATGGAGCTGGCGGATGGTATCAAAGATGATATCGACCAGAACAGGAGCCAATCCCATGGAGGGCTCGTCCATCAGGAGGACGCTCGGGTTTGCCATCAAGGCGCGACCGGTCGCCAGCATCTGCTGTTCGCCGCCGCTGAGCGTGCCTCCCACCTGCTTTTGCCGTTCCCGAAGCCTTGGAAAGAGGCCAAAGACCCGTTCGAGGTTCGATTCGATTTGACGCGGGTCGGTGATGGTGAAGGCGCCCATTTCGAGGTTTTCCCTCACGGTCAGGCGGCCAAAGATCCGGCGGCCCTCAGGAACCTGAACCACTCCCTTGGACACGATCTCGTGGGGACGATAGCGGGTGAGATCCTCACCCTCAAGACGAATCGACCCCCGCCGGGGCCGAAGCAGTCCGCTCGCTGTCTTGAGCATGGTGCTCTTGCCCGCCCCATTGGCTCCGATCAGGGTGACGATCTCTCCCCTGTCCACATCGAGCGAGACTCCCTTGAGGGCATGGATGTGGCCGTAATAGGTATGCACATTTTCGATCTCAAGTAATGCCATTGAGGAGTCCCTTAATCGTATTGGCCTATATTCAAAGTGACTAAAGTGAGCTAAAGTTTCAAGTGAACTAAAGTTGAAAAAGTTTTAAATTGATTAAATTTAACTTTAGTCATTTTAGTCACTTTCAACTTTAGTTCACTATTCGACTATACGACTGCCTGCGCTTCTCCTGCACTTCCTCTTCCGAGGTAGGCTTCGATGACCTTCGGGTTTTGTTGAATTTCGGACGGAGTGCCTTCTGCGATCTTCTCCCCGTAGTCCAGCACGGTCACAATCTCGGAGATGCCCATGACGACCCTCATCTGATGCTCGATGAGGAGGACCGTGATCCCCAGTTCATCGCGGAGGTGCTGGATGAAGTCCATCATATTCTGTGTCTCCCTCGGATTCATTCCCGCCGTGGGTTCATCTAAGAGAAGAAGCTTGGGGCGGGACGCCAGCGCCCGTGCAATTTCGAGCCGGCGCTGATCTCCGTAGGGAAGGTTTTTCGCTAAAAAATCGCCTTTGCCGGCAAGGTTGACGAATTTAAGAAGCCTCCTTGCCTCCTCTGCCGCCTCCTTCTCCTCCTTACGGGTGGCAGGGGTGCCTAACACGATGCCGAAAAACCCCGCATTGAGGTGGCCATGGAGGCCGACAAGGATATTCTCCATGGCAGTAAGATTGGGAAAGAGGCGAATATTCTGATAGGTCCGGGAGATTCCTAAACGAACAATCTGATCGGGTAAGAGGCCCACCAGAGAATGATTATTGAAAAGAATTTCTCCCTCTTCGGGGCGATAGAAGCCTGTAATGCAATTAAAGAAGGTTGTCTTGCCGGCGCCATTCGGCCCGATGACGCTGTGGATGCTTTTCTCACGGATATCGATGTCGAGGTCACCCACGGCCACCAGCCCTCCGAAACGTTTTGTCACTTTTTTCGTGAAAAGAAGCGCCATATTATTCTTCCGATCAATCCGGTTTCGATTCCGGAGGTGATTCCGATCCCTCCCCGTCTCCCTCTTCTTCGTGGAGCTCACGGCGGTGCACTGCCTCCGGCCAGAGTCCCTCGGGCCTGAGAAGCATCATGGCCACAAGAGCAGCGCCATAGACAAAGAGCCGATATTCTGCAAATTCCCGCAGGAGCTCCGGGAGGCCAACGAGGGCAATGGCTCCGACAATAACACCGGGAATGTTTCCCATTCCACCGACAATGATCACACAGACGATATTGATGGAGATCATCACATTGAAACTGTGAGGATAGACCGAGCCGAGTTTGCTGGCAAAGATGGCTCCGCTCAGAGCGGAGAAACCGGCGCCGGTGGCAAAGGCTAACAACTTTGTGGCAACGAGATTGATGCCCATGGCCTGAGCCACATCCTCATCCTCGCGAACAGCCATCCAGGCGCGGCCCAATCGGGAATCCCTCAGGCGAAGGGAGATGAAGATGACGAGGAGACAGCCTGCAAGAATGAGATAGTAAATCTGTTGAGGTCCAGCGAACTCAAAACCTCCGATGAAAGCCTTGGGAATCTTACCGATGCCTTGAGCTCCCCCCAACCATGGTCTTAGAAAGTCTGAAAGGACCAGAATTCGAATGATCTCTCCAAACCCGAGGGTGGCTATGGCGAGGTAGTCACCACGCATCTTGAGGACGGGGGTGCCCAAGAGGACACCGGAAAAGACTCCCATGACGATCACAAGGGGCAGCGCTTGCCAGAAGGAGAGGCTGAAGAAACCGAGCTCAGGAGAGGTCAGTACGGCTACGGTATAAGAACCGATGGCAAAAAAAGCCACATAACCGAGGTCGAGAAGGCCGGCATATCCTACGACGATATTGAGTCCAAGGCCCAGGAGGACATAGAGGCCGACGATCGTAAGGACCTCGCTCAGGAAAAGGCCGAGAACCCGGGGAAGAATAAGAAGAATAAAGACCAGGATGAGGATTCCGGTCATCTTTAAGATGCGCTGGGGAGCAGGGGGAAGCTGCTGAAAACCGGTCTGAATAGCGGCTCCCTTCCTAAACCAGAAGAGTGAAAAGGCGGAAATCAGAAGAAACAACCCGATGGCGCCCTGTATCGTCAGGCCGTTGGCCGTAAAAAGCCATTCATTGATGATTGCAAGAGGTCCCCAGAGGGCGAAAGTAGGACGAAGCAGATCCTGCAGGACACCCGCACCCACAATGCTTCCCAGTGAAATGAGCAATACCCGGCGGATAAGTTTAGGCGAGAGAAAGAATAGACCTGCCAGTGCACCACTCAGGGCTCCAGCACCAAGAAGCAGGAAAACGCCAATCTGTGTTCCTTGTTTAAAAGTGAGTAATTCGTAAAGGACAGGCATGGCATTGACGAAGACCTTACGGAGATTAATCAGACTCCCCACAATGACGAGAAGGGACACTAAGCCTCCCACGATCAGCCCTGAGATGAAGCTGTTGGAAAGAATCTGGAGTGATCCGGTGCGGGGAGTCCGCTTGGCAGCGAGATAACCCATAAAAAGGGCAACAATGAAGAGGAGAGTATGGCCCATTGAAATGATATGAGCCACAATGTCGCGCTGGCTGAAAGCCTCCACCATTCCGATGAGAGAAAGGAGGATCTCGACCACACCGCCAATCAATCCAATTTTAATCGCTTGTTTCATATTGGAGTGACTAAAGTGAGCTAAAGTTATAAGTGATTAAAGTTATAAGTGACTACGCCTCATCCGGAACTTCGCCCGGAATCCCGCTAAGAGCGGGACTTCGGGCGAAGTTATTTCCTGGTAGCCGCAACCTTTAGGTTGCGTTTCAGGGTCGGTATTACATTGGGGGCCGATACGCAGGCTAAAGCTTTCGGCTACCATTTGGTTTTCTTTTTTATGCTTTCTTCACGGTCAATCGCTCTCCGAGTATACCTGTCGGACGGAAGATGAGGACCAGGACGAGCATGGTAAAGGCAATGGCGTCTTTTAACTGGTAAGGAGCCACAATGCCCAAACCATCGAGGAAGAGGCTTGGCCCCACGGATTCGACCAGGCCGAGAAAGATTCCGCCTAACATGGCTCCGGGAATGTTTCCGATGCCTCCCAGTACGGCTGCTGTGAAGGCCTTAATTCCCGGGATGAAACCCATGAAGAAGTGGACCTGTTTAAACATCAGAGCATAGAGGACGCCTGCGGCTCCGGCAGACATACCTCCGATGACGAAGGTTGTTACGATCATTCTATCTATGTCAATTCCCATCAGGGCAGAGGTCTCTTTATCTTCGGACACGGCGCGAATCGCTTTGCCCAAACGGGTTCGTTGTACAAAAGAGTAGAGAGCGGCCATCAGGATGGCGGCCGCCGCAATGACCACGGCCTGAAATTTGAGGATGCGAAATCCCCAGAAGGTGATCTCGCCTTCAAGGATTTGCACCACCGGATAAGCCTGAAAGCCCGAGCCGTAAAATCCTCGAAACGTATACTGAAGAAAAAAGGAGGCCCCGATGGCGGTGATCAGAGGAATGAGACGGGGGGCGGTCCGGAGCGGACGATAGGCAATCCGTTCCAGGAGAACCGCCACGAGGGTCGATGTGGCCATGGAGACGAGAAAAATCATGATGAGGCTGACGATGGGATACTGATCGAGAAAACCGGATGAATAAAAGGCGGCGGCAACGTAATAGGCCGTATAAGGGCCGCACATGAAGACCTCGCTATGAGCGAAGTTGATCATCCTGAGAATGCCGTAGACCATGGTATAGCCCATAGCAATGAGGGCGTAGATGCTTCCCTGGGCGAGGCCGAAGATGATGAAATCAAACCAGTGGTGGCCCGTGTATGTCCCCGTGGCGAGAGTCGCTATGGAACCCCAAAAGATTAAGACTAAGATGGCCCCCCCGATGAGCCACATGACCACATCAGTGGGTGTGATCCTTTTTTTCCAGCGTTTCAACATAAGGGTTTCCTATATTTTTTATGACACCGGCACAAATAAGTACTTAGACAATTTGCCCCTCACCCTTCCCCTCTCCCCATCGGGGAGAGGGGAAGGGGTGAGGGGATTCCACCGTTTTTAAGCAATAGGGTTATTTCTTCTTAGGAGCTTCCTTAGCAGGAGCCGGTTTAGCGGCCGCCGCGGCTGCGGGCGACCAGATCGGTTTATCCGGAATGGCCAGTTTTTTGACATTATCGGCTGTCGTCTGATAGACGGCGATCATCGGATCGGCGCAGTCTCCTGTCGCACCGCAATTGAGGTTTCCGGTCAACCCTTTGAAGTTTTTGGTTGCATAAAGGGCGTCCCGAAGTTGCTGACGGCCGATGTGGAGTGTGCCATCCGGAGCCTTTTTGCCCACTTTCTCAATGGCGGCCAAGACGATCATGGCCGCATCATAGCCATGGGCATGGAAAGGAGCGATCGGCTTTTCACCATACTTCTTCTGGTGCTTTTCGAGGAAGGTCTTGTAGCCTGCGCCAAAAGCGGAGAAGTCCGGGCTGGAGTGATACATTCCGACTGCGGTATCTCCAGCGGCTTTAAGGAAGTCAGGAGAGAAGGTTCCATCTGCGCTCATCAATTTGACTTTCTCCAACCCCTTTACTTCTTTTACCTGCCGGGTGATGTGCCCACCCGCCGCAATAAAGATGGGATAGTAGATAATATCAGGTTTGCCTGTGGCAATCTTTGTCAACACGGGTCGCATGTCGGTATCGGTCGGAGCGACCGCTTCCTGAGAGGTGATAGTTCCACCTAATTTTTTGAAATTATCGGCAAAAACTGCCTGTAGCTGTTCGGCATAGGGGCTTCCGTCATGGACGGTGGCGGCCTTTTTGAGCTTCAACTGTTTAATGGCATATTCTGCGGCTACGGCCCCCTGAACCTTATCGTTGTGAGCGGTGCGGAGATAGCCGTCATACTCGGGCCCGCGTTTGGGGTCTGTCAGGAAGGGCGCGGTATTTGAAGGTGACACCGTTGCAATGCCGGCCTTCCAGAGAATGGGGGCGCCGGGTTTCGCCTCGCTTGAGCAGTTTGATCCGATCGCAGCGACAATCGTCGGGTCAGCGGCTAATTTGGTTGCCGCGGCCTGCCCGCCCTCGGCGTTACAGCCGGTGTCCTGGACGGACAGCTTGACGGAGAAACCAAGAATCTTTCCACCTTTGTCTTCAATGGCAAGCTCGACACCCCGCTTGGTATCGGTTCCCAAAGAAGCATCCGGTCCTGCAACAACCATCCAGGCGGCGATGTGGATCGGATCGCCTTTCTTAATCTTCACCACACCGATCTTGTCTTCGTATTTGAACGTTTCTTTTTTGGCCTGAGCCTGTGCGAAGCCCGCACTCACGCAGACCACCATCGCAAAGACAATGAATAGAGTAACCATTCGTTTCATAGAACCCTCCTTTTTAAAAGATTATTATGAGATTGGAACCGGTGCCTATCCATGATCAGGCACATCACCCCCTTTTTGAGAGAATTAGATTGAATTGAAAAGATGATTGAGATATTTCTTCCCAAAGACCCTTCTTCCCTGCGGATGGTAATATTATGATGGGATTGATTTATTTGTCAAGCACTTTAAATATTTTAAAACTTCAGGGGTTTTTGCCAGGCCTTTTTGAGGTCGAAAATATTGGCCTCGATGATGGGACTTCCTTGAAAGCCTACAACCCGGAAGGTTTCATTCGCTATGACAATCCCTATCTCTCTCCAGACAGATTCACCGAGAAGGGCCTCGAAAGCCTTCTTCTTCTCAGGGGGGATCGTCACGACAAAACGGCTCTGTGATTCGGAAAAGAGGAGAAGGTCGTTTCGATCCACTCCGGATTGGGGGACCTTTCTCAGATCGATCTCCATTCCAAGACAACCGGCAAAGGAGGTCTCCGCGAGGGCAACCCCGAGACCTCCATCCGAACAGTCATGACAGGATCGAACCAGACCTTCCCGGATGGCGCGATATAATTTCCGATAGAGGGCTTTTGCCTTTTGGGCATTCACCTGCGGAACATGATTTCCGATGAACCCTTTTGACGCATAATATTCAGAGCCTCCCAGCTCTTCGAATGTCTTCCCAAGAAGATAGATCAGATCGCCCGGCTTTTTGGCATCCATGGTGACCGCCTTTCTCACATCGTCGATCTTTCCCAGAGCCGAGACGAGAAGAGTGGGGGGTATGGAGATTTTTGTTCCTCCGAGGAAGGCGTCATTTTTCATACTGTCCTTGCCTGAGATCAGGGGCATGCCGAAGCCTTTGCAGCAATCATAGAGGGCCTGATTGGCACGGACGAGCTGTGCCAGTTTATACTCCCCATCCGGTGTCTTCTCCGACTGGACCGGATCAGGCCAGCAGAAGTTATCGAGGCCTGAAATCCGGTCGGGATTTCCACCCACAGCGACATTGTTCCGTATGGCTTCATCGACGGCACAGGCCACCATCGCATAAGTGTCGAGATCGCTGTACCGGGGACAGATCCCGTTGGAGATCACTATCCCTTCGAAAGAGGAGAGAATGGGTCTGAGCACAGCGGCATCGCCCGGGCCATCGTTCAAACAGCCGACCAGCGGTTTGATCACAGCCCCTCCCTGAACCTCGTGGTCATACTGGCGGATGATCGACTCCTTGCTGGCGATGTTTGGCCGGGAGAGCATTGCCATCAATGCCGAAGTGAGATCTCCGGGCTCAGGAAAGTCAGGCTCCTCGTACCTGGGCCGGTTCCATTTTGCTCGAAGCTCCATCACCGGGAGCCCTTCATGGAGGAAATCCATGTCAAGGTAGGCGACGGTTTTTCCTCCGGAGAGAACATGGAATTTCTTCGTATGGGTGAACGTCCCAAGGACAGCGGCCTCCACATCCATCTTCTTTGCCATCTCGAGAAAGGCATCGAGTTTAGGAGGAGATACGGCCAGGGTCATCCTCTCCTGAGCCTCTGAGAGAAGGATCTCCCAGGGATGAAGGCCATGATATTTCAGGGGGGCCCGATCGAGGTGGAGCTCACAACCGGTCTCTCTTGCCATTTCACCTACGGAAGAGGAGAGGCCGCCCGCCCCATTGTCCGTGATCGATTTATAAAGACCCCGGTCCCTGGCCAGGAGTAGAAAGTCGGTCATCTTCTTCTGCGTGATGGGATCTCCGATCTGAACGGCGGTGACAGGCGAATCCTCACGAAGTTCTTCCGAGGAGAAGGTGGCTCCATGGATCCCGTCCTTGCCGATTCTGCCTCCGGTCATCACAATGAAATCCCCGGGCTCCGCCTTCTTGATATGGGAGGGTTCGCCCAGTATTTCTTTCGGCATGATCCCTCCGGTGCCGCAGTAGACCAGGGGCTTTCCGAGGTAGCGGTCATCGAAGACCACCCCTCCATTAACCGTGGGAATCCCGCTCTTGTTTCCTCCGTGTTCGACTCCCTCCCGCACTCCTTCATAGATCCGTTTCGGATGGAAGAGGCGCGGGGGAAGAGGTTTGTTATAGAAGGGTGAAGCGAAGCAGAAGATGTCCGTATTAAAGATGAGTTTTGCTCCCTTTCCCGTGCCGAAGGGATCCCGGTTGACGCCGACAATGCCGGTCAAGGCTCCACCGTAAGGATCGAGGGCAGAGGGGGTATTGTGGGTTTCGACCTTGAAGACCAGATGGTATTGATCGTTGAAACGGATGACTCCCGCATTGTCATCGAAGACAGAGACGCACCAGTCCTTTTCTCCGAGGGAGGAGCGAATCTCTTCAGTCGCCTTCTTGATATAGGTCTTAAAGAGGCTGTCGACGAGAGTCCTCTTTTCCTCTCCCTCCTGATATTCGATCCGCCCATTGAAGATTTTATGTTTACAATGTTCGGACCAGGTCTGGGCAATGGCCTCCAGCTCCGCATCGGTGATCTTTTTTCCGAGTCCGGTTTTTTCCCGGCCCTCCATTACTCCGGAATCCCTGAGATAGGCCTGTATGGCCTTCATCTCCCTGAGGTTGAGGGCCAGGACCCGCTCCTGACTCAACCGGAGAAGGGCCTCATCGGAAATTTCGAGATCGATCTCCTCCACCCTTCCCCCTTCGTCTCCGGAGACCTTTGGAACCCTGAGTTTGATCTTCCCATTCCATTCGTTTGCCTTATAGAGATCGAACCGCTGAATGAGCGAGTTTCCGAGAAGATCGGTGCAGATTCTTTCAACTTCCTCCCTTTTCAAATTTCCCTTGAGAAGGTACTGGGTGGAGGTATAGACCTTTTCTTCATCGCCCAGCCTCTTTCCAAGCCTCCATTCAATGGCCTCCCTTGCGGTCTTCCCCACATTGTCAGTCACCCCGGGCTTAAACCCCACCTCGGCGAGCCAGTCGAAATCGTCCGCAAGCGGTTGATCGATCCGGCACTGCTGGATGATGGGATCGAGAAAAGGGCCGGTGGCGACCTTCTCCAGTTCTTCTCCGGAGAGTTCGATGTCGAGGGTGAAGACGGAGATCGTCCTTACCGATTCGACCGCAAGCCCGAGATCGTTCTCGATTCTTCTTCTCACCTTTTCACCGAGGGGATCCCGAATCCCTTTTTTCAAGCCAATCTCAATCCGGTGTGGCATGCATTCCTCCCATAATTACAAATGGAATACTGGAATAATGGAATGGTGGAAAAATGGGTTTAATGAAGCAACAATTCGTCTTTTCTAACCCCATTCTTCCATTCTTCCAATATTCCATTTTAATAATTGATGTATTTCTTTGCGGCTTCCAGGCCTCTCCAAAGATGGGCCTCCTCATGAGGTTCGAGCGTATAGATGGGGTTTAATCCCCATTGAGACAGGAGATCGAAGAATCCATGAAAATCGAAACTTCCCTCACCCATGGGAAGATGCTCATCCATTTCCCCGTAATTGTCATGAAGGTGGACCTCGAGGAGATATCCTCTCAATGCCTCCATCCAGAGGGGAAGGGGGATCTTGCTGAAGACATGGTGGTGACCGGTATCGAAACAGAACCGGAAATGGGGCGAATCGATCTCCTTCAGAAGGCGGAGCAACGAATCAGGGCTCTCTTCAAAGATATTTTCAATGGCAAGGGTGAGTCCGCGCTCTTTCGCCTCTTCCACCAGGGGTCTCCAAGTCCGGAGACTGCTTTCTAACCAGAGGTCTACATCTCCGTCGAATTTCCACTTCTCATATCCGGGGTGGAAGACGATCGCCTTCGGTTTGAACAGGGCAGCCAGATCGATTGTCTTTGAGAATCGGTCCAGCGTGACCTCCCTGACTCTCCGGTCCATTCCTCCAGGGCTCAAATCCATAAAGGGGCCATGGATGGTGCACTCCAGATCTTTCTGGTGAAGTGTATCAGCGAGCTGTTTTGCTTCCATCTCGTTGCAGGCGTCGAGATCATCCCCGCTGAAGTAGATTTCAGGACGGAGGCGATGTCCGATGACAAAATCGATTCTCTGAAGGAGCATGGAGTAAGGGATATTGATCTGGATGGGGGGCATGATGGGGTTCTCCGGTTTCTTTCGTAACACACCCATTGATCCTGGGCGAAATTACAATTTTATATACCATTCTCTCCTTTAAAACTCAATCCGTCTCGGGAGGACGACTCGAACAGTTCGATCGCTTTCAAAACGTTTTCCCTCTTCCCGATGAGATAGACGACATCCCCTCTGTTGAAGACAAAGCCGGGATCAGGACCGAAGATGACGACGAAGATGATGACCAGCGTTTTTAAAAATCCGAGTTCCACGGGTTACCTCAGCGTCATATTATAACTTAAATGGAAAAATTTTTGGCAATTTATATTCACCCCGTTAGAAATAATGCCCCGCCTGCGTGACCGGAGCCACTTCGGCGCGGCGAAGGCCCGCTGGAATTTCTAACGGGGTTCACCTCGAAGTTTCAGTTCGGAGTAATTAAATTTGACTTTTTTACTCCGAACTCCCTCCGGGCCGTAGGCCCTTATGGGCAGGAGACCGAACTCTCTCCGAGCCAGAGGCTCTTCCGAGCCGGAGGCCACACTCCGGACTTATGGGAGCCCATTGCAAATAATAGAGCAACTGTGATATAAAATCTTTGAGGGAAAGAGATGTTTAATATCGGATTGCCGGAACTTCTGATCATTGGGGCGATTGCCCTGATCGTCTTCGGGCCGAATAAACTTCCGGAGCTGGCCAAGGCTTTTGGCAGGGCGATGAGGGAGTTTAAGAAAGCGACAGACGAAGTGAAGGAGAGTTTTGAAGCTGAGACCAGGGAACTGGAGGAGATAAAGAGCGCCATCGCGGATGAGAATATTCTGCAAGACCTGGCCAGAGAGATATCCAACCCCGAAGAGGTTTCCCCGGAGACAGTGACGACCGAAGAGCCGGCCCTGGAGGCTTTGGGACAGACAGAGACCGCATCCGCCGGGGAAAGGGGGACTTCTCCGGAAGAGGGGGGCGTTGAAGAGAAGAAAGAGGAGGAACCAGAAGGGATAAAAGAGGGGATTCCCTCCCATGGATGAAAAAAAACTCCCCTTAACCTCTCACCTTCAGGAGCTGAGAAAACGTCTCGTCCTCACCTTTATTGCCGTCGGAGCCGGTTTTATCCTCTGTTATACCTTCTCCCAAAACCTCTTCGATATTCTTTCCCGGCCCCTTCTTAAGATGATGCCTCCCGGAAGCTCTCTGATCTTCACGAGTGTGGCCGAAGCCTTCTTCACCTATATGAAGGTGGCCTTTATCGCAGGCATTATCCTGGTTTCCCCCTTTGTCCTCTATCAGGTCTGGGCTTTTGTGGCGCCGGGGCTTTATCGTCATGAAAGGCGGCATGTGATTCCCTTTGTCGCCGCCGGCTCATTGTTTTTTGCCCTCGGGATTCTCTTCGCCTATTATGTTGCGATCCCCGTCGGTTTTAAATTTCTTTTAGGATATGCCACCGATTTCATCAAACCGATGCCGAGCATGAAGGAATATCTCTCCTTCAGCATTAAATTCATATTAGCCTTCGGTCTCGTATTTGAATTTCCGGTGGTCCTGGTTCTTCTCGCGCGGATCGGGGTGGTTGATGCGAAGATGCTGGCCCGGCACAGGAAATATGCCATTCTCCTGATTTTCATCTTTGCGGCGGTCATGACCCCGCCTGATGTTATCTCCCAGTTGCTCATGGCCATTCCCCTGATGGGGCTTTACGAGTTGAGCATTCTCCTCTCTAAAATTTTTGGAAAGAAGAAGAAAACAAGTCCATCCACTGATTCATAAGTCATGGCAGAATCTCCGTATAAAATTTCCCAATGGCCGGAGAAGGAGAGACCCAGGGAGCGATTGCTCCAGCAGGGCCCTCATCAACTGAGCGAGGCAGAGCTTTTAGGAATTCTGATTGGAAAAGGGACGAAGAGAAAGACCGCCATCGACCTGGCAAGGGAACTTCTCGACCGATACGAATCTCTTGAGAACCTCTTCAGCCGCTCCCCTTCCGAGTTGATGAAGATCAAAGGCATCGGGTCTGCCAAGGCGGCGACCCTCTCGGCGGCTTTCCATTTAGTGAGACGGATTCAATCTAAGACGAGTAAAGACCGGCCTTCCTTCAGGCGAGCAAAAGATGTGGCCGGTTATTATCTCCCGTTGATGAAAGATTTGAGGAAGGAGGTCTTCAAAGTTCTTCTCCTCAGCCGCGCCAATCGGTTGATTAAAGAGGTGACCATCTCCGAGGGGACGCTCGATGCGAGCATCGTCCATCCGAGGGATGTCTTCCGGGAGGCGCTTCTGGAATCCGCAGCAGGGGTCATCCTCCTTCACAATCATCCGAGCGGCAATCCCGCTCCGAGCGAAGAGGATATCCGGATCACCAAGCAATTGTTGGAGGCAGGCCGGGTGATGGGAATCAAGGTTTATGATCATATCATCCTGGCAGGGGAGGATTACCGAAGCCTGGCAGATGATGGGATGATTTAAATTCGGATTTCGGAATGCGGAATTCGGAATGGAGAGTTAAAATTAAAATTCCGCAATCCGCAATCTACATTCCGCAATATGAAAATGCGAGTTCTGGTTACCGATGGGCACTTCAGAAAGACGCTCGCCGTGGTTCGGTCTCTCGGCCGGAGGGGAGTCAAGGTCACGGTTGGGGAAAGGACTTTCCTCAACACCTCATTCTTTTCAAAATATTGCAAACGGCGTATCCTCTATCCTTCGCCACGGCGACACCCTGATCAATTTATTGATTTTCTTCTAAGAGAGGTAAAAAAAAACCGTTATGACTGCCTCTTCCCCATGGAAGAAGAGACGCTTCTGCTGATAGCAAAATATCAATCCGATATTTCAAAATATACCTATCTTCTTATTCCCGACCTCCCAAAGATCGAGTTTGTTCGTGACAAAGGAAATCTGATTCGGTTTGCAGAGAGTCATGGGATTCCCGTGCCGAAAACGTATTATCGTCCCCCCACCCTCACCCTCCCCCCTGGTGGGGGAGGGGGGGGTGGGGGTGTTAATTTCTCTGATATTCCGGTTCCTGTCGTGATCAAACCCAGAATCAGCTCCGGTTCTTTTGGGATTGCTTATGTTAGGAAGAAGGAGACCCTTGCCTCTTCCTATCAAAGAGTTCATGAGCAGTATCCCTTTCCATTGATTCAGGAATACATTCCCGATGGAGGAGGGACATTCGGGCTCTCCGCCCTCTTCGATGAGTCAACGAATGTCAAAGCTGCCTTTGTCCATAAGAAATTGAGGATGTTCCCGGTTCAAGGAGGCCCAAGCACTTTACGGGAAGGGGTCGAACATCCCAGGGTCATGGAATTAGGACTTTCACTTCTGAAGGCGTTGAACTGGGTCGGCATTGCCATGGTGGAATTCAAAGTCGATCCGAGGGATGGGGTTCCCAAATTGATGGAGGTCAATCCCCGTTTCTGGGGTTCCCTGCAATTGGCCATTTTCTCCGGTGTCGATTTTCCATACCTCATTTTGAAAATGGCGAAGGGTGAGAATTTCAAACCCTTGCTTCACTACGAAACGGGAAAACGATGTCGCTGGCTTTTCTTCGGAGATATCCTCCATTTTGTTAACCATCCGGAGCGTTTTCATCTCCAGCCTCCCTTCTTCCGATTCTTCGAACCGAACACCTGTGATGATATTCTTTCAGGAGACGACCCGCTCCCCCTCCTGGGGGCGACGGCCACATTCTTCACCTTTCTCTACGATCCGGAGATGAAACGGTTTCTGGAAAGACGATAAGTCAAATGCGGAATTCGAATTGCGGATTGAAGAATTTGCGGGTTTAAGATTGGAGGGTCCCCCATCTATTTGGGGTGAGTAAGCTTCTTACGCTTTGAAAATTTGAATTTGTGACTCCTGCCTGCTATCAAGAAGGGAGGTCAAAGGCAACTTGAAAATTTTTATGTCATTATTTCGATTTACAGTAATGTCTCTGCATGCGAGGTGCCCCGCCGAACAGACATCTGGACGCTTGACCAGAGTGAAAATATAACCAGATTTTCTGTATGTTCATGGAGGGTGGGCATTTGTTACTGCTCTATTTCATAATCATCGATGTCGACCTCGCGTACTTTGAATCGATTGAAATTTACCGGTCGGGGGTACGGCGCAGTTGCATCGAATCCTATCTTGCAGCCTATGCCATCATTGGTTACGGGGTTGAGTTCGTGGCCGCGCGCATCGGGGATAAGGATGATATCTCGATCAGGCCGAAATCTCGTTGCCAAGGCCCACTCCACATCCTGCGGATCACGGATGTTCACGTCGGAATCGACGACGACCACTTGTTTTAGAGGAGGAAATGATGCGAAAGTGGCCAGTATAACGTTTCTCTGAATGCCTTCGATGTTCTTTTCGACCTGGACCACGGCGTGGTAAAAACCGCAACCACCATAGGTGAGGACCACATCCTTAACCACCGGCACCTGATTGGAAATGGAGCGAAAGATACTCGCCTCGGCCATGAGACCGACAGCATTATATACCTCACGGCCGGGGATGATCGTATGCCAAATCGGATTCTTGCGGCGGGTAACGCCTTTAACTCTGATGACCCATCTGTCGTCTTTCTGGGCGTAATAACCGGTGACCTCCGCCGCAGGTCCCTCGGGTTCGCGTACCTTTGGAAGCAGTTCTGCTTCCAAAACAAACTGAGCTGTTCCCACTGCTTCCACCCCTACTGTCTTGGCCTTCACTAAGGTCAAGGGTTCTCCGAGAAGGTGACTGGCGATCCCCAGCTCATCCAGCCCGATGGGCGCGGCCACAGCAGGCACCACAGATGCAATGTGTACCGCCGGATCGACCCCGTTATTTATCGTAATCTCCAGTGATTTGCCTCGAGCCTCGGCACGCTCGTAGTAATCCCGCAGGTGACGGCCGATGTCCATCAGACAGGTCAAGCGATCACGACCGGTGATCATACATCGCATGATCGAAGCATTCCGTACCCCGGTATCCGGATCCTTTGCAATCACGACCGATGAGGTGAGGTATTGCCCGCCTTCCTCTGTGCCAACCTGTGGCGCAGGCAGCTTCCTGATATCCCAGTTTTTCTCAACGATCTCCTGGCACGGTGCCGAGTCCATAACCACCGGGTGCAATGGAGAGGCCCGCCACTCGGCGACTGCCTCTGCAAAGTGAAAAGATAGGCGGGTCTCCGGCACACCAAACACATCGGCCAGAATCCCCCGATTCCAATACAAGCCGGCGAAAACCGGCCACCGGCTGCCTTTGACGCTCTCAAAGAGAACCGGTTTATTGCCATGGAACTTGTAGGCAACCGCGCCGAGTTCAAAACGTGGATCGACTTCGGTCTTCACACGCGCCAGCTGGTGTCGGTTCGAAAGAAAATCGATCACACCGTTGAGATCGGACATGCCCCTTTTGGACAAATCACCACAAACATGAAATCGGCGGCGACGCTTTGTGCTCGAAGTTTTTTTAGCCATGGTGCTCACATGCCTCCCAATCATGGGCGACCGTTGATTATTCGGTCGCCGCTTCGGCTTTTATAATGGTATTATTCGCAGGTGGCTGACTCACAGTAAAAATTTGGGGAGAAACAGCGCCATCTCAGGGAAGATGAAAAGCAGCACCAAACAGATGACATATGCCACGAGAAAGATGTAAACTCCCCTGAAGATCGTCTCGATGGGAACGTCCGGAGAAAGCCCCTTCACGATATAAACGTTCACCGCCACCGGCGGAGTCACCGCGCCCATCGTGGTCACCAGGGTGATCACCACTGCGAACCAAACCGGATCAAACCCCAGCGCTTGCGAAAGGGGAAAGAAAATCGGGATGGTGACCACCAGAAAACCCAATGCGTCCATCAGGCAGCCCCCCACGAGGTATATCAGCAGCACGACGAGGAGAATGGCTTCCCTCGGGACATTCAGCGATGCCGCCCAATCGGCAAGTTCAAAGGGCAGCCGCGTCACAGTTAAAAATTTGCCGAAAATAACCGCACCCGTAATCAACATGACAACCATCGCCGAAGTCCGGATCGTTTCAGTAATAGCTTTTGCAAACCCCTGTTTCGAGAGTTTTCTCCTTGTCAGACCGATCAGCAAAGCGCCGAAAGATCCTGCCGCTCCGGCTTCGGTGGGGGTGAACCACCCGGCGTAAAGCCCGCCGATTACCAGCAGAAACAGGATCATTGCTTCAGCGACCCCCGCCAAAGAGGACAGCTTCTCCCTCATTTTGGTTCTCGATCCCGGTGGGCCCAGGTTGGGATTTCGGATGCATAGCCAAAAAACGATCAAAGAGAAGAGCAGGGTCAGAAACACGCCCGGCACGATGCAGGCGATGAAGAGCGGGATGATGGACTGCTCGGTCTGTACCGCTATGATAATGAGAACAACGCTCGGCGGAATGACGACGCCTAGGGTTCCCCCGATGGCCACGGTTCCCGCACTTAACGCACGATCGTAACCGTATCGTTTCATCTCGGGTAGGGCAATGGTACCCATCGTCGCAGTAGCCGCGGAGTTGGAGCCACAGATTGCCGCAAACCCTGCACTGGAGAGGATGGTGGTGATTGCCAACCCGCCGGGCAGCCTTCCCACCCACTTGTAGGCCGCATCGTAGAGCCTTTCGGTGATGCCGGAGTGGTAGGCGAACTGCCCCATGAGGACAAACATCGGAATGACGCTCAGCCCGTAAGAGGTAAGCTGTCCCCACACGTTTGTGGCCAGCATGTAAATCGCAGCGTCGGTTGAGACGATGTAGGCGTTGCCCAAAAACCCGGCCAGGATCATGGCAAAGGAAACAGGCATTCTAAGGGCCATCAGTACGAAAAGAAAGATCAATCCCAGGATGGCCGCCGTGTTAGGACTCATTTATTACCTTTCGGTTTGTAAGAAAAATTTGGCTACCCTTTGCCTTCTCTTCGGCTAAAGGCTTTCACACAAGACCTTATAAAGTCCGCGACCAACGCAAGGGTCAACCCCGCGCAACCCAAAGAGACCAGGTAAACCCATGGGTAAACAATGACTCTCATGGTTTCGGAGAGCGAACCCGACTTCTTAAGGACACCTGCATGGAGAAATATGTTCCACGTTACGATCATAAACAGCGACGCCAAGGTTAGATACATCAGCATGTTTACCACGGCGCGAAGTCGCGGGCCCAGGCGATTGACAAAAAGGTCGATCGAGACGTGTCCCTTGTGGATTTGGGTGTAGCCCAGGGCAAATGCCGTCGTCACTGCGGCAAGCCAGGTGATGGTTTCGACGGTTCCAGCCATCGGGTGGCCGAACATCCTGAACACCATCTCCCCCACCGTGACCAGCATCATTGCGATCAGGGAAAGACTTGCCACGAAGGCAAGTCCCCTGTTCAGCATGGCGTTAAACCGGTCTAATAAATCCACAATACATTTCTCCTATCGCAACTCGCTTCCCGAAACCGACCGAAAAGGGAAGCGAGGCGAAAGCATCGATGGGCTCAATCGATTCCTACTTGTATTCCTGTGCATACTTGTCCGTGAGCTGTTTCAGGCGTTCAATAAATTTTTCTGCCGGCAGCCCCTTGGCGCCCATCTCTTTTTTCCAGCTTTCAACCATCGGAGCGAGCAGGGCATCCCATTTGGCTGCGTCGGTTTTCGAAAGCGTGTGGATCTGCAAGTTGTGCTCCCGCTTCGACCAGGCAAGTGCCTCGCCCACGTTTTGTTTATCATGGTACTGCCCGGTCCAGATAGCCATCTCCCGCGAGAGCTCGTCGATAACCTTTTTCACTTTATCGGGAAGGGAGTCCCACTTTTTTTTGTCCATCACCGCAGCAAAGGAGACGACCACGGTCGGGTACTCCAACACGTAGCGGAGCAGTTCAGCAAGTTTGAAGTCTTTTAACACTTCCCGGGATGTCATGGTCCCATCGATGACACCGGTTTGAACCGACTCCGGAACCTGGGGCATGGGCATACCGACAGGGGCCGCTCCAAGGGCTTTTAAAACAGGCACGCCCGTGCCGGCCGCCCGCAGCTTCATTCCTTTCAAATCATCAAGACTCTTGACCGGTTTTCTGGATTGGATATGTCCGGGTTCGCCCGTGAACATGGTGATAATTTTAAATGGTTCATACTCAGCGGGCTTGAATTCCATCATGATGTCCAGCAGGGTCAGACTCGCCACCGTGGCATTCGGAAACTTGACAGGAAGGGCGACCCCTGAGGTGAGGGGGAAACGTCCCGGATCATATGAGGGCGAACTCAGACCTATGTCTGCCACCCCTCTCAATACACCGTCGTACATATCCCCGGCTCCCAAGAGAGTGCCCCCCGGGAAAGTTTTAACCTTCACCAATCCATCCGTGCGTTTTTCGATTTCCTCGGCCCAGTGGGTCATCTGTTTTCCGGGGAACGTGCCTGCCGGGGCAAAAAACGCATATGTGAGGGTTATGGGCTTCTCCTTGGTTTGGGCCTGCGATGAAATGCCGCCGCCCAACATCATTGCTACGGCGACAAAAAACACGACAAAAGTAGGTATCTGGCGTTTGACTGTCATGGCATCTCCTTTCTGTTTGTTGTTGTAACGTTAGTTTTCCAGGCTGTCTAAAAACCTTTTCTGAGGGGATACTTTTGTTTTCATTTTTCACTTGACATATTACCGCAGCACTTTCTTAAAATCCTTCGTTTAGAATTTTCCGCAATTTTTCGACCGAGAATTGGGAAAGACCTAACGACTTAAAAGTCCTTCCCGTCTCCATAAAATTCGTCCCGGCAACCGCTCCTGCAAGGGTGATTAATGAATCGGCGATCGGAATATCCACTCCAATATAATCTGCAACAGAAGTTAAGAGGGCTAACCCGCAAGCGATATCCTCAGTAACATATCGATGTTGATAGTCAATCTTTTCATACCATAATCTGCTCTCCATTAACAACTTCTTTGCAACCCTTGGATACATCCACTCGTTTGGCCTCGTCTCATCGTAATAGTCTTCCAATGGATAGTGGTTTGGCTGAAACCCTAATGCCTTTCTCACAGCGATTCTTTCCTCGTCAAGGAGAGAGATGATTTTCCTGATACCCAGAGTAGTCCCTTCGTTATGGATATCATAAGGTGCAGGATTCTCAATTGGACCTGTATTCAACACAACCAATGGAGAATGAAGGATAGGACCAGCGTTCATGAGAGCAGCGGACAAGGCATTTTCGACAGGATGAACGGAAGGGAAAACGGCCCTAATTTTCTCAATGGCTTCTTTCGTCTTTTTCCCTGGGAAAATACCTGTGGGTAGATTACAGGCCCTGACAACAATTCGAGATTCCTGTGGACTCATCTTCCTTGTCAAGTACGGAAGGGTTCCTGTTTCACCAATGGCAATATCTTTTTTACACCCCCTTTCTCTCAAATGTCTATACATGAGAAAAGAACCAAAAGTTCCAGGTGAAAGAAAGATGACCTGCCCATCCTCCAAGTGAGGCAAAAAACTCTCGGCAACAGATATTTGGGTAAATGCGGGAATGGGAGAGCAGATGAGGTCTGCATCCTGGATGGCCTCTTTCATAATATCCGTTATCATGGAGACTTTTGCTTCCCCTTGCATGAGAGGACCTGATACCTTGATCGTATAGGTCTTCTTAATCTCCTTGAATTCGTCGAAATACTTGCTCCACATCCTGACTTCAAACCCTTGAAAGGCCAAATCCGCAGCCATTGCAAAGGCTCCATTACCGCCACCCAGTACAGCTACCCTTTTCATCTTTATTTAACCCTTTCTGAAAGAAGAAACAAAGACTACCCTTTCACGAACCTAAGCAGCTTAATCAAATCCCTGTACTTTCTCTCAAAGAGGGTTTTGATTTCAACATCTTTATATTCATAGATCCCTTTCCCTGTGCGGGGGCCTGTTTCCCCCTTTTCCATTTTTTCTTTGATCAGTTTTGGGACCTTAAATCTTTCACTCTTAAAAGCGGAATGCAAGAAATCATCTGCATAGTAAAGGATATCCAGTCCACCCATATCGATAAATTCCAGTAAACCAAAGGCACACAATCTGAAGCCGAAACCCGTTTTAATGGCCCGATCAATATCTTCTGGGGTTGCGACTCCTTCCTCCAAAATCCGGACCGCCTCGTTCATAGCAACGGCTTGTATTCTTGGAATGATAAAACCCGGGCTATCTTTCAATACCACAGGCACTTTCCCAATCCTTTTAAGGAGATTTTTCATGTGCTCAATCGAACGGGGATCTGTCTCGCTGGAAAAGGCAATCTCAACAAGGGGAATAATAAAAGCAGGATTTAACCAATGGGTGATCAATAACTTATCAGGATGGATAAAGCCTTTTTTCAATGTATTAATATTTATAGTTGAGGTGGTAGAGGCTAAGACCGCTTCTCGATGAACATAAGGAGAAATTTTTTTAAATAATTCTATCTTTAAATCTGGCTTCTCCGGGATGGCCTCGAATATAAAATCACCTTCTAAATTTTCTTTGTTTATCCCGTAAGAAAACGAAATGTTTGATATGACCCTCTTTAAATCCCCTTTTAAATATCCTACCTTTTTCAAAAACTTCAGATTGGAGTAGAGCTCTTCCCTCGCCTTCTTCTCGACTCTTCCATATTCTTCAAACGATCTCTGTTTCCCATCAATGATTTTTACTTGGGCATTTTTAAATGCAAAGGCCAGTCCAATCCCCAACCCCATTCTACCAGGACCAATGATTATGATTTTTTTATTTTTCATCATCGGATACAGTTATATTTCAGACCCATGCTGGTTCTAAGGATTTGTTTTAAAAAACGTCTCAATAGAAACCTAAGTTTTTTTTCATATCGTTAGCTTGCATGAACCTGACAGAATAATGGGTTTAAGCTAAATTTTCCCTTAACGTCTTCATATAGTTTAATATATCCTTCTTGGTCTCTGACATATGTCGGAGCATAGAATCATCAACCCTTTGCAGATTTTTTGATTGGATGGCTTTGAAGATTTCAAAATGGCCATCTCGAGCCCTTTTGGCGATTTCGGGAATATGAAGGCAGGCCATCCGGAACTTCAGCATATGTTCTCTCAATATCTGACTGATTTGGCAAAGCCTTTTGCTCCGGCTCGCCTTGCAAATGATTTCATGAAACTCCGTATCCAGGCCGATCATCTTTTTAGTCGAGCCCTCTTTGAGAATCCTGTCCGCCTTTTCTAAATTATTTTCAATCTTTTCAATTTCCTTAGGTGTGATCCTGCCAAGGCTCCATCTTGCGGCTAGCTGCTCAATGGCGGTCCGCACAGAGAAGAGATCCTCGATGTCGTATTCCGTCATGTCGTTGACGATGTATCCCACTCTCGGTATGGAGTGAACTAATTCTTCCAAATCGAGTTTGTGTAAAGCCTCCCTGACCGGCGTCCTGCTCACACCCATTTCAACCGCTAATGTGGACTCCACTAACCTTGTTCCAGAGACAATTTTCCCGGTGAGGATGGCCATGCGCAGATCATTATAGACTTGCTCCCGAAGGGAATTTGAATTTGCCTTTTTGCTGGAAGGGGATTTAAATCTTTGCTTCATCATAAGATTAAAGTACTCCTGAAATACAGTTAGGGTACAGCTACTATAGAAATAACCGGATGTCAAGGGTGAATTCAGCTTGGGTCACGGTAAATTTGTTCTAAATGTAAAAGGGCTATCAATAGAGGCCCTTTCATTTGTGTGCCCATCGTCACTTGTTGATTAAATGAGGTGTCTTGTTTTCTGTTTCACACCGCAGCACAAAAGATCAGAAACAACCATAACGTCGTGTTATTGCAGTGAATTGTTTGAAGAACAAATTTACTCTGCAGCTTGGGTTACATTGACAGCAACCCTACGTTCCTCTACAATGAATAGCCATGCGGGAATACGGCAATGAAGAACATACTGACGGTAGATATGGAGGATTAGGATCGAGGCGAGATCCGGATCCTCCTCGATGCTTTAGAGGTTCCAACATCAAAGAGGTTATCGGTGATTAAAATCTGTGTCCTCATTCCTGCTTATAATGCCGGAGGGACGATCGGCCCCGTTCTGGAGAAGACGCGATCCCTTGGCCTCGATACGATTGTCGTGGATGATGGCTCCTCAGATGAGACGGAAAGGATTGCCTTGGAGTATGGCGTCCACCTGTTGAAGCATCACTTCAACCGTGGGAAAGGGGCTGCTCTCCGTTCAGGATTCCAGTCTATCCTCGAAAAGGATTATGAGTTGATCATCACTCTCGATGCGGATGGTCAGCATGATCCTCTGGCGATCCCTTCTCTCCTCCGGATATTTCAAATCGTTCAGCCCGATCTCCTCATTGCCTCGCGGGCCGGAGGATTCAATCGAATGACCTTTCTACGCCGGTTCTGGAATCGATTGGGAGTAAAAGCGGTTGCCCGGCTCTGCCATTGTGACATCACGGATAGTCAATCCGGTTTCCGGCTGATTCGCACGAAAATCTTAAGGGAAATTTCACTCACGACCACCGGGTTCGAGATGGAATTGGAGCTCCTGATCAAAGCTTGCAAAAAGGGGTTCAGTGTGTTATCCATTCCCATCGATGTTCCGAGGGTGGATGGCACGAGTTCCAGCCATTTCAAACCCGTGACCGATACCTGGCTTGTCTGTAAACTATATCTTCGAAGCCTGCTCTGGTGAAACGTATGGATCTTTATCAGAAAGCGAAATTCTACTCCATCGAAAAATTTACGGCTTCGGCTCTTTCCCTCCTGGCAAATGCTTCAAAGGAAAACTTGATTCGCCTCACCCATCTGGCCGAAAAGATTCCCCGGAAAGAGGCCTACCGCGAAAAGATCCGGTGGATCCGGACTCTCTTCCAGACCGATCATCCGGCCCTGACCATTGCGAGAAGGGTTCTCAAAGAGACTCACCCTCACCACCGGAAGAAGATCATCACCAACTTCATCGTCAACCAGCTCCTCGTGGGCACCAACCGCAGAAAGGCATTTGAAGAGGAGAGAGGATTTAAGCCGCCCAATGCGATGCTGATCAGTCCCACGATGCGATGCAATCTGAACTGCTTTGGCTGTTACTCGGGTTCCTATTCGACCGAAGAGGAGATCCCTTTTGAGGTGATCGATCGCCTGGTCGGAGAATGCAAGGAGATGGGCATCTACCTGGTGATCATCACCGGCGGGGAACCCTTTCTGCGAAAGGACCTCTTTGACCTTTTTGAAAAACATCCCGACACCCTTTTTCAGGTTTAT
>Ga0154725_1042_pt1 | contig 29041 bp, 25 predicted proteins | sample Rifle2008BG16ft_FD_105733 | JGI IMG/M metagenome (GOLD analysis project Ga0154725, IMG submission 105733) | Deltaproteobacteria bacterium RBG_16_49_23 | reverse complement strand
CAACCTGCCTTCGCCGAAACGCCTGCCCTCCGCAAGGCTTCTGGAGGCGGGCTTCGTGCAGGCAGGTAAATGAGAGCGCTACTTTTTCTCTTTCTTTTATAAATTTTATTAGGTAAAATTTTTTTCATCATGGATGATTCTCCGATGAGGGATTGAGGGAAATCAATAGATGAGGGGAGACATTGCGATGGTCGATTACTTCCAGATCGAAGCGCTTTTGACGGAAGAGGAGAGGCTTTACAGAGGGCGGGTCCGAAAATTTGTGGATGACGAATGCATGCCTCTCGTCACGTTGCACTTCGATCGTGGAACCTTTCCCATGGAGCTCATTCCCAGAATGGCGGAGATGGGTCTCTTCGGCCTTCATGTCAATGGTTACGGCTGCACTCAGGCGAGCCATACGATTTATGGCTTGATCTGCGAGGAGCTGGGGCGATGCGATAGCGGTCTCAGAGCCATGTTTTCGGTTCAAAATTCCTTGGCCATGTATCCCATCTATGCCTTTGGCTCTGAAGAACAGAAGATAAGATGGCTTCCGAAAATGGCACGAGGTGAGGTGGTTGGTTGCTTCGCCCTCTCTGAACCCGATTTTGGATCGAATCCTTCGGGAATGATGACCAGGGCCGTGAAGCAAAGAGATCATTATCTCCTGAACGGAACCAAAATGTGGATTACAAATGGATCCATTGCTCAAGTGGCGCTGGTTTGGGCGAAAATAGAGGATGAAATCCGGGGCTTCCTGGTGGAAACCAGCACTCCTGGGTTTCAAACAACCCTGATCCAGAGGAAGTTTTCTTATCGAACCTCTCCCACTTCTCTTTTGATCCTCAAAAACTGTATGATCCCCGAAGAGAATCTCCTTCCGGGGACAAAGGGTTTGAAGTCGGTTTTAAGCTGCTTGAATTATGCCCGTTACGGGGTAGCCTGTAGTGCGTTGGGTTCAGCCATTGCCTGTTATGAAGTAGCTGAGGATTTTGCTCGTAAAAGGAAGGTCTTTGAAAAACCCATCGCTTCTTATCAACTTGTCCAGGAGAAGCTGGTTCGAATGGTTTTGGAAATTACAAAAGCACAGTTACTCACCTTTCATCTGGGCAGATTATTGGATCGACAAAAAGCAAGACCCTCTCAAATCTCAATGGCCAAGCTGAACAATGTTCGGGAGGCCATGAAGATCGCTCGAATGGCAAGGGACATCCTCGGGGCTCGGGGGATTCTGGCCGATCACCATGTCATTCGCCATCTCTGCGACCTCGAGGCCATGAGCACGCTGGAGGGGACGGAAAGTATTCACACGTTGATCATCGGACAGGATCTGACTGGAATGTCAGCCTTCGATTAGGTGGAAAAAGCATAGCGCATAGCGTAAGTACCAATATCTAAAAGAAAAACATAAATTAAAATCCATTTTATGGTTCGAGAGTGCCCTTCAATAATCCTAATTCTATTAATTTTTCCGGAGTGGGAATACCGTCCTCGGACCAGCCGCGATATTCATAATATTCACTGAGCATCTGGCCGAGGGGAGGGAGATTGGGGGTTAATCCCTTTCCGATCCTCTTGAAAGTCAGGAAGCGGAAGGGAAGGGTGTCGTCTTTTCGGCTGATTCCCAATCTCACATTGTAGAGCCGCTTCAGATTGAAAATTCTCTCACCTGTCTTTATGAAATCATCCACAGTCATCTCTCTGCCGGTTACGAGTTGATACCATTTCACAATATCGGTAATCGTCACACCACCGAACAGGATGAACTTACAGAGTTTGAGGGAGTCCATCATACCCATCAGGTTCTGACTTTTAGCTGCAAGAATCCCCTTTCCTTCCACCTGATATCGGTCGAGGGGCTCCGGAATTCCCATCTCAGGAGATTTAAGAACCCTCTCAAAAGTATGACTGAGGCCGGCGAGATGGCATGCTCCTCTGGAGGAGGTGGCATACCCTGTTGCGCCTGCATTATAACCTCTGGGGTCATGGGCGGGGAGTTCTAATCCTTTGATATGTGGTGCGAATTCAACTGAATTCTTTCCAATTATTTCTGAGGCTTTTTTCACCCCTTTTCCTAAAATTTCTCCGAAGCCCTTCTTATGGGCGATCATTTTGATCATCTCGATGAGCGCCTCACTACTTCCCCACCGCAGTTCAATTCCGCCCGTATCCTCCTGGTCGATTAATCCTTTCTCAAAAGCCTCCATTCCAAAAGCAATGACTCCGCCTGTAGAGATGGTGTCAAGGCCGAAACGATTGCAGAGTTCATTGGCATAACAGAGGGCTTCGAGGTCGTCAATCAGGCAATTACTTCCGAGGAGAGCAAGGGTCTCATATTCCGGACCAGCGCCTTCCACACCAGCATAAGGCCCTTTATCCACCTTGACTCTTCTTCCACACCCCAAAATACAGGCATCACAGAAGTAACGGCCTGTCAACAGAGTTTCGGAGAGGGTGAAACCATTGATCTTCTCCGCCGATTCTTCCCACCGCCCAACAAATTTCCAGTTCTGAAGGGGGAGCGTCCCCATGGCTTCAAAGGTGGAAAGAGCGCCCGCCGTTCCATACTTTCTGAAATTCTCTGCCTTCTTGTTGATCATCGGACTATATTCTTTTGGAAGATGGTCAACTTCTTCAAGGTGGAAGACCTCCACCTTCTGAGTTCCATAGACAACGAGGGCTTTCAGGTTCTTGGAACCCATGACCGCCCCCATCCCGCAACGTCCGGCAGCCCGGCCCTCCCTGCCATCGGTCATGATTGAAGCGAATAAGACCTGGTTTTCTCCGGCCTGACCAATGGCGCTAACAACAGCCTTCTCATGGGTTTCTGATTTCAAGATGGGATCGATTTCGTAAGTATCTTTTCCCCAGAGATGGGAGGCATCACGGATCTCAACCTTCCCATTGTTAATCCAAAGGTAAGAAGGCTTTGGAGATTTTCCGGTGAGGATGATTCCATCGAACCCTGTCTTTTTAAGATGGGCGCCCCAGGTGCCGCCTACGTCCGATTCTCCGAAGATTCCTGTCAATGGAGATCGGGAGACGACCGCATGCCTTCCGGAGAGAGGGACAGGTGTCCCGGTGAAGGGCCCTGCCATAAAGATCAGAGGATTTTCAGGACCCAGGGGGTCTGTTTTTTCATCCGTCATTTCAAATAGATATTTTGCCCCCAGCCCACTCCCGCCGATAAATTGATTTAACCATTCCTCTTTGAGATCTTCAACCTGGACTCTGGAATGGGTGAGATCGATATTTAAAATTTTTCCAGTATAGCCTTTCAGTTTCATCCGGCGCTCCTTTCTAAATAGAGATTTCCGAAAAAGTCCAGAAATCTCTGATTACACCGATTAGGAACCGATTACACAGATTAGAAATTAATTGAAAATAAAGTAAAATCTGTGTAATCATTTTTTGGAATCTGGGTAATCAGAGAGCGAAAAGTAGTTTTTCAGGACTCTCAAATAGATTACTATTTCACTATGCCATAACTTCATCCCCCGATCAATCCCCTCCATTTTATCAGACCTAAATTGAGCGATTCTTTTTGAAATACCCAATGGCCGCAGTCTTTAGCTTGTGTTTTTAAATCACCCATTGGGTGATTCGTAGGGCAAGGCCCTGCCGCAGGAGCCTTGCATGGGAAGCAACCCTAAAGGGTTGCCCTACGATTAAATTTATAAAAATCGCTCAATTTAGGTAACAATAAAGTTCTCCCTTGACAGGCGGGAAGGTTGGCTTTAGAATTAAATTAGGAAAAGGAGGTGAGGTCCATGAGATGGATGTTCCCCCATGCAACCCATTGTTCGACCTGTGGATCGATACTCTGGTCCTGAGCACGACGTGAAACTGCTCATCAGGATTTGTTAAAGCCTTTAAAGGCCGGCCGATGTTTAACCGGCCTTTTTTCTTGCCCTTGACAGCGAAGTCGGCCGATTTATATGATCCTATCAGTCCATCTGGAAAGGATGATGCCATGGGAATCATTAAAAGCTCGGAAGTGATTCAGGAAGTCATTGGGAAAAGTCGAACACGGCATCTTGCCCATCTATCCAATCTCATGATGGTGGCCATTGATTTTGAGGATGGACCGGCTTCTCAGCCTGATCCTCCTCATTCTCATCCTCATGAGCAGATTTCCTATGTGGTCTCCGGAGAAATCAATGTCGTCCTGGGGGATGAGGTGACCCACTTAAGCCCCGGAGACATATTTACAGTTCCAGCCAATCTTCCTCATAGTATCCAGCCGCTTTCCCCAAAGGTGCGACTGATCGATGCCTTCTCCCCGATCCGAGAAGAATTCTTGAAATAGAGGTGGCCGTTCTTCGAGATTTGACCTTGGGAGTCCGTCCTCTTTGCATTCTCCCCTAAAACAGAGATAGAAAATTGTTTTCCAGGTAAATCCCCCTCCCCTTGCGCCTGCCTGCGAAGCCGCTTCGGCGAAGGCAGTGGAGGGGTAACCTTAAAGGTGAACTATTCACGCTCACCCTAACCCTCTCCCGTCAAGGGAGAGGGAACTATTTTAAAATTTCTAAATCAGGATTTGGGTGGAATGTATGCCTTGACAAGCTGGCCCTCGTTGATATAGCATCTGAATCGACATGACCCGCTCGTGAAAGGAGGCAAAGATGAAAAAGGTATCCATTGTTCTTTTATCTGTATGGTTAGCCACTTTTATTCTCGCAGGCAGCCCCGCCTCAGTTTTTGCACAAAAGGTGTTGAAGCTTGGTGAAACGCATCCACAGGACTATCCCACCACAAAAGGGGACTATGAATTTGCGAGACTGGTGAAAGAGCGATCCAACGGCAAAATGGTAATTGAAGTCTATCACAGCAAGCAACTGGGCGAAGAGAAGGCGGTGATCGAGCAGGTGCAGTTGGGGGCGATCGATTTTACCCGGGTGAGTATTTCGCCGGTCTCTGCCTTCGTGAGAGATCTTGACGCCTTCCAGCTTCCCTATCTTTATCGTGATGCGGCGCATATGTGGAAAGTCTTGAATGGGCCCATTGGCCAGGAGATTTTCAAGAAACTCGAAACCAGCAATTTTATCGGCCTCGGATGGTTTGAGGCCGGCTCACGCAATTTCTATACTAAAAAACAGGTAAAAACAGTGGTTGATCTGAAGGGGATGAAGATCCGAGTCCAGCAGGCACCTTTGATGGTGGGGTTGGTGGAGGCTCTTGGCGCTGTGGCGACACCATTGGCCTTTGGCGAGGTCTATTCTGCTCTTCAAACAGGTGTGATTGATGGTGCGGAGAACAACTGGCCAAGCTATCTCTCGACAAGCCATTACGAGGTGGCAAAGTTTTTTATCACCGATGAGCATACGAGAGTTCCTGAGATTATGATTGCAAGCAAAAAGGTCTTTGATAAATTATCGAAAGAGGAGCAGACGATCATCAAGAAGGCAATGCAAGATGCCCAGCCCTACCAGATCAAATTATGGAATGAATTTGAAAAGGTAGCTGAAAAAACGGTCCGCGAAAAAGGAAATACGATCACGGAAGTGACTTCACAGGAAAAACAGAAATTTATGGACGCCATGAAGCCTCTCTATGACAAGCAGCCGCCCGAGATCATCGCTGTTGTTAACAAAATCAGGGCCGTTAAATAAAGTCCCATTCCCCCTACCCTAGGGGCAAGAGCTTTTTTAGCTCTCGCCCCTTTTTTATTTACCGGGCATGAACAGGTTTGGCAGTGTCATCGTGATGGCAGGGATGTAGGTCACGAGCATCAGCGCTATAAACATCGAAATATAGAAAGGGATGCAACCCCTTGATGCCCTTTCTATGGAGATCTTTCCCACTGCACTTCCCACAAATAGGGCCGCCCCCACGGGAGGGGTGCAGAGTCCTATGGAAAGATTCATGAGTAGCATAATGCCGAAATGCACGGGATCCATTCCCATCTTTAAAACCAGAACCGGAAAGAGGATGGGGGTACAGATAAGGATGAGAGGCGTCATATCCATGATGCATCCCAGGATGAGGAGCATGATATTGACCAGAAGAAGCAATAAATAATAATTATCGGTAATTGAGAGCAGCCACTCGGTAGTGAGTCTTGGAACCTGCAGACGGGAGAGCAGATATCCGAAAGCGCTTGCCGCAGCGATGAGGCTCATGACGATGGCCAGGGTCTTAAGAGAAGAGTAGAGGGTTTTCACAAACCGGAGAAGGGGCGCTTCCCTGTAGATAAAAAAGGTGATGATAAAGGCATAGATGACCGCAAAGGCAGCCGCTTCGGTAGCAGTAAAAACACCAATCACTACACCTCCCACTACGATAAGGGCTGTGCACATGGCCAGAAACCCATCCAAAAGGATCACAATGGCCTCTTTAAACGTATGGCCTTCTCCTCTCGGGTATTTTCTTCTAATGGCAATCACTAAGGCAATCACGAGCATGGTGAGGCCCATCAGGATTCCTGGTAAATACCCACCCAGGAAGAGTTTACCAACGGAGAGAACTAACAACGACCCACCTGCCAACTGAGAGGCCGTGCCCACGGCAAAGGCATAGATGATCATATTATGACTGGGTGGAATGATGATTCCCTGACAAGCTGAGCAGACGGTCAACCCTACAGCAAACTCGTCATCATATCCCTGTTTCTTCATCATAGGGATGACGATGGATCCAAGAGAGGAAACGTCGGCCACCGCAGATCCTGAGATTCCCCCGAAAAACATACTATCCAACACATTGACCAGGGCAAGCCCACCCGGAAGCCTTCCCACAAAGAGGTTGGCTAAATTGACAATCCTACGGGAGATGCCCCCTTCATTCATGATTTCTCCCATAATGATAAAGAAGGGGATGGCGAGGAGGGAGAAATTCATGACCCCATCGGCCATCACTTTGACGATGGCTTCTAATGGGATACTTAAATAGATACCCGTCAAAATGGCGGCCATGGCCAGGCAGAAAGTGATCGGTACCCTCAATAAAACGAGGACAGCAAATGTGCCGAGCAAAAGAGCGATGGCCGGACGGTCAATTATCATCTCTTTTCTCCAGCGCTCATAAATTTTCGATCGAGATATTGATGATCGGTTTCGAGGCCAAACAGATTCATGATCGAATCGAAGACGATCAATACCCCCGCCAGAGGCATCATGATAAATTGGAGATAGGCCGGTAATATCGGGATGGAGGCAATTCTTGCCTTGATTCCAAATATCAGCAAGGTACCGTAATAGGCGAGGACAAAACCGACCGCAACGAGAATAAGATGTCTAAGCTTCAGCAGTGTGGCGGTGATCCATTGAGGAGTCTTTTTAGGAAAGAGGTTGACATTGATATGTAAATCGAGTTTCACTCCGATCGCCATGCTTAAAAAGGTGAAAGCAGTCATCAGGACATCTTTAGAGATTTCCTCCATCCAGGAGATGCCTGAATGAAAACCAAACCTCAGGATGACATTGACAGAGATGATGATGAGCTGGAATGCTAAAAATGCGGATGCCAGAATGGCGCTGATGAAGTGGATTCGATTAAAGATATCCCCGATTCTCATCATAGAGTCTCTTTTCTTTTGCCGTAGCCCATTATAGAAAGAAGGGAGATGGGTGTCAAAGATAAAATTCATGGATTCACAGGTCGAAGGGTTGACTTGACGAGATAAATCTAATAAAAAATTAAGATGAAAAGGGAAGTAGGTGAAGAATAAGCTTAGAAAGAGTGAACTTTGGGAAGTGAACTGACCGGCATCCCTGTTCAATTGCATGAGGAGGCTCAATCACAGTGCCCGATGGCGAAGTTTCGAATACGGATAATCCGGGGGAAGTTTCCCATTCGTTTCTATCCAACGTGAAGCCGCTCCTTTTTCTCGTAGGGATCTTCTTCATGAACTTCCTTGCCAGAATCATTCTCTCTCCCCTGATGCCCACGGTGGAGAAGGATTTAAAGATCGGGCATGCTGAAGCGGGTTCTCTCTTTTTTCTCATTTCGTTCGGATATTGTTTAGGCCTGCTCATCTCCAGTTTCGTCTCTTCCCGCCTTAAACACCGGACGACCATCCTTCTTTCCTCCTTAGGCGTTGGTTTGACTCTCATTTTGGCCGGTGTCAGCCGCGAGCTGTGGTGGATTCGATCCATCCTTTTCCTGATGGGGGTGGCGGCAGGGTTCTATCTTCCCTCCGGCATTGCCACTCTTACCGGGTTGGTCAATCCCCGGCATTGGGGTAAGGCCATAGCCATTCACGAATTGGCTCCCAATCTGGGTTTCATCTTTGCTCCCCTCTTAACAGAGGCCCTCCTGGGCTGGCGTTCATGGCAGGGAATATTGATGGTGATCGGAATTGCCTCTTTTGTGATGGGAGGGGTCTTTCTTCTCCGGGGAGAGGGGGGAGATTTTCCAGGCGAAGCGCCCAATTGGGGAATGGTCAGAAACATATCGCAAGAGCCCTCATTATGGATGATGATGATCTTCTTCTCCTTAGGTATTGGTTCGAGCTTTGGGGTCTATTCCATGATGCCCCTCTATCTCGTTTCAGAGAGAGGAATGGAGCGATCATGGGCCAACACACTGATCGGCCTTTCACGGGTATTAACCCTTGCCACTGCCTTTGTCGCAGGATGGCTCACTGACCGCCTGGGGGTGAAGCGAACCTTGAAAATGGTCTTTCTTTTGTCAGGCTTGGCGATTGCTCTGTTCGGCATTGTTCCCGGTTCGTGGGTCATCTGGATCATCTTTCTCCAACCGATCCTTACCACTTCTTTTTTCCCACCTGCTTTCGCAGCGCTGACCAGGATCAGCTCTCCTCATTTTAAGAATGTAGCCATTTCCCTTACTGCGCCGGTCGGTTTTATTATCGGGGGTGGAGCAGTTACGGCAGGACTCGGAGTGATGGGAGAGGCAGGATTGTTTTCTCTCGGATTTATTCTCTATGGAGGCTTGCTCCTGATCGGGGCCGGGTTGGTTCGATATCTGAAGTTCACAAACGATCACGGATGATTGATCATTCTCCGCAACTATCCCATCACCTCGATGGCCGTTTCAATGGTCTTTTTTCCCAGGGAGACTTCCTTGTAGATGGACTCCACCAACGCTTCATCAAGTCGATTGAAATCTCTTTCAAGAGGAATAATAAGGAGGCCTCCCATATCAATGGCTCCTGGACTGAGGACCATTCGATCCTCTCCTTCTTTGAAAAAGACGTCAGGGCGATGTTTTTGGCGTAGAAAGATCAAGAGACGCCATTTCCCTTCCTTATAGAGGCCAACGATATTGATCATGGGTTCTTCATCTTTTTTGAGGACATTTTCCAGGGCTTTTAGAAACTTCCGGAAAACAACTTCCATCGCCATTGGGTCATTTCCATCTATGATCATGACTTCCCGGCCTAAATCTTTCGCAAGATAGAGGGAGGTGCGATCAACCTCCTTCATCAATACGAGCCTTTCCCTCTCCCGGACTTCTTTTTCGATCGGCACCTGACCCGAAAGGGCTACCTGAAAATGAAGATGGTCCGGTGCGGAAGCGCCGCATTTTGGCCCGTTGTAGAGGGCCATCCAGTCTGGACCCAAATCCTTCACAAGCTGAAGGAGTGTCCCGATATGTTCGGCGATGGCCTGATGGCGATGGTCTAAATGGGAGACGGTGAAGTGCGAAGGAAAGACAGGCATCGGATTACAGAGAATCAGGAATTCGTTTTTATAGAGGATTCCTTTCTGGTCTTCGGGAAGATGATCCAGACAGAGAAAACATTGCCGCTCGTTTATCTTCTCTCGACTCACTTCAGCCGTACTGCTCTTGATTCTTCCTGGATTGTACTGGAGGCGAACAGAAAATCGCTTACAGGGGACATCCCGCTCCCGGATATCCTTCAGTGATCCATAACCTTTCCGGAGATCTAACCATGCCTTTTTTTGTTCTGACAGGAGGTTAACACAAAGTTCAGGGAGGTTTTTTCCCTCGTCGAAACGGGTGTAAATCTTCTGATCAAGACATGCTCTCTTTCCCAATTTTATATAACCGACAAGATGGCTTACGGTCGTCTTCCCCATAGTGAAAGGCTCTTCCCGAACAAAGATAAAACCAACCCTTCTGTAGAAAACAAGGGCCTGCCTGTTTTTTACCATCACGCCGATCCAGAGTTCATGGAGGCCTTTCTTAACAGCATACCCTTCTGCCGCTTCAAGGAGTTGGGTGCCCATTCCCTGCCCCTTGAAATCCCCAACGATGTGGAGGGAGGGGATGTAGATACGATTCTCATCCTGGTTGAAGACAAGACGAATATACCCGGTGATGTGACCCTCTGTCTCCGCAATATAGCCCTGCATAAAGGGATGGTCGAACATGCTAAGTAAGGATGGTTCCGCATAGTGAATGTTAAAATAGGAATCAAGATCGCTTTCGGGAATAAAGCTTGAGTATGTAGCCATCCAGGACTGCCAGGTTATTCTGCGGATGTCGGCAAGGTCACTTTGCTTCCAGGGCCGGATGGTCATTCCCATGGCTGTCAATAAAATGGAATATTGGAAAGAGGCAATTATGGAATATTGAGTATAGCCTAACGTCAATTAAATAAATGAAGTCCGGTCTGCTTTTTCCATCTTTTAAGTTTTCTCATAATTCCACCATTCCACTCTTCCATTATTCTGACTTCCTTTCTTTTGCGATCTTCTGCCGGGCTAAAATCTCTTCCGTCCGGATCTTATCCTTAAAGGCATCGTTCCGGTTCACCTCTTTGACACTTAGAGCCGCATCGGTATTTCCCGACCAGCGCCTGCAGAGGTAGAGGCTTTCATAAGTCCTCCCGATCCGGCACTCCCGGCAGATGCGCAACGCTGCTGCGTAATCCTCACCATAGCTCACATTGAGAAATCCGATTTTTCGCATCAGACGGGTGTCGAAAGCGCGCGGGGCGCCCAGACCGTTGATGCGCAACGCATTGTTGTGACCGTTCTCATCGGTCCATTCACGATGGTCGATAAGGCCCGGGGGAATCTCCCTTAACCCCGAATCAACAAGAGTATAGGAGCCAATGACCATGCCAAAGTTTCCCTGACGGAACACGTTGACCATCTTCTGCAGGGTTTGGTTGTCTCTGTAAAGATCATCCGAGTCGAGTTGAACAGCATATCGGCCACAATCTTCATAGTGAAGGGCCTCATTCCAGCAGCCTCCGATCCCAAGGTCGGTCCTCTCCGGGATCATGTGCTTTAGACGAGGAGCCTGCCTGGCAAGCTCAGAGAGAATGGCTGTCGTTCCATCTGTTGAGTGATTGTCCACAATGATTACATTGAATGGAAAATCGGTTTCCTGCGATAGAGCGCTTTTCACAGCTTCTCCAATCGTCTCTTTTCGGTTCCGCACAGGGATGATCACGGAGGCTCCCACCGGAAAGGATTCGGTTGTCTGCTCGACTTCCTTGAGGCTGGGTGGCAGATAGGCCCCAATCCTCTTCAGGTAATCCGTGAAGATAGTCTCCATCTCCTTCTGGACAGCTCGATTTCGGGGATCGACATATGAAAATAAATTTTCATTGCCCGAAGGCTCATCTGTTTTAATTACAGTATAGAGCGGCTCCTGCAGGTGATAGACAGAGTGGTCGATAGAGACCTTAAGGCGAAGATCGTAAAGGCCGGCAAATTTAACTTCTGGGATAGGACCGTATTTTTTCAGGGTTTTCCGGACGGCGTGGACCGGGAAGAGAATCATGGCCCCAAAGTCAAAATCATCACGCACACTTCCCAATTGATAGTCATTGAGCGGATGGATGGTTTTCCCTTGTTCGCGTTGGTCATAGAAATCGGAATAGACCAGGCCTGCCTTCGTGGACTCAGCCATTTCCAGGATTCTCTCCAGGGCTTTTGGCTCGAAGGAAATTTGTTGGGTCTCCAATAAAAGAAGAAGATACTTTGTTCGAATCTCGGCCAGAATCAGGCTAAGTGTTTCGTAAGAGGGAAGGGGTCCTGTGACAAGAAGGTGGCACTTATCCATTTTGAAATGAACCGGCTCCTGACTCAAAATCATAATCCTCTCGACCCAATGTGATTTCCTTAGAGAAAGCAGGATTTTCTTAAAAAAAGGTTCTGGCCTGTAAGGGATGACGATGGTGAAAGGCTTCAAGAATGTCCTCTCTTTTGCTCGATCACCCTCTGACACCCCATGGCAAGTTCTTGGAGACAGGGGAGGGATGCTACCTGGGAAGCCGCAAGATGAAGATTACGAACTCCAGCAGGGATATGCTCAAAAAAAGCTTTAAGCCCTTTCTTGATGCCTAAAAATCCATAGGCGCCGAGGGCTTGCATGAGACGCTGTGCCGAAGCTTCCCAGAACATCTTCTGAAAATCTTCCCAGCTCAAGTCCTGTTTGGAAAGGTTGTAATAATATAGAAGCAAGTCCACCCTCTGATCACCACTGAATTCGACATAAGGATCGCAGAGGATCGAACCAAGGTCATAAAAGGGGTTTCCGAAGCGCATTCCCTGAAAATCGATGAGGAAGGGTTTCCCGTCACGGATCATCACATTCTGAGATTGAAAATCCCGGTGAATGAGACAGCGTTTTGTTCTTATGAGTCGTTCCGCCAAACCGGAAAGCTCCACTTCGAGTCTGCGTTCGACAGAAGGCTCAGGCTGGATACCGCAGAAATTCATCACAAAATGATTCCTGAAATAATCACGCTCCCAGCAATAGAGATCGGGTCCGAAGCCCTCCATGAGCTTCACACGTCCCGAAGGAAAGTTCTTTTCGGGGAAGGAATGGAGTTTGTGCACGATGTTAAGTGTTTTTTGATAAAGCGACCTCCGAGTCTCCCAAGGCATTTTTTTGAAAGACCAAAGATCGGTATCCCCGAGGTCTTCCATGACAATGAGACAAACGGCTGGATCATGGTGGATCAGCCGGGGCGCCGGGACATCGATGTCACGAAGAAATATGGCAATACCGGCATAGCAGGTGTTCTCGACACGCTTCGGGTCGTAATGAACTAAGATGGCTGAATGATTCTGTTTCCATTTCAGCCTGGAAAAAGACCTGTCCGATCCTCTCCCTTCCAAGGGGCCAAGTTCTATAGAAACGGATTGAGTGAGTCCCAGGGCCTCCCGACTAAAACGGATCAGGTCCTCCTTTTCCAATTGCGGATTGCGGAATGCGGATTGCGGAATCATCAATCTAAACCCTCATTTTCGCAAGGCATTTTTTTAACAGTCTCTTAATTGAATCGACATAAACATCGGAAAATCTCCCCTTGCCCCTCTTTGCCAAAGAGGGGTAATCCCTCCCTTAGGAAAAGGGAGGTCAGGAGGGATTTTACAAATCGATGTCTTTGCTATTTCGAGACTGTTAATATATTGTATTTTACGCTATGCGCTCTGCTCTATGCGCTTTGCCATCTCTTCGTAGGCTTCGACGGAGCCAATGTCGTGCCACTCGCCCTCGTCAATGATGATCCCCCGTATTGAACCCGGTTTTTCCACAATTCTTCTGATGAAAGCATGAACAATAGATTCGATTTTCCCTGGTTCAAGAAACTGGAGGAATGATGTCTCTATGGCATAAATGCCTGTAAATTGACACCCTCGGACTCCAGGGTTTCCCAGGGTGTGCTGAAGATCGGAAATCTCACCTGCCTCATTCAGGTTCACATTGAGAAGAGGGCCCCTGCTTCGAAGGGCAAGCGTTACCTCCGGTCGGTTCTGCTCATGGGCCTTCAGGAGTTTCTGCAAGGGAAGATCGGTAATCACATCGCCGTTGTAGCAGAGGACAGCCTCATTCTCTTCCAGAAGATTCTCGATGTTTTTTATCCCACCGGCTGTGTCAAGCAGGATGAGTTCATGGCGAAAAATGATGGGGACACCACGCCATTGCCCATGAGGAAACTTTTCCAGGTAGACCTCCGGGCAATGGTGTGTGTTTACGATGAAACGATCCACCCCCGCGTTCAGAAGATGATCCATCGCATAAGTGATGATAGGACGTCCTCCGATCTCCAGGAGGGGCTTCGGGCATCTTTCTGTCAGAGGCCGGAGCCGCATCCCCAGTCCAGCCCCCAGAACGAAGGCGGTCTTGAATCGTCGTTTCTTTAATGACACTTCACTTCTCTCCCTTGCTTAAAACAGGAATCTCACTGCTTGCTCAAGCGAGCAATCGGGGAGATGGGGAGGTTGGGGGGGAGGGTGAAAGAATCCGCTTGTCTTGTTTTATTGCCCCATCTCCCTATCCCCCCATCACCTCATCTCCTTCTTTTTTCCGAACTCCGGATCAATCTTTATAAGCCCTGTCACGATAAATCCAGGAATCGTCATGGCCATCACCAAAAGAAAAAAGTTCTGATAGCCTAACTGCTCCTGAAGCCAACCGCTCGCCATGGCAGGCAACATCATGCCCAGGGCCATGATTCCGGTGGCGATAGCGTAGTGAACCGTTTTGTACTCGCCCTCTGATACCATGAGCATGAACATCGTATAGGCCGTAAAGCCAAAGCCATAACCGAATTGCTCCACAGCAACGCAGAGGTTGATCAAATAGAAATTGTCAGGTAAGGCTTGTGAGAGATAGACATAGACAAGATCAGGCAGATGCACAGCGCAGACCATGATCCAGATCCAGAACCGGAGTCCTTTTCTGTAGATGGCATATCCACCCAGAAGCCCTCCCAGCATGAGCGAAATGATTCCTACTGTGCCGTAAATGATGCCGACCTCGGAGGTCGCGAGTTCAAGTCCACCCTTTGAGCGGGGATCAAGAAGAAAGAGGGCGATGATCTTGACAATCTGGGTTTCCGCAAAGCGGTAGAAAAGAAGGAAGGCAAGAATGGTAACGATGCCTTTTTTCTTGAAGAAGAGGCCGAAGGTATAGAGGAACTCCAGGGTGATGGATGTTGAAGGATTGCGGCTTCCCGGACGGTCAGCAGCCGGGTAGGGGAGAACAAAAGAGTGATAAAGCAGGAATGCTAAAAAGACAGCCGCTGTAGCAAAGAGGGCAATCGACCAGGCCCTCGGGACCTCATAACCACTCTCTTCGAGAAAGCCGGCAAGGATGACGAGCCCGCCCTGTGTTGCAATCATAGCGATACGGTAAAAAGTCGTTCTTACTCCGGTAAAGGCGGCCTGGAGTGGATTGGTGAGACCTAACATGTAAAGGCCGTCAGCTGCGATGTCATGGGTTGCCGAGCTGAACGCCATCAGCCAGAAGAAGGCAAGGGTATACTGAAAGAAGCGTGAAGCTGGAATAGCGAGCGCAACAGAAGCAAGTGACGCTCCGATGACCAGTTGCGTCAGAAGAATCCAGTAACGCTTCGTCCTGAAGAGGTCAACCAAAGGGCTCCAGAGCGGCTTGATGACCCAGGGAAGATAGAGCCAGCTTGTGTAGAGAGCGATGTCCGTGTTTGAGATGCCAAGGCGTTTGTAGAGGATGACCGAGACTACCATGGCCATGGTATAAGGAATGCCCTCGGCCATGTAGAGGGAGGGAACCCAGGCCCATGGATTTCGCGATGCCAGTTTCGATTTGTTCCCATTCTTCCAAAATTCCATCATTCCATTATTCCAACTTCATTTCTTCAATAGATTTTCTTTATTTCTACTCCCAGAAAATAATGCTTCAAAATCTCCTCCGCTAAAAATCTTTGAGTTGCCATGACAGCGGCGCCGATTTGACAGAGGCCCACGCCGTGTCCCCAACCGGCGCCCTGAAAGATAAATCGCTCGTTTTCTTCACATGGAGGATGTTGCGCCGATACAAGGAATGCACTGCTGTAAAGGTGGCTCGGGGAGAGCCAGCGCCTTATTTCGAGCTCCTTTCCCACGATGACACTTCTTTTCGAACCGACAATTTTTAACCGGGAGATTCGACCCGAAGGACCACGGCGAAGGGGGATGATCTCCTTCAGCCTTCCAAAATCAAAACCTGATTTTTCTCGCAGGATCCCTTCCAGCTCCTCGCGTGAATATTCAACGGTCCACCGGAAGAAGTTTTTTGTCTCCCGGTCAAAACCGGGAAGGATTTTTTCGAGAAGGCCTTCATCCTTCGTGCGGCAGTAGGCTTTGGGGTCCGAAAGGATCCATGCTGAAGCTTCTTCCTCTGTCTCGATCGGCTGGTGGGGACCCGATGCATCCGAAATGCTTGCCAGATAAGGGATTCTTTTATTTTCCCAGGCTGTGTCGAAATTTTCAGTGAGTCCGCCGCAACATTTGGAATATCGGGCATCACAGATTTCATCCCGGAAGGTGATCACCCTTCCGTGAGTCTCTTGCACAGCCTGTTTGACTCGGTCAGCGACGATTTTCGTGATCCCCTGGTACCGCTGGCAATGATCATCGGCGCAGACATCAAACAGGTCGTGATCCTCCCGGTCATACCAGCGTATGATTTCTCCCGTCCCGAGCTTTTCCGTCCGAACAGGGGTTTCCGCTTTTTTTTCCTTTTGCCTGAAGCCTGAAAGCAGCCAGCTCCGGGATAAGATGGCGTGGGCCTTCAGAAATTCCATTGGAGCGTCAGCGCTCATCTCCGAAGAGATCACACTTGTCAGATAATCCTCCAGGGAGATCTCATTGATGACAGTCATCATTCCATCTCTTCGAATTTGGAAAATCAGGTTTCCCTGAAAGGTCTGGTCCTCTCTCCTCTCCCAGTGGAAACCGACCCCAATGAGGACGTTAAAGAGCGAGAAGGTTGAACCTTGCCGGGCTGTGAGCCTGATCGAAGGAGAACGCGCAGTTTCTCGAAAGGCCTCATCGGTGAGCACGATCATCCCTCCCTCTGCCTTTGCTGAAAACCTGCCTGATACAGGTTCGGACCCGTCTCCCCGGAAATTTCCATTCAGACTCCCGGTGACTTCGGTCTGCCGGTCCATCATGCCCACAGTGATGAGAGGTTGATTTTTCATGGTGATACAGGGCTTCTTGATTCAAAAAAAAAGTCTTTTAGGCTTATCGCATTCGTAAAAAACCTGTCCATGGCTAAGGTAGATATGACGATGGACGACCAGGTTTAAGATATGACTTTGCCAGGCGCGTTCTTTTTCGTTCACCCTTTTAGCCAGTGTCACGAGATCATCGTCAGGCCTAATCAGCACCGGCATCTGAAAGATAATAGGGCCGTGATCAAAGGCGGTCTCGTCAACAAAATGCATGGTCACAGCGCTCTGGGTTAATTCACCTCGATGATAAGCTGCCATAACCGCTTCGTGCACATGATGGCCGTACAGTCCCGGCCCGCCAAACTGCGGCAGCGGTCCCGGGTGTATATTGACTGTCTTGGCAGGATCGAGTCCCCTTACAAATTTTAACCACCCGGAGCACATGACAACGTCGGGCTGATATTTTTCAATGAAAGCCCGGTAACCTTTGGCCTCAAAGGGGCCTGGCCAGCACTCAAAAGGAATATGAAGCGCGTCGGCTTTTCTACGGACTCCCCCATATGGATGGTTAGAAATGACCCCGACGATTTGAGCGTCCAGGACCGGCGGATTTGTCCGGGAAAATTCGACCAATTCTTGAAAGCCAGATCCCCCACCCTTCTCATCGCCACTTGCAAAAACTAAAACCCTGCCCTTCCCGCCGCCTGACTCCATCTCTCCCTCCTCCCCTGACCCGGTGGTTCTTCTTACTGGTAGGGTAAATCATTTGCAAAAAAAGTCAACCCTTTGGCTCCCCGGCATAAATGCCGGTGGTTTAAGATCGACTTCTTTAATAAACAAGGATGCGTCCAAACAAGGTGTTCCCCAAACAAAACATCGGACCTTCGACAGGCCTGTCCTGAGCAAACCGCACGCCCTTCGAGAACCTCAGGGCGAACGGTGATGATATGTTGAAACCATTTGAGTTTTCCGCTCATGTCCCGCGGAACGCGGGATCGAAGCATGAAGTCAACTTGAGCAACAGCCCGCCAAGCTTGATATTTAACCGATTTGATGTTATAAATTTTTTACAATTTGGTAAAAAGTTAGGAAAATGTACCTAAACGGTCCAGCTCGTAAAAAAGACTTGGCATCAGGCGGACGCTGGGCTGTTTTAAGATGGTTCATCTCCCTCCTTCTTTTCTTCTACATCTTATTTCATTTCTCTTTAACCATTGCCGGGACAGAATACGCCACCCTACCCGTCGAATATGGAAGGGTGATCTACCAGTATAACGGGAAAAGCCCAAACCAGCTCTTTATTATTGGCATGAGTCACAGAAATACATTGACCCGGCAAAACGGAGATAACACCTCAAGGGTACAAGCCGAAGTTTATAAAATCGGTGAATGGTTAATTCATCATGAAGGCTTGGAGCTCCTTTTACCGGAAGGGTTTTTCCAAAAAAAACCTCCGAAGACTGAAAAGGTCCAACCAGGGATGGAGGAAAAGAACAATTGCCCGGAATTGGATATGAATGCCCTGGAACAGATGCTCTCCCACAATGAAACCTTCATTAATGCAGAGATGCTTCTGAAGAAGCACCATCTCTTAAGGGTCAAACAGGTGGAGGTAGAAAGTATTTATAATAACGTGAATCAGAGCCTCCAAAAGCTTATTAATAACGGGGGCAAGGCTTGTGATTATCCGGCTGTAAAATCAGAGTTGGATTATCTTCAGGAAAGAAGAACGGCGGCAATGCTCCAAAAAATACCCGAAATCGTCGAGGATCAATTTCGTCTGGGAAATATCAACAGCAAAAAAGCCATATTCACCATCGGGATGTCTCATCTCCATAAGATCATCCGATGCCTTGATGAAAATAGAATAAGGATTTATTCTTCCCTTCCTGCCAATGATAAAAGCAAAGATTACATCGCCGATCTGAATTTAAAAAGGGGAAATTTTGCCGTCTTTGTTATCCTGCCCAAAACATTACTGGATAATCCCAAAGTTCTTGAAATGAATAGATTGGATAAGATTAAATTTCAATAAAAAAACACCCTTTCCCTTCTTTCTTCTTTAAACCGGATTTCTTTTGAAAAGCGGGAGGAGAGGCCTCCTCCCGCTCTCATTGTATCCAGCTCAGTCAATACGGTTGGGCGCCTTCTGCGCTTTGTGAATCGGATGGAACGTTTTTCATTTTCTCTGAAGGATTCCACGCCTCCTCCAGTCCTCCCTCGGTCCAGTAGGGTGCTTGCCCGAAATGCTTATAGGTGTCTTCCACCCATGTTCGATTAGCCAGAGCACTCTTATCAAAAGCCGGTGCGGTATCGAGCCTCTCTTTGGGAAGGTAGAAGAAAAAATAGTTTCCCTCCTGGTTATAGGCCATGGTCCCGTATGGAATGGCCACAGTTCTTTCGCCATAAGAAAGGACCGCAAAAGGGACACGACCCTTGGAATCAATCACAAAATCATTGATTCTTCCGAATTCGCCCCCCTGAAAATTCTTGACATGGGTCCCGACCATCTCACTCATGATGAAGGCCGTACCCCAGCCTTCCTTTGCCGGTTTTTCATAATAGTATATGGTTGCTCCAAGGAAACCGAGGCAGAAAAAGATAACCGCCCCAATCACCATTGCTGTCTTATTCATCTTTCTCCCCCTCCTTTCTTCATTCCAGGTTCTCATGAACGCTTATCTCCCCCCTAATCAAAATGTAAATCAAAACCCCTCAATTTTCAAGGACCTGAAATACAGTCTTTTTCCCCTTAAAATACAACATTCGCCTTATTTATTTTTGTGTCTAACCCTATATTTTAAACCTAAATTGAGCGATTCTTTTGAAAGGAACCTGTAGCCGCCTTTAGCCTGCAGTTTCCTCTCACCTGTTAGATGAAAAATCGTTTCCGATAAAATCACGCAACCTAAAGGTTACAGATACATTCAGAATAATAAATAGCTCAATTTAGGTAAAAATACTTTTCTTTTGGCCATTCCTCCTTTCTATAAGAAACTGAATTCTCTTATTTCTCAATTAAAAATTAATCATCCGTTCCTATTTTTTCAACAATGGACGTTTTGGTTAGCATGGGTCATCCCGAATAACCGCAGACTGACCCGACGGGTCATTGGAAAATTAAAAGGGAAATGACGGGTCAACTGAAAGGAGGAATACCCTATGGAATGGGGAGTTAGGTTCCTGGACGAATTGCAGAAGATGAAGGGGGAAGCTGGGAAAGATATAAAAAGAAGTGAATAGGGCCACGTCAACTGAGAGGGTAGGGGGAAGTTTAGGCGGCTGGGGCAGGGGCGATCGAGTATCAACCCGATTCCAATAAATATTTTGAATATCTTAAATCTTCTTGATACAATAATAGGTAAGAAATTGATTTATTGACCGTTTTCAGAAGGAGGTTGCGCATGGTCAAGGAAAACCGGGAAGACCTAAAGAAGAAAATCGAGAGCAATGGCCTGGTTTGCGATTGTGGAGAGAAAGTCTATGAGGTTGGAAAAGGAGCAATCGAAAAACAGCCCAATTATAATAAATATTTTGATTATCTCGAATGCCCCAAATGCAAAAATCTTTATTATCTATAATTTTTATCATTCTCTATTTGATAAGGTCATTATTTAGAGTCTGTTTATAAATTCAGTTAGTTCGTCATACTCGCCCCGTATCAAGTACGGGGTAAACTCCGGCGGGTATCCAGAACGTTTTGAAAACACTGGATTCCCGTTTTCACGGGAATGACAGAGAGAGACAAATTCGGCATTTATGGACAAACACTATTTAGACATCTTTTCAGGGGAATGAGGCGTGGCCTCAGCACAAAAAGACCTTATGAAAAAGAACAGGTTCAAAGAGGCTCTTCTTGAAAAAAAGGAGTTTATCTACACCCTTGAACTTGTCCCTGGCAGGGGATCACGGGGAAAGACCCAGGACGATATTCTGAGAATCGCCGAGAAGGCAGCCAAATCAAGACTTGTTCATGCCCTCTCCATCACCGATAATCCAGGAGGCCACCCCGCTCTCTCTCCCAATGTGATGGGCCTTGAGGTCGCACGCCTGGGCATCGATCCCATTATCCATTTTACCTGCAAAGATAAGAATCGAAATCAGATCGAATCCACACTTTACTCTCTGGATCGAATTGGAATTTCAAACCTTCTCGTGATGAGCGGCGACTATCCTCTCTATGGCTTTGAGGGAAAGGCAAAGCCTGTCTTTGACCTCGATTCCATTCAACTCCTCCATCTCATTCATCAGATGAACAACGGACTGGACCTCGATGGAAAGGCGCCAGGGGGAGGGGTGCGGGTTCCGCCCACTCATTTTTTTAAAGGTTGCACCGTCTCTCCTTTCAAGAAGTATGAAGCAGAGGCCATGCCTCAATACTACAAACTTTTCAAAAAGGTGGAACAGGGAGCGGATTTTCTGATTACACAGGTCGGATTCGATGCCCGCAAATTCGATGAACTTCTCCGTTATATGCGCCACCACGGCATCCGAATCCCCATTTTCGGAAATGTCTATATCCTCAACCAGGCAGTGGCCAAAGTGATGAACCGGGGAACCGTTCCAGGGTGCGTGGTCACGGATGAATTGTGCCGGGTGATTGAGGAGGAGGCAAAGGCGCCGGATAAGGGAAAGAAAGCCCGCCTGACAAGGGCTGCAAAACAGATTGCTCTCCTCAAGGGGATGGGCTATGACGGTGTCCACATCGGGGGACCGAATTTAAGCTATGAAGAGGTGGAGTGGGTCATAGGGAAGTCAACGGAATTTTTTCCCAACTGGGAAGAATGGGTTCATGAATTTACCTTCCCCCAGAAGGATGGTTTTTATCTTTTTGAAAAGGGCGCGAAGACAGGCCTGAGCAGAGATGATTGGGTTCGTCAACGAAGCAAGCCTCGAAAAGTCCTTGGCCATGGAATCATGCGTTTCTTTCATCGCCTGGCATTCACTCCCGAGGCGCCACTTTACAGGCCGGCCCAGCGGCTCTTTAAGAAGATCGATGGGACCACGCTTGAGGGCCCTGTCACAGAGTTGGAATACTGGATTAAGTTCATCAGCTCCCGCTGTCGCCGCTGTGGAGACTGCACGCTTCTGGAGGTTGCCTTTCTCTGTCCCCAATCGCAGTGCCCCAAATATCTTTTCAACGGCCAGTGCGGAGGCTCCTTCGAGGGATGGTGTGAAGTCTTCCCCGGCAAAAAGAGGTGTATCTATGTTCGCGCCTATCTCCGGCTCAAGCCTTACGGAGAAGAGGAATCTCTTAAGGAAGGTTATACGCCTCCCCGCAATTGGGCATTAGACCAGATCTCTTCCTGGGCGAACTATTTCCTGGGCCGCGATCATCACGGTTAAGATGGCGCGTCAATAATCACTTTACAATCCGTTCGTGGCGAGCCCTTCCTTCGACTTCGCTCAGGACATTCGGAAAAAACCCGTTCGCCCTGTGGCTCTCGAAGGGACGAATCCCGCGCAGTGCGGGACTCAGGACAGAAGTATGAGAGATTTTAGGCGGAGATCTATGGGCAGAATGAAAAGGGTTTTAATAACACTGGGAGTTATTCCGTTCCTTCTCCTCGGTCTCCCTCCGCTGAGTGCGGCAGTGGAAAAGGCAGAGTTTGTCTACCTGAACGGAAACATCTACACCGCGAATGATCAAAATCCGAGGGCTTCGGCAATGGCGATCAAGGATGGAAAGTTTATTTATGTCGGATCCCATCCGAATATCAGGGATTATATCGGAAAAACCACCCGCGTCTTCGACTTAAGGGGGAAAACGGTTCTTCCGGGTTTGATTGATTCTCACCTCCATTTCAGCGCTATTGGCGAGCTTAAGATGAAACTGAATCTCTTCTGGAAGCCTAAGAAAGAGATCCTTGATCTTGTCGCAGTCGCCTATCAAAAGACCCGGAAAGGGGAATGGATCGAGGGCTTCGGTTGGAACCAGGAAGTCTGGGATCCACCCGCATTTCCGACAAAGGAAGATCTGGATAAGGTTGCCCCTGATCTTCCCGTTTACCTCGTACGAACCGACGGCCATGCGGCGTGGGTCAATTCCAGGGCCCTGGAGTTGGCCGGTCTCTCCAAGTCCACCCTTAATCCGCAAGGGGGTGAAATCACCAGAGACAGCAGAGGAGAACCCACCGGCGTTCTGACCGATTCAGCCATGGCCCTGCTTTCCAGGAAGATTCCTCCTGTCAGTAAACAAAAAATAGTTGAGGCGCTGGAACTGGCGCAGGAAGAGCTGCTCTCCAATGGATTAACGAGCGGTCAGGATGCGGGTTGCGATCTTGAAATGATCGATACCCTGAAAAGCCTCTATGAATCCGGGAGATTTTACGTCCGCCTCTATGAACGGCTTGCAGTACCGGAGAACAGTTCCACCCTGAGTGATGAATTTTTTGCCAAGGGGATACAGGTTGGCTTGTACCAGAACCGCCTGACCATCCGCGGGATAAAGATATTTATCGATGGAGCCCTCGGCTCTCGTGGCGCCTTCATGCTCAAGCCCTATAGCGATCGCCCGGACAGATATTTGGGGAATCAAAGAATAACCGAAGAGAGGCTCTACGCCCTCGTCAAAAGGGCCAGGGAAGCCGGATTCCAGGTATCGGCCCATGCGATTGGCGATGCCGCCAACCGGATGGCGCTCAATGTGTATGAAAAGGTTTTGAGTCAAAAACCGGACCGAAACCACCGTTACCGGATCGAACATGCCCAGGTGGCGGCCTTAGAAGATATTCCACGCTTTGCGAGGCTCGGTGTCATCCCTTCCATGCAGACCGTCCATGCCACTTCGGATATGAACATGGCTGAAAAAAGGATCGGTCCCGAGCGCCTCAAGGGCGCCTATGCCTGGCGGAAATTTTTGGATTCCGGCTCGGTGATCGCCAATGGCACAGACGCCCCTGTTGAGCTGTTGAACCCTTTCCACGGACTCTACGCGGCGGTGACGAGACAGGACAGGAATGGACTGCCCAGGGGCGGATGGTATCCGGAAGAGCGTATGACCAGGGAGGAAGCTCTCAAGTCATACACCCTCTGGGCGGCCCATGCTGCGTTTGAAGAAGGGATGAAGGGTTCCATTCAGGCAGGGAAACTGGCCGACTTTGTGGTGATTGACAGGGACTATATGAACTGCAGAGAGAGTGAAATCAAAGAGATCAGAGTTCTGCAAACCGTTTTAGGAGGAAAAGTTGTTTACCCGGTAAACCAGATATCCAGATGAATTGACCCGCCAGTTGCAAAAAAAACAATATCGGACCCGAATTTCTAATCCCAGGTTGATATCCCTTACGGCGTCATTTACAATTAAAGATTATTTTTGGGTGGGGGACCCATTTTCTCAATTCAATCTTTTCATCGTCGGTGTGATCGGAGAAGGAGGGAGAGATGCAGAGACTGGACTGCCTCATCATACATACCCCGAAGTTCAACAATTATTACAGACCTCTGGGTCAGTTCATGTGGGTGAATTATATGCCCCTTGGACTCCTCGGTATCGCAGACTACCTTCAAAGAAATGGTTTGATGTGCCGTGTCCTTCACCAGGGCATTGAATGGATGAATCGAAAGTCCTGGAAGCTGGAAGACAGTTTGAATTCTGCGGCGATTCCGGTGGTTGCCCTCTCATTGCACTGGCACTATCAATCTCACGATGCCATCGATTCCTGCAGAAAGATACGGAAGATTCGACCGGGGGCCTTCATCGTCCTCGGGGGGGCGACGGCCAGTTTCTTTCATGATGAAATTGTAAGGGATCTTGACTGTGTGGATGGAGTGATTCGCGGAGATGGTGAGTTTCCCCTGCTGGAGCTCGTTAAAAAGATAAAGACCGGGACAAAAGACCTCCATGAGGTGCCGAACCTCACATGGAGGGATGGGCAGGCTGGAGTTGTTTCCAATCCGATGACTTATTGCGCCGATGAGGATATGCTCAATGGGCTTCGCTTCGCCAACATGGAGCTTCTCGAAAATTATAGGACGTATATCGATTATGTCTCGCTTCCTTTTATCGTGGTCAAGGGTATCCCAAAAAAACTCAATTTCAAAATGTTCACGGCCCGGGAGAAACTTTTCCCACTGACGGTCGGGAGGGGATGCGCCTTTAACTGCACCTGGTGCGGCGGTTCTTTCAATCCCCAAAAGGATTACATCTCATGCAGGAAGAAGGTCGTCTGGAGACCTCACGAGGCGGTGATCGCTGATATCAGGCAGGCGCTCGATTATGGTTATGAGGCCATGTATACCGTCTTTGATCCTGCGCCTGACGATCAGAGCTATTTTGTGGGGCTTTTCAGACGCATACGCAACGAGGGATTGGCTAAAAAACTGGGATGGATGCATGAAGCCACCGGGTTAACTTCAAAGGAGTTTGTCGATGAATTCTCTGAGACCTTTTCCGAAAAATTCAGGGTGATTGCCTTTTCGCCGGAAACAGGAAGCGAGGAGATCCGGCGGAGCAACAAAGGATACTTCTTCTCAAACGCTGAATTGTTCGAGATGCTCGATTATACCACTTCAAAGAAAGTGAATGTTGAAGTGTTTTTTACCTACGGAATTCCAGGGGAAAATGAGGAACGGGTCAAAGAAACCTATAAGATGCGGAGCGAGATTGTCAAGAAATACGGAAGGCGTAACTGTTTACGGGCCCTCTCCATTGAAATGGAGCCTGGGGCTCCTTGGCAGGTGGAGCCGGAAAAGTACGGGATTGTGATCTCACGCCGGACCTTCGCTGATTTCCTGGAGGCTCATGCGAGACGGTCCACAGGCACCTATACGGATTTAGGGTATTACATACCGGACTATTTTACAAAACCTCTCGACCCGAATGACCCGGAAGGCGATTTCGCAAAGAGGCTGCAGGAAATCAAATGTAAACATTTCTGTTTCATCCACCCGGATGGCCGAAAGACGGCCAGTCCTTTCTGGGGCAGAATGCTCTGCCGCTCCACCCATTTTGTCGGATCCATTTTGATGAAAGACAGAATGTAGGATTTTTTGCTTTAATGAGAGGTCGTCTGTTAAAGAAGTCCTGACCATTCCAGAATCCGGTTCGACATCCGGGAGGCACGAAGCGCCAGGATATGACGTGTTTGTTCAATGGGCCAGGAGCGACGCCAACGGCAGATCTCGCGCTGCATGTCGGCGAGCTCAACGGAAGCCACATCTCCACTCCATTCCATAAGCCATGCTATTTCTCGCATCAGGTCAACGATTGCTTCATCGTTATGCCTCATCAGAATCCATTTGTTAAGGCGTAGCAGGTTAGATGCCAGATTGCCCAAACGCACGGAGCTTCCATCCCGGATAAATCGTTCATGCATCCTTTTCAGATCTCTCATGAATTAACCTGTAATAAAGCCCTTGTAATCGTCTCGATTCTTTCACGTCGCTTCGGGTCCTCAATTTCCATCGATCGGTTCCCCTGATGTGGACGAATATTGATCAGCGCCCCGAATTCCACTGTCTGGTGCTCCGGATACCAGTCTGCCCCCCAGATATCTTCCTGGCGGCTTCCATCTTCTAAAAGGGTCTCCTCACAATCGGCGTGATATTCACCACCCCCTGCAAGGATGCTCCGCTCCACGTCGACAGCCAGTTTGATGTACGTCTCAAGTTCCTCCAGCATTTCCCGGATTTGGTCTTGGGTAGCACGACTTCTTATGATATGAATTTTCATGGTTTTTTTTATCTAATGGATATTTAGGAATCAGAAAATCGGATGATTAATCATACGATTTAGACAAAGAATGTCAAGCGGTCTATCAACCCTGTCATACATTGTTAAGAAGACCAACTGTCCAGGGTGTGAAGTCAATTTCTTAATCGGGGGGTAGAACAGAAAAGCCTTCTTAGAGAGCTCTTTCACGCAGATTTTGATCGAGGCAGACAATATCGAGACCTCGAGGTGTTTCTTGTGCGCAAGGGTCAATATCCCTTCTCCAGGGATTATTTGAAGATTAACGATTCTTCTTGTTTTTTAGTGGAGAATAGTATATAAAGAAATCAAATCTAGTTGTAAAGAGCCCTTTTTGGGACGTCAGCGAAACCCGCAAAGAACTCCAAACAGCTTCTTTACGGGTTTTTTTTGAAGCCTCGAAGGCCCTCTTATCAGGGTATACCAAAAGCCGGCAAAAAATGGGAAAGGAGGTGTGGGTTCCATAGAGAGGCGCGCGATCTAAGGGTTTAATATTGCTATTAACTTCGGCATATTCCATCTCTTTTAAGAATTTATCCTATAAACTTCAAGCGGAGCCTGTTTTTCCTGTTACTTAATATTGCCGGTAAAAGCACAGTGAAATACATCGATACATATCTTGATTGGGTTGATAACAACGAAAAGTGAAATGCCCGGAAGATTCGGCCGGATGATAAAGTCTTAAAAGGGAGCAACGTCTTCTCTTCAGATGAAGCCCGTCTCCCGTTCCAGTCTTTAACAGATGGCAGCGGGTATAAAAACAATGAACTGCATCTTATTAAGGAGAATAAAATACCACAGACAACCCGAAAGATTTCTGCCTGTTGAAGGTCAATGGGGCGTAGTAATAACAAAGTAAGTTGTAGAGCGTTTTGTAGGAATCGACGGATCAACCGCGAAGGAACTTCACACTTTGCGGTTTTTTGTAAGATCCGGCAGGGTATGATAGCTTACAAATCAGATTTTCAAAGGAGGTTGTAATGACGAAAGGTCGAGTCAAGTGGTTCAATGATCAAAAAGGATTTGGGTTTATTGAAGTGGAAGGTGCAAAAGATGTATTCGTCCATCACTCTTCCATTCAAGCGGAGGGGTTTAAATCCCTGAAAGAGGGAGATGAGGTGGAATTCGAAATCACGCAGGGCCCCAAAGGCCCTAATGCCGCCAATGTAAGGGTGGTTAGTTAAAGAGCAGAGGGGCCGGCGTTTATCGACTTCGGTTAGCTCAGCTAAGCTTTGGTTGAATGCTTTGAGTTATATCCCCCCTGGACCTGGACAGGCCTGTTTTCCCCTGCCCGCCACAGGCAAGGATGTTTCCAGTTCGGGAGATTTCCTGAATAATATGGAGTTCCTTCTGGGGCCCAAGCGGCGATTCAGAACCTCAATGGCAGGGAACTCCTTGGTCAAAAGATGAATGTGAATGAGGCGCGTCCTCGCACCGGCCAGGGAATATCCGGTGGACAAGGTGGTCATCGAGGGCGACCGGGTTACGGTGGTAACAGAAACCGTTATTGATCCAGACTTCCTCCAACCGATAAACCCAATATAAGAAAAGAGGTTAAAATGGTACAGCAGAGAAGGCATGGGAGGATGCGAAGTTCGAGACCTAAACGTTCAAACCGACCTAAGTTCTATAAAATTGTGTGTGCGAGTTGCGGCAAAGAGGTAGTTGGCCAAGTCCCCCCACCAGAGGGTAAAAAACTATTGTGCCTGGAGTGCTTCAAAAAATAGAGATCTTATTAAAACGGAGAGGAAAATGGGAAAATGGGTAGGAAGATTAAAGTAAATAAGAAAATATATGTGGCTAACCTTTCCTTCGAGGCCAGCGAACCCGAACTCAAAGCCCTTTTCTCCAATGTTGGAGATGTCATGTCTGTCAACATTGTAAAGGACAGACAAACCGGCCAAGCAAGGGGGGTTGCTTTCGTGGAGATGTCGACCCAATGGGAAGCTCGTAGGGCCGTCTCCATGCTGAATCGAACAGATTTCATGGGGGAAAATTTGCTGGTAAAAGAGGCAAGGGAAAGCCGTGATTTTAGAGGAAGGTAGTCGAAAGGCAATTGGGTGCCTGTGTTAATCGGGAGGAAGGACAGAGAAACCTTCTTTAAGAGCTCCTATACGCAGATTTTGATCGAGGCAGACAAAATCGAGACCTCGAGGTGTTTCTTGTGCCCAAATAAGAGCTGACGCAAGCTGTAAAGCATCCGCAGCCTTTAGAGGATGAATTGAAAGAAGCCGCTCTGCCCGCAACCGCACTGTCTCGGTGGGCTGAACCTCTGACCATGTCGCTGCGAGTGCAGAAAGCACTGCCCTTGCTTTTGCTTCATTACCCGATGGAAGCGCCCCCTCCCTTTGTCTCCTCGAAAGCGCTGAAAGGCACTCGATACGCGTGGTCCACCAGACCACGATATCCTCATCGTCTTTCATCAAACCCTTCATTGCTTCCGATGCCTTCTCTTTCAAACATAAAGGAATGATCGCAGATGAGTCCCAGAATTTCATCTTCCCGCCTCCCGCTCTTCAAGGAGGGCCTTAAGCACCAGACCCTCGGGATCCTCTGGT
>Ga0154725_1108_pt1 | contig 29297 bp, 29 predicted proteins | sample Rifle2008BG16ft_FD_105733 | JGI IMG/M metagenome (GOLD analysis project Ga0154725, IMG submission 105733) | Deltaproteobacteria bacterium RBG_16_49_23 | reverse complement strand
ATCCCTCCTGATAGCAATATCGGGATAAGACCCCTTGGAGACTACAAGGTTGATAGGTCAGATGTGTAAGTGCCGAAAGGTATTTAGCAGACTGATACTAATAGGTCGATCGGCTTGACCATAATTGCACTTATAAAAAAGAGTGCCTTCATCCATATTCTTCTTATGCGTGAGGTGTGAGGCGTTAGGCGGAAGGGGTAAAACCACTAACCCCTCACGATTTGCGACTTACGGTATTAAAGTTCTTGGTGACTATAGCGAAGGGGAAACACCCGTTCCCATTCCGAACACGGAAGTTAAGCCCTTCAGCGCCGATGGTACTGCATGGGCAACTGTGTGGGAGAGTAGGACGTTGCCAAGATTAAATTGATGCCTGCGAAAGCAGGGAAAACAAAAAAGCCCATCCGAAAGGATGGGCTTTTTTGTTTTTAAGGGAGAAGAAAATTCTTGCTGTTTTTATGTTCCGGGTATATGGTATTTAAAAAATAATCAAAAGGGGCTTCCATGTTTGAGTTAAGCGAGGAACAGAAACTCATCCAAAAGAGCATCCATGAATTTGCGAAAAAGGAGTTGGCCCCTCGGGCTGCCTATTGGGATGCATCGGAAGAATTTCCATGGGAAAGCGTCAGGAAGATGGCAGAAGTGGGGCTGACAGGGCTTCGTCTGCCGGCGATTTATGGCGGCGCAGGAGCCGATCTGGTTACCTGTGGAGTGGCCTTTGAGGAAGTGGCCCGATTCGATCATAATTGCGCTATCATCCTTTGCAGTTCGAACATCACAGGGAGGATATTGTCCTATGCCTCTGAAAACATGAAGGCAAACTTGCTGACCGAAATCGTGAAGGGCAGCCGCATCCTGGCGTTCGGGGCGACGGAGCCGGAGGCCGGCTCTGACATCAGGGCGATCAGAACAAGTGCGAAGCTTCAAGGCAGGACGTTTATCGTGAACGGCGAGAAATCGATGGTCACGTTTGCCGGAGTGGCTCACGGATTTATCGTGCTTGTTAAAACAGAAAAGGAAGCCGGAGAGGAGATGAGTTGCGTTTTCATTGAAGCAGACAGACCGGGAATCGATATTCAACCGCTTCAAGGCTTTGGGTGGAGGGCGACCCAATGGGGGAATGTAGCTTTTCATGAGGTGGAGGTTCCGGTTGAGAATCTCATCGGAGAAAAAAATAATGCTCTGTCCATGTTAAAAGGCACCGTCCAGGAGCAGAGAGCTCTTACGGGTCTAATCGCTCTGGGCACTGCGCGAGAGGCTCTTGAGGAAGCGGTCAAATATGCGAAGATTCGCAAGGCATTTGGAAAGCCGCTGGGGAAGTTTGAAGGCATTCAGTTCAAACTGGCCGAAGATCATACGTCGCTTGAGGCTGCGAGACTTTTATGCTACCAGGCGCTTTCGCTCATCGAAAAAAAAGCTAATGAAGCCTCTGTCTGGGCAGCCATGGCAAACCTCATGGGAGGAGAGACCGCTTACAAAGTCGTGAACGATGCGATGGATGTTTTCGGGGGATTGGGATATTCAAGGGAGCTTCCCTTTGAACGCCATCTGAGAGATGTTAAGGCGATGCAGATTGCTAACGCCACGTTAAAGATCGAAATCGGTCAGGGACTTTTTGGGAAAGAATTTTTCCCCTGCACTTAATAACAGTCTCAAAATAGTAACGACATCGATTTGTAAAATCCCTCCTGACCTCCCTTTGCTAAAGGGAGGATTTACCCCTCTTTGGCAAAGAGGGGTGGGGGAGATTTTCCAATGCTTATGTCAATTCAATTCTGAAACTGTTAAGAAGTGGGTAAACCTTATAGGTTAGATGGTCTTATGCACGTTAGAGAGGAGGCACACAATGGTCAGGGTTCAAAAAGTGGTGGGACTTATTGTATTGATTGCGTTCAGCGTAGTTGCGGTTGGGTGTTTCACCATTCGGGTAGGAGGCAAAGGTGAGTTAGCCCCAAGCACGGAAAAGGGGACAAAGATAGCTGAAAAGAGATTCTGGTATGCCCTTTGGGGACTGGTTCCGCTCGGTGATAACTCCACTGACACGTTGATTCCTGAGACCGCAAAAAAGGTAAGGGTGGAAACAAAGTATACCCTGGTGGATGCCCTGATCAATATGTTTACATTCATTGTGTCGGTAGAGACTTTTAAGGCCGAGATATACGAAGTAAAATAGGAGAATAAGTCAACGGGCAATTCAGCGTCAACAGAGATGCAGAATGTTGAGGGAAATTCGTATCTAATTTTATTCATTTCATTTGTTGATAAATCTATTTAAGATCAATAAGTTAACCATGCTTCCATTTCTCCATTAATAACCCTGATATAATTGTTTTTAGGCGCATGAGGTATTATATTTAGTATGAAGGATTGTTTCAGGCAAAAGGAGGTATGATTCATGAAAAAAATAATAATTGTAGCTAGTTTAGTCACTCTGCTCCTGATGCCGTCATTCGTTTTTTCCCAAACAGAACAGATGGCAACAGGGGCTCCCCCTATTGCACAAACCCTTGTCCGGGAAGGTGATTTTGCAATAAAGTTAGTAGAGGCGCTCAAGATCGGCACAGCCAAGAATGAAGGTGAAGCTGAGACCATACTGGGTTCGTCAGGCATTGCACCCAAGAATGGGTGGATTGCCGACTATCCAGTCACTCCTGATATTATTGGCGAATTGCAGAGCGCCATTGGTGGCGCAGCAGATGCCGGAAAGCTTCCGATGAAAAAGGACGAAGCTTTAAAAGCATTGCAAGATCTTACGGCCAGTCTTGATCTGCCTGTCGTGGCCGATCCATCGGGCAGCTACACCGGAAGTAAACCGCGAAGAGACTATGGAAGTTACTCTGATCCAACCGTGATCAATAATTACTATTACACGGAAGGTCCGCCGGTGGTTACATATTACCCGCCGCCGTGGGATTATCACTACCTCTATTCGTGGGTCCCCTGGCCATTCTGGTTTCATGGATTCTCCTTCCATGGGTTCTTTGTCCTCCGTCACTTTCACAGACCTATTTTCCTGCACAAGAGGATTGTTGTGGTGACGAATAGGGTCTTCGACCCTGTCGCCAAGAAGGTTTTTGTCGTGGATCCTGTAAGAAGAGGTGCCGGGAGAATTGCCGCCGGAGAGTTCAACAGAACCGGGACATCCGGGTTTAATTCCGTTGATGCAAGAAGAGGCGCTGCTTCAATCGTTGAACGCAGCCGCGAGCGAACATCAGGGCCTGGAAGTGGTATGACTGTTAGGCCCTCCACCCCTATGGGCCGGGGTGAAGGTTCAGTGGGACAATCAATCCCCGACCGGCCAATGGAGAGAGGTCAGGCTGGAACAGGAGGACGCGGTTCAAGCGGGAGGGCTTTTACCCAGCAGGGAAACATTACATCCCGCAATGAAATGGATTTCCAGAGACCGTCTATGCCCGCAGAGAGGTCTTCCAGCGGACCGGGAAGGGGGATCGAAAGGTCCTTCCGTACACCCTCAATGGGCGGTAGCGGATCCGGAGGTTCTGGACGTTCTGAAAGAACCTTTAATGCCCCCGGTAGAGGCGGCGGGGGGGCTTTTAGCGCTCCTTCCATGGGCAATAGAGGCTCTTCAGGAGAGGTTCGTTCAGGAACGTCCTCCGGAGGAAGTTCAGGAGGGTCCGGAGGGAGCGGCAGGGGTTCAGCATTTCAGGGCTCCTCGGGAAACCGAGGTGGCGGCGGCTGCCGGGGTCGCTGTTAACCCAGTGAATTGTAATACCGGAATAATGGAATATTGGAATGATGGAATGATGAAATAACGAATAGAACCAAAAAGAAAAATTCTTTAACTCATTATTCTCATATTCCATCATTCTATTAATCCATATTTCCAACCTTCTGTTCCTTGATTTGTTTTTCATTGATCATTATCTTTTTATCAAGAGAGAAGTGAAATGGAGGTGAGGTTTATGAAATTTTCTTGTGATAAGCGTTGTGGTTTTATCAGGATGTTAGCCAACCTCAGGTGCCCGGGCTGTTTTGGCATAGAAGTTAATCCAGAAACAAAGGGTGGATGTGACTGCAAAATAACCATCAATCCCGAGAGAATATGGGGATGGGAGTAGCCTTTCATCATCAGTAAAAAAAGTGAAGGATACTTCCCGTAGTTTAAATATTTTTGCACTCCTACTTAGATATTCCTTCCTTGTAAATTTCTTCAGATTAACCTTAATTGGATCATTCCTTGTGTAGTGTCTCAATAATCACCTTACGATCCGTTCGTGGTGAGCCCTTCCTTCGACTTCGCTCAGGACATTCGGAAAAAAACCATTCGCCCTGAGGCTCTCGAAGGGACGAACGGGTTGCTCAGCCTCCGGCTCAGAGAGCCTCTGGCTCGGAGAGGACAGGCCATGTCGAACCATGAACGGAATCCCTCGATATAGTTCACCCTTCGAAAAGCTCAGGGCGAACGGGGTATGTAAAGAAGTGTTAGAGACACTACACTAACACATGGATGATTCCACAGTTTCACAAAGGCTCCTCTGTTTCCATGTAGAGGAGAGATTAAGGGTCGAAACATTGCAGATACCCTGGTGAATCATTATTTTTATATTCAAAGGTTAAGTGACCTTTGAAGAAAGGAGGATGCCATGAGGAGCTTATTCATAAAATTAACTGTCATTGCAATGGTATTTGGCATTGTCAGCATCACATCCGCGGACACAAAAATCAAAGGAGAGACAGTGGAGTATAAGTTCCAGGATGCGGTCATGAAGGGTTACCTGGCTTATGATGAGAGTATCCAGGGCAAACGGCCAGGCATACTGGTAGTTCATGAATGGTGGGGACTGAATGATTACGCACGCAGGCGGGCACGAATGCTGGCAGAGTTGGGATACACGGCTCTTGCGGTGGATATGTATGGTGACGGCAAACAGGCCATGCACCCTGATGATGCCAAGAAATTCTCATCAGAGGTGTCCAGGAATTTCGATGTTGTTAAGACACGCTTTCTTGCAGCCATGGACTTCCTGAAACAGCAGGGGACGGTTGATCCCGCCCGTATCGCTGCCATCGGCTACTGTTTCGGAGGCGGTGTTGTGCTTAACATGGCCCGGCAGGGAATCGACCTCAAGGGCGTGGCAAGTTTTCATGGCAGCTTAACGGCAGTGAAGCCTGCGCAACCCGGTCAGGTTCAGGCGAAGGTTCTTGTGCTTCATGGAGGCGATGATAAATTCATTCCGCCGGAGCAGATCGAGGCCTTCAAACAGGAAATGAAATCTGCCGGCGCCGATTTTAAATTTATCTCTTATCCGGGGGCCCTTCACAGCTTCACCAGTCCCGAGGCGGATGAGTTGGGCAGGAAATTTGGGATGGCCATCGCATATAACCCGGAGGCCGATAGAAAATCGTGGGACGAACTGAAGGGGTTTTTGAAAACGATTTTCAAAAATTAATGGGGGTGCATAACCGGACATGGGTAAATTCCGACCTTGTCAGGACTTGCCCGTGTCCGCATAGTTAAATTTTAGTATCATTTTAGCTCTTTGAAAAAAGTTATCTAATCCCCCTTCATCCCCCTTTGCCCGCTGCGCCATCGCATGCGCGGCGAGTCAAAAGGGGGGAATATTTCTCCTCCCTTTGGCAAAGGGAGGTGGGGAGGGATTTTAAAAGATTTATTTCAAACCGCTAAATTGATACAATTTTTGTAATATTAAGGTTGGGGGGAGAAATGAGTGACCCAATAATCTTCTGGAATGGAAATATTTATACATTGAATTCCTATGGCCATAAAGCCGAGGGTCTGGTTGTGGCGGATGGGAAAATCATCAAGGTAGGAACGAACAAGGAAATCCGGAGATTATTTGGAGATCAGTGGGAATCCATCGATTTACAGGGGAAGACAGTTCTCCCGGGGTTTATCGATTCCCATGTCCATTTCATGGCGACAGCGATCACCGCCGTGGGCGTCGATCTCTCGGAGGCGAAAAGTATTGATGAGATTATTGTGAAGGTTGAGGAGAGAGTCAGACAGACACCACGGGGAGAATGGGTCTTTGGCTATTTCATCACCCATCTTTCCGATCGCGGCATGCCCACCCGATTCGATCTCGACCGGGTTTCGACCCATCACCCGATCAGGCTGACCCATCGCAATGGGCATCTCTGTTCGATGAATACGAAAGCCATTGAGACCCTCGGCGTTCCGGAAGATCTCGACGGCATTGAAAAAGAGACAGGAGAGATGACGGGTGTGATCCGCGATCCTGCCATTCAGGTTCTTCCTCATCCGGGGCTGGTCATGAGTGAGGAGATGAAACGGGAGGCCTTGAAACTTGCCTCTCAATTGGCTGCGAAAAAAGGGGTAACGACCCTGCACGCTTTGGATGGAGGCACGAGAAATGCCGGCGCCATCGAATATCTTCAAAGCGTTGAGGATGACCTGGCTGTAAAGCTTGTCCTTTACAACCAGACCCTGGAGATCAAAGAAGTCCTGGATAGCGGACTTCCAAGAATAGGCGGGTGTATTTGTGCGGATGGGGCTTTTGAGTCCCACACAGCCGCTCTTTTTGAACCCTATTCGGATGAGCCTGACAATTACGGGACACTCACCTATACCCAGGAGGAAATGTCCGATTTTATTCTCCAGGCCCACCAACACGGTCTTCAGGTGGCGATTCACTGTGAAGGAGACCGGGCCATCGAACAGGTCCTCTTCTCTTATGAGAGCGCCTTGAGGCGTCTGGGCAGAAACGATCATCGTCACCGCATTGAACATTTTGAGATTCCTACCGAGAACCAACTGGAGAGAGTGGCCAAGGCGGGTATTGTTGCGGGCATGCAGCCTGCCTTTCTGCCTTTTTTCTTTTTCAGGGGTGGCATAGAAAGATACGAAGCTTTTTTAGGCAAAGCCAGAGTGAAGAGGATTCATCCTTACCGGACCATGCTCTCCCGTGGAATCCTCATGACAGGCGGATCCGACAGCCCTGTCACAAAGATCGATCCTCTACTGGGTATATCGGCTGCAGTAAACCACCCCCATCCTGATGAGCGGTTGCCTGTTTTGGAGGCGATCAGACTGTTTACCATCAACGGAGCGAAGTCCGCCTTTGAAGAGAACGAGAAGGGAAGTATTGAAGCTGGAAAAGCAGCCGACCTTGTTGTCCTGTCGGGAGATCCCTGTTCTATTGATCCGGTTAAAATCGAAACGATCTCTGTTGAAATGACACTTGTAAACGGAGAGGTCGTTTTCTCCAGGAATTAAAAATTAAATCCCCTTGCCATTTTTAAAGATATTTTTTAACCTAAGCGAGGTTGGAGTCGGTCTCATCTCCCCCAGGAGAGGGTTGGAATGAGAAAGGCAAAGGAACTGAAAGGGGCATGAGAGTCCATTCAAAACAGGCGGTGAAAAGGAGGAAGATATGGATCAAGATCAACTGGCTGAGATGATCCGGCGGAGACTTAAATTGGATGATCAAGATTGGACGATCATCAAAGAGACTCCAAAATTTCAACGCTTATTTAAGAACGCTGTTGAGGCATCGAAGTACCGATTAGTGGCCGAAGTGATCGATTCAAAAGGTTGCCATTCGGGACATATTGGAGGGCAGAAACTGATTTTTGACAATTCAGGCAATCTGCTGACAAAAGAGAGTCCGGATCGTGTCTGTTCTTTTCTGATGCCCAACCTCACTGTATTGATCAATGCTTTTTTTGAGAACATGATGAATGGCCGGGACCCCAATGAGGTGATGTTTAACACCACCGGCTGTTTTGACACGGGCCCTCAGTGCGGCGGATGGGGACATGTAGTCGTGAAAATGACGGCGATATCCAAACCTTGATCATTGGCAACACTTTTGTTCTTTGAAAAAAGTTATCTAATCCCCCTTCATCCCCCTTTGTCAAAAGGGGGAAATGTTTCTCCTCCCTTTGGAAAAGGGAGGTAGGGAGGGATTTTAAGAAGTTTATTTCAAACCGCTAAATTGATACGATCATTGTAATTAAACATCGTCCTCCTCATGCCTTACGCATGGGGAGGTTCTCCTATCTCCTTTGCCCTCCGGGTCAGAGACAGCTCTGGGTCGGAGACCAAAGGGAGGTAGGGAGGGATTTAAGGAAGTTATTTTTTGAACAACATGCCTGCTCAATTAAAGACTTCTTGGTACACTCTTCACGCAAGGACATAAATTCTTTCCGAAAAGCCAAATCTTTGCGGTCGATCTCTTGAAAAGACCTTCTCAGATCAGGAAATTGTAAAAACAAATGTAGCCTTTCGTTAATACGAGCCTCTGTATATTGTTTTAATATCTCTCCCATCATGACAATTTCCCTCCTTCCCACCAACTTTTCAAGCCATGGGCAGGCTACCTATTCTTCTTTTCCATTTTCCAATCCCTCATTATTGGTCTGTGTCTGCGGAGGGGCCTGCCGTTTGTGAAGGTGTGAAGTAGCAATCATCCATAGGCCTAAAGTTAATAGGACTAATGGGCCAAAGACTTCTAATGGGAACCATCCAGCCCTCTGACCAAGCCACAGCAGTCCGATCAAGATTAGTAGGATACCGAACCCGGCACGGTGACATCTTTTTTTAGCCCAACACATACAATCACCTCCCATTGTTCCATTTTGACGCATATCATTTTTTTGTGTTTTATAGGTCTTTACCCCGTTAGAAATAATGCCTCGCTGCTCCCTCCGGGCCAGAGGCCCTCTGGGCCGGAGGCTGCAACGGAGTAACGTTCTATAATAATTCCGACGGGGTCTAATACCCCGCTGGAATTTCTAATGGGGTTTACTCTATAAGACGAGAAATAGACCGGAAAGGTTACAGTTGATAATAAGAACGATAAGGCTGCTATTTCAAATTCCCTCACGACTAACGCCTTACGGTCTTAGAATCACGCCATGCTCTCTCCTCTACACTCTTTTGGGTTTTATTTTCTCCGTACCCCTCACCCCTTACGCCTTGCAGTATTTATTCTTGACATATCCCTACGCGTGGCATATTCTATGCATTGTTTAAAGACCAACTAAATCATTAAAAAATCGGTGAAGGGTTGACAACATTTCTTAAGACCAAAGAAAGGAGTCGAATATGGCTGCCAAGAAAATTTTGATGATCGTGGGTGATTTTGTAGAGGATTATGAGGTGATGGTGCCTTTTCAGGCATTGCTCATGGTCGGGCACACCGTCCATGCGGTTTGTCCCGGGAAGAAGGCTGGCGAGAAGGTCCGGACTGCGATCCATGATTTTGAGGGTGACCAGACCTACAGCGAGAAACCAGGCCACAACTTCACACTGAACGCAACGTTCGATGAGGTCAAGGCAGAGACTTATGATGCCCTGGTGATCCCTGGTGGAAGGGCGCCAGAATATATTCGTCTGAACGACAAGGCGCTTGACATGGTTAGGCACTTTGCCAAGGCGAATAAGCCTATTGCATCCATTTGCCATGGCGCACAGGTATTAGCGGCAGCAGGGGTGATTGCGGGCAAAGCCTGTTCAGCTTATCCGGCGGTGGGACCCGATGTGAAAAGTGCGGGAGGCAAGTATATTGACATACCAGTGGATCAGGCGCATGTCGATGGGAACCTCGTCACTGCACCTGCATGGCCAGCCCATCCTGAGTGGTTGTCAAAGTTCTTGAAAGTGTTGGGGACAAAGATCGAGCCATAAGAAAGGGCGAACTCAGAACCCAGGGACATTTCCCATTTCACCGGAACTTGGTGAAGGGGTTTCAACTAAAGAGGCAACCTGGTCCCGGCTTCTCTGGCCAGCGCCCGTTCATAGACGAGCCTGGCTGTCACCATATCGTCTATGGCAATGCCCATATTCATGGAAAAAATTTTCTCCGTCTCATTCTGCCGGCCCGGCTTTAATCCGGCAGCCAGTTCTCCAAGGTCAGCATAAATCTCACCAGGAATACCACTAAAGAAGACGCCTTCTTTTTGGGTGCTTAGCAATTGCCCAATGTCATCAGAGACGAACTTGTCACATTCCTCCATCGCTGAGCCGGTCCATGCAGAATCGTAATCCAGCGCAACAGCGAGACCGCCCTCCTTAAGCATCCCGGCATCAAGCGGAGGCTTTGGTTCTGCAAGGATAGGAATCGCTGTGACCACGACATCGGCTCCTCTGATCATCTCCGCAGGACTCGAGCAAGCCGTCAGGTGGAGTTTCGGAAAGGCAAGACTCATCTCATCGATAAAGCGCCTGGAGGCCTCGGGATAGAGATCATAGCAGCGGACTTGGGATAAATCTGGCAAAATTTCAACGAGGGCTCTAAGACTTGTACGGGCCTGGACCCCGCAGCCGAGTATCGCAGCGACGCAGCTTGCCTGTTTTGCAAGGTATTTCGCCGAGATGCCTACACTCGCTCCTGTGCGCATGGCCGTGATCCATGAAGAATCCATCACTGCCATTGGAATCCCGGTTTCCGGATCATTCAGAACAAGCAAGCCCGTGATATAAGGCAACCCCTTTTCAATATTGGTGGGGTAGCCACTCACCCATTTGAGGCCGGCGGCTTCAACCCCTTTTACATAGGCCGGCATGGCATGGATAAAAGCATTGTTTCTGGGGTGGATACCCGGCTTCGGCGGCATTTCCGTCTGCCCCAGCCCCTTCAGGCGGAAGCCCTGATCCACAACCGTCAGCGCCTCATGCATACCGATGCTCAGACCCTCTACATCTTTACGGCTAAGATAGATAAGTTCCAATTGATTCTCCCTCCCTTTTAGGATTTGGGTCTACTCCTCGACCCAAATAAAATCTGCCACCCTTGAACGATCTTTCATGGGCAGTGGGTCTACTGATGAAGCCATGGCAATGACTGCGATTCTGAGTTTTGGATGGCTCTTTTTCAATTGATAAGGAATTCCAAGGTGATAGTCGGAATGAAAGTGCCCGCAGCAGAAGAGGACACGGCGATCTAAAAAAGGCTCAAGCGAGGAAGCCATCACAGCATCCTTCAAAACCTGCGCCTTGTATAGCCCGTCCACCTCCATCCCTTTCATGGGAACGAAATGGGGCATCTCATCCATCGAGGATGCAAAGCGCCTGTAATATTCTTTTGATTTGAGATATACGGCTTTGGGAAGGTAGACCCTGTCCTCTCCCATGGCCCCGGGGGAGATCTTGTTTGCCATGGACACGGCGGCGGCTGCCCTTCGAGGAATGTTTGCTGCAATCACCGGAATCTTCTTCTTCTTTGCCAATTCTATGAGCGGACGATAATCCTTTTTATAGTTCGGCCAGGGACGGGACAGTTTCAGAAATGTTTTTTCTGATATTCCTCCTTCCAAATAAGCATCGAGCGTTTCTTGGACATCGCGCTCAAACATTTCAAGAGCAAGCACGAGTTTCGAATCCCGTTTTGAAAGCCCTTTGAGGGTTAAGAATTCTGCCTCGTGAGACATACGTGATCCATGTTCCTCTCCAAGGAAGATGACATTAAAATCCATGAGAATATCAAAAGCATCCTCCATGTCATAAAGGAGCCCCTTTTTCATTAAGTATGGCATGACAAGGTTTCCCTGTTCCGTATCTTCCTGAAAGGTCCTTTTCTTTTACTCATCCCGTGGCCATCCCCCCAAAATGACTCAAACAAGAATGCCTGCCCCAAATGAATTGGGCAGGCATTCTAAATAGGCTTCTATTAGTCAGAATCAATATCATTTCTTTTTAGGGACTGGTTTCTTCGCCTCTTCTTTGACTTCAATGCTTGTGGCTTTCATGAGGTATTTTACCGTAACCTTGGCCCCAGCTTTCAGGGTGCCGGTTACCTTTGTATCCTTATCATGAGCGAACTCCCATTTTTCGTCTCCCTTTTGGACGATGATGTGGTCGTTATCCACTTCGACGACAGATCCCGTCCACTGATAGTCGCTCTTCGGGGCACGGGCATAGGCAAAGGCTGCAACCAGGGCAAGAATTCCAACGATGATGATCAGACGTTTCATAACAGACCTCCTTCATTTGGGATTTCAGGTAGGTTATTATAATTTCAGGTAGACTGTCAAGAAAATAAGTTGACCCAAATCCCGATTTAGAAATTTTAAAATAGTTCCCTCTCCCTTGACGGGAGAGGGTTAGGGTGAGGGTGAATAGTTCACCTTTAGGGTTACCCCTCCCCCTCGCCCCCTCCCGCAAGGGGAGGGGGATTTACCTGGAAAACAATTTTCTATCTCTGTTTTCGGGGTTGAGATTTCTGGGAAAAGTTCAGAAACCTCTCGTTTTGAATGTTGGCGATGGGGTATGAAGAATGTTATATATTCTCATGTTCCGCTTCTGGTCCGTCATGATCTGTTTCTCCTTCTTTGCACTCCCTTGCTCTCAGGCTTCAGGCCAGGAGATTCCAATCTTCGATGCCCATGTCCATTACAGTCAACCCGACTGGTCCATCTATCCGCCGGAAGCCATTCTGAAACTTTTCGATCAGGCAGGGGTGAAGTGGGGGGCGGTTTCGAGCACGCCGGATGATGGGACGGTCCGTCTCTTCGAACACGCCCCGGATCGGATCGTTCCCTTTTTGCGTCCCTACCGCACCCGAAGCGACATGAGCTCCTGGACACAGGATCTCTCAATCCTCTCGTATGTTGAGAAGAGGCTTCAAAAGGGGATCTACCGGGGGATAGGGGAGTTCCATCTTCCTGCAGACCAGGCTCAATCCGAGGTGGTAAAGGGGTTCGGGAGACTGGCTCTTCAATACGGAATCATTCTATATGCCCACACGGATGACGCCGGCGTGGAAGGACTGCTCCGTTCGTATCCGAAGGTTAGAATTCTCTGGGCCCATGCCGGCATGTCCGCACCCCCTGAAACCGTAAGCCGGCTCCTTGACAAATATTCGATGCTTTTTGTTGAATTGTCAATCCGGGGGGATATCGCATCAGCCAATCAGCTCGATTCGAAATGGAAGACTCTCTTTCTTCGCCATCCGGACCGGTTCATGGTGGGAAGCGATACCTGGATCACCTCCCGCTGGGAGAGTTTTGTCACCATCCATGAAAACTACCGTCACTGGCTCAATCAGCTTCCGAGAGAAATCGCAGAAAAGATTGCTTATAAGAATGGACTTCGTTTGATTGTAAAACCATAGATTCACCCTGTTGTTGCAATAAATTCGATCTCCGAAATTATTAAACCTTTGCCCATTGAAGAAAAGACCTTCAACAAACGCCATTCTCCTGTTAGAAATAGCGCCCCGCTATCCTTCAGTCCCTCCTATGCCAGTTTTAATACCCCGCTGGGATTTCTAACGGGGTGAACTGAATTGCTCCAATAATGACTTTTAGAAGATATTATCAAAGAGGGATAACTTACCTATTTATAAAAGCATTCGGCCAATTCAACCTGATGCAACAATAGGGTTCACTTTCTGACCAGTTCGAGCTCCACAGAGATATCCACTTCATCCCCAACGACCACGCCGCCTGTATCCAGCATTCTATTCCATGCGATACCAAAGTCTCTTCGAGAGATTTTGGTGGTGGCGGTTAAGCCCCGTCTGAAATTTCCCCAGGGGTCCTTCACCTCCTGGGAAATCCCCTGAACATCGAGCACAACCTCTTTGGTCACTCCGCGTATGGTCAGGTCGCCAACCGCTTTTAATCTATCCGGACCCACACGGGTCACCTGTTTTGTGACAAAGGTGATGGTTGGAAATTTTGTAGCATCGAAAAAATCCGGCCCCCTCAGGTGTTCGTCCCGTTTGGCATGGCCCGTATTGACGGAGGCTACGTCAAGGACGAGCTCGGATTTCGTGCTGGAGATGTCCTGATCGTTCAGGAAGACGAACCCTTTGATCACCTTACCGAAATCGCCCTTTACATTCGAAACCATTAAATGGCGCACTTTAAATCCAAAACTCGAATGATCCGGGTCAATCTGCCAGGACATCCCAAAGAGAAAGTTTGGGATCAATAAAGCAGAAAAGGATAACAATATTAACAGGTTTCTTTTCATCTTGATCTCCTCCTTTTAATGTTTTTCACCCTCCTGTAAAATTTCAATGAAAATATAGTAACTCTCTCCCGGATTTTCCATGTTTTTAAAAAGATTGTAATTGTTTAGCCACTTTAAAATCCCTCCCAACCTCCCTTTGCCAAAGGGAGGAGAAGAAGTTTCCCCCTTTGAAAAAGGGGGATTAAGGGGGATTTTACGGTGATTCTTTGTACTTCTTGGAATTTAGAACTCTTTTTTTCAAAAGCTAAATTTGGCTAAACAGTTACAAAATATTATGAAAATTTAAGACGAATTATTCATCGCAGCCCGCTGGTTTGGGCCAGTGGCCAGTGACAGCGGCCTCTATCGAAGGGGGTTGGCAGGAGAGCCAGGGGAGTTTTATCAGATTCATCGCCCTGAGACCGATCGCGCATTTATCCTCCACCGCAATCAGAAATAGTTTCCCCTCTCCCAGTTTCCATTGATACACGCCAAACAGTTCATGGCAGACAGGGTCATTGGCAAGGGTCAATTGGTTTCCAGACACCCGATAAGAGCCAATATCTTTCCATCCGGTAACAGTGTGAAATATCCTGAAGACACCTTTATTGAAATTTAGCTTCCATAGGCCCCCCTCCGGCGCATAATCCGGGCAGCGTCTGCAAGGAACAGGGGGAGTCTCCTTGGTCTCGAATTTCGTATAGGTGCCATCGATGGGTGTTGCGCTCGGCGGCGGGAGAGGCATTCTGAAAGGGAAGGGCGATCTCTGCAATAACTCGGACCAGATGGCCGATGACGAAGGCTCGCCTGCTGAAGAACCATCAGAGGCGGTTAAAAAAATAAGCGCAACCATCGGGACGACGATGTTTAATACCCTTGATTTTTCCCCGGAGATGATCTTCATCTCTTTCTTCTATTCTGAATGAGGGCATAACCCAGCAAGGCCATAGAAAAGGCGGAACATATCCACGCGAAGACATCGCCATAAAGCGTATAGAACGTTTTTTTATTTGGAAGACGGATCGTCCCGCTCATTGCCTCTTCCGTAAAGATTCCTCCCTGATTCATGATTCTTCCAACGGGATCGATAAAGGCGCTAATGCCTGTATTTGCAGACCGGGCAATAAAGACCCGGTTTTCTATCGCCCTGAAGGTGGCAATGGTGAGATGCTGGTAAGGAGCGGAGGTCCTTCCAAACCAGGCGTCGTTGGTAATGGTGACCAAAAAATTTGCTCCATTTTTAACGAATCTTCGGCAGAGGTCCGGAAAGATGATTTCAAAGCAGATGAGGACTCCAAATTTACCTTGAGGAAGAGTAAAGTTAAAGGTCTCTTTCCCGGATTTAAAATTTCCAATCCCTTCTCCAAGAGATCCCAGGGAAAGATATTCTCCGAGCGGGACATACTCCCCATAGGGCACAAGATGAATCTTATCGTATTTACCGACGAGTTCTCCTGCGGGAGAGAGCATGAGAGCGCTATTATAATGATGAACCTTTCCTCTCTCTATCTTATAAGAAGGCGTCCCGAAGAGGAGAAAAGCGCCTGTCTGCTTAGGAATCCCCAATACAAGGGGTTGGTGCTCTTTGGCTTCCTGAAAGAAGAAAGGAGTGGCTGTCTCAGGCCAGATGATGAGGTCCGGTTTTCCCTCTGCCACTTTCAGGGAGAGTTTCTCATAGATCTTCATCGTCTCTTTCTGAAAGGATTCATCCCATTTGATGGCCTGGTCGATGTTGCCCTGGACCAGACTAATCTTGAGGGGAGAATTCTGGCTCATCTGTCGATCCACAGCGCCTATTCTTAAATACCCGTAAACCAGAAAACCCAGAAGGAGGAGAATGGTGATGGCCACCTCCCGGAGAGGAAAGGTCCGCTTCGACCACTGGAGAAGCACCATATGAAGGGAAGCATTCATCAGGAGGATAACGAAAGAGAGACCGTAGACTCCGGTGATATCCGCCATCTGGATGAAGGGGAGATTGAGATACTGCGAGTATCCCAGGTTCGCCCATGGAAAACCGGTCAGCAAAAAGGAGCGGAGATACTCCAGGGATGCCCAGAGGAGGGGCGCTAAAAGAATCGTCTGCAACCCCAGTCGTATCTGGATGAACCGGTATAAGAGAGTAAAAGCGCCGATAAACAGACTCAAGTATCCAATCAATAATAAGAGGATGAGACCGCTCGGTATTAAAGAGATGTTGCCGTAAGTGTGGACTGCAACAATGATCCAGTAGAGAATTCCAAGAAAGGAGACAAGACCGGTCAAAAATCCAAGCTTAAAGCTATTCCACAACTCTTGTCCTTCAACCGCGTAGAAAAGGGGGACGAGAGCAACCCAGGCTAAGAATTCGAGATCGAAGTTGGGAAAGGAGAGGATAAGGAGAATACCAGAGAGGAGGCTGAATAAGAGGTCCTTTTTTTTCATGGTTTCCATCTTAAAGAATTAAAAGTCAATTTTCAAGAAGGATTTAATTCTCAAACAAAATGGATTAATTGGTCACCCTATTCAGTTGAAATAATTCAGCCACTGGTTTAATATAGGATAATTTTTAAAGATGGGATAAAGATGAAGGGACCATTATCAAAATTATGGAATCATCCATCCGAGCAGGTGGGTCTTCTCCTTGCCGTCTGTCTCGCCCTCTTTTTCATGAACCTGGGTCAATGGGACCTCTGGAATCCGGATGAGCCCCGTTATGCGCAGGTGGCCAGAGAGATGGTGAACGGAGGAGATTGGATTCTGATGCATTTTAACGGGCAGGTTTACGCCGATAAACCGCCTCTTTTCTTCTGGCTGGTTGCGTTATCCTCCTTCCTCTGCCAGGGATTCAGCTCGTTTGCGGTCAGATTTCCATCTGCCTTCTTTGGAACCCTGACTGTCCTTCTGACTTTTCTTATCGGGAGAAGACTCTTTTCCTCCCGGACGGGTTTGATCTCCGCTCTTGTCCTTGCTACCAGTGCGGAATTTGTCTACCTCTCAACACGGGCCAATATCGATGCCACGCTCACCTTTTTCACAACAGCCTCCCTTTTCTGCTTTTTCAGATGGCATGAGGATCACCCCCCTCACCCTCACCCTCTCCCCACTGGGGAGAGGGCGTTTGGGCTTGCTGATGGGGAGAGGAAATCCGGGTTAGAAAGGAGCAAAACCGAGGGATTATGGATCTATGGATTTTATGCCGGAATGGGATTGGCCACTCTGGCAAAGGGACCCGTTGGGTTTCTGCTGCCGCTTCTGGTCTGTTTGACCTATCTCATTGCCCAGAGGGACTGGAAAAGATTAAGAGAGATGAAGCTCCTCCCGGGGATGTTTCTCTTTTTAGTTATTGTTGGCCTTTGGTATGTCCCTGCCCTGATCAAGGGAGGGAAGGAATATTTCGACGCTACCCTGATGCACCATACGGTGGAGCGTTTTGCAAAGGGGTCAAGCCATATCCGTCCTTTCTACTACTATCTTTTTAATTTCCCGGCAGACTTCCTCCCCTGGTTTCTTTTTCTGCCCGGCGCCATCGCTTACGGTTTTTCCCAGGGAGTTTCTAAAAAGAGGAAGGAGTTTCTTTTCCTCCTCATCTGGTTTGGAGTTATCTTCCTATTTTTTTCGATCTCAAAAGGGAAGAGGGGGCTTTACCTTTTGCCTCTTTTTCCTGCTGTTTCGTTAATGGTTGGGAAACTCTGGGAGGATTTCATCTCTTCCTCCATGAACCATTTTCGAAGAGAGTGGGTCATCCTCCCTCTTTACGGGTTCATGGGACTCTTGTTGGTCGGGGGGATCGCTATCTCCTGGTTCGTTTCAATGAAATTTCATTCTTACCTCCCTTACAGCCTTCCGGTTACACTTCTGGCAGTCGGAGGGAGCATTGCCATGTTCGCCCTTTATCGTTTCAAGCTCCACGGGGCTGTTTTCATCCTTCTCATCGGAATGATGGCCGGAATATTCTTTTACACCACAAGAGTTGTATTTCCTCTGGTCAATCCTTATAAATCGGCCCGCTACATCTCACAGGAGATTACCTCACGGATTCAGCCCGGGGAGAAGTTAGCTATTTATGGTGATTTTGTAACCGCACCTTATAATTTTTATACAGGGATTGTTCCCATTCTGGAAATGGAGAAGAGGGAAGAACTAGTCCGTTATCTTCAATCCCGGGAGAGGACGTTCTGCCTTCTCAAATTCAGGGATTTTGATCAGATGCAGGCAATCGAAGGCAGCAATAATATCCAGAATATCCAGTTGATCGCCAGACGGAAGGTCGGAGGCGATGATATGGCGCTGATTTCAAATAGGTAATATGGATCGATTAAGTCAATAACAAATGTCAAAGGTCAAAGTTCAAATTAAATCCAAAATTCAAAAAGCTGCAAAAGGATCGTTTGACATTTAAACATTTGTCATTGGTTTGACATTTGGATTTTGACATTTGACATTATACCGCTATGAACCGATCTGCAGAACAAACTGAGCCCATTCAAATATCGGTGGTGGTGCCTGTCTTTAATGAGGAGGAGAACCTTCCTGTCTTGATTCCCAAGTTGGTGAAGGTTTTAAATCCTCTTGGCTTACCTTTTGAGATGATCTTTGTGGATGATGGAAGCTCGGATGGAAGCCGGGAAATCCTCAGGGAGATGGTCTCTCAATATCCTTCCCTCCGAATCATTGGACTAAAGGAGAACCGGGGTCTGAGCACAGCGCTTCTTGCAGGGATGAGGGAGGCCCGGGGAGAAAGGATTGTTACACTGGATTCCGATCTCCAGAACGATCCGGAGGATATCCCCAAACTTCTGGGATATCTGGACCGTTACGATATGGCCACAGGGTGGCGTCAGAAAAGGGATGACCCCTGGCTGAAGAGGATTTCCTCGAAGATTGCGAATGGTATCCGTAACCGGTTAAGCGGAGAACAGATACATGACAGCGCCTGCACCCTGAGGGCCTTTAAACGGGAGTGCATTAAGGAGATATCCCCGTTTAATGGAATGCACCGGTTTCTCTCGACCCTGGTGAAGATGCAGGGATATCGAATTATTGAGATTCCCGTTTTACACCATCAGAGGAAATTCGGAAAATCAAAGTATAATATACGGAATCGCGCCTTTCGGGCCTTCATCGATCTGTTAGGGGTGAGATGGATAAAGCGCCGCCGCATCCAATATGATATAGAGGAAAGGATTTGATATGGATTGGATCAAAGAAGTTCTGTCCAACTTTGCCCAGCAATATCCAAAATTTAGAATCGATTTCTGGCTCATCTTCGGATTTATCGGTCAGGCAATGTTCACCATGCGTTTTTTAATTCAGTGGATTGCTTCCGAAAAGAAAAAGGAGAGCGTTATTCCGGTCTCATTCTGGTATTTCAGCCTGATAGGCGGGCTGATTCTTCTCTCTTATGCCGTACATCAAATGGACCCTGTCTTCATCCTGGCCTATCTGCCCGGAAATTTCATCTACTTCAGAAACCTTTATTTTATCTACAAAAAGAAAAATACTTCTCCTCCTGCTGCCGGATGAGAGAAACAGACTTTAATTATTAAGAATATCAAAACTGAATTGGCATTGATTGAAAAAATTTCCCCTCGCCCTTCTTTGCCTGTCTAAAGACAGGAAAAAGATTACCAAAGAGGGGAATTCCTCCCTTTGGCAAAGGGAGGTTAGGAGGGATTTTACAAATAAGGTAGTTACTATTTCGAGACCGTTAATAAGCGAGGATTCATCCATGGACAAAAAGATTCGAAGAATCCCTTTATACATTGGAGCTATTCTATTGATTATCTTTGCGAAACCCAATCCAGCCGGAATCATCATCGGGCTCTTTCTCATTTTTGTGGGAGAAATGATTCGTGTCTGGGCGGCCGGACATCTTCAGAAGAATGAGGCCCTCACTATGAGCGGTCCTTACGCTTATGTCAAGAATCCACTCTATATTGGTTCGATTTTCATTACCGCAGGCTTTTGTATCCTGGCGGACAATATTTACCTTCTGGCAGCCGCCTTCTTTATGTTCTGCTTCCACTACATTCCCTATAAAAAGAGGGTGGAAGGAGACCGGCTGAAAAAGATTTTTGGGAATCAATATGAGGACTACGATCAGGCTGTCCCGGAGTACCTTCCCCGGTGGACTCCCTATCCTCATGAAAAAGTTTCCTGGCAATTCAAGTGCTTTATTGAAAACAGCGAAGAGGGAATTCTCCTGATCATCATTGCAGGGATCCTATTGATCTTGAGCAGACCCTTCTGGGGATCGGTCTTTTAAATTGCGGAATGCGGAATTAAAATTTCACCTCTTATTTTCCTCCCCCTTTGATGGGGGAGGATGAAGGTGGGGGTGTGTAGATGAATCGAAAAGATCTTGAAAAAACCTCTATTCGCCTGGTTAGGGGACGATTCGGAAAACCTGACCTGAATCGGATCGCGACAGAGGGACGCACCTTCATGGTGAAAGATGTCCGGAGAAGAAATTTCTTCTTACGATGGACCCTGGGGCTCTGGTTGATTCACAAAGAGTGGAAGATCTACTCCCAGCTTAAAGGATTGAAAGGCATTCCTCAGCCTGTGGAACGGATTGATCGATTTGCTTTCGCCATGGAATTCATTCCAGGAGTCCCCATCGAGAGAGGGAAAATCATTGTTCCTTCCTTCTTTTCAGACCTCGAGCAGGTACTTAAGGCTGTCCACTCCAGGGGAGTGGTTCACATGGATTTAAGGCATAAAGGAAATATCCTCGTCTCCGAGGAAGGGAAACCCTTTCTCATCGACTTCAACAGCAGCTTCTCTTTTAAAGAAGAAGGGTTGCTTCGCCGCCTTCTCTTTCCCCTGTTCAGATGGGTGGATTATGGTGGCCTATTCAAATTAAAAGAAAGAGCCTCCCCCTCCTCCATGACCCCTGAGGAAACCGATTTCCTGAAGCGGTTCAACCGCCTCCGAAGACTCTGGGTCTTCAATTGAAACCTCTTTGTCCTGCGGTCCCGGCCAAAAACGGATTACGATTGCCGCCATTCCCTCCCCCCCTGAAATTAAGGGGCAGAAGGATCAGATCTTTAAAATCTGTTGATTTTTCCCCCCAATCTGCTAAACTCCTACCAAAGTCAACTTTGGCATTCTCACATCAAAATTAAGGGAAAGAAGCATGTTTTATAAGTAACTCTTGTGATAGAAATTAGAAAATGAGCGAGTGAAACCCTAATAACTTGAGCTTTTCAGCCTGGAGAAGCTAATTCATGCCCAAAAGAACAAGCGTAACCGGCAGTGAACTATTTATCGTTGACAATAGCGAGGAGAACTGGAAAGTCCTGAGGTATCTCCACGACTGGTGCCAGATTTCAAAGGCCATTGACATCGCAACTGCCTATTTCGAGATAGGATCATTACTGGCACTTGACAGTGAATGACAGAAAGTTGACCAGATTCGAATTTTGATGGTGGGCAAAGGTTTTGGAAAGAAAAGAAAGGTTAAATATTTCAAGAATGTTCCCCAAATTGATTTTCGAGAGCAAAAGAGAAAATACTAAAAAATAGATCTGATTCTCTCTGTATGGATTGAGAGCTGATGGAAAAGCAGGTTGTCTCAAAAAAGAGAGTTGCTGATCATGGCGAGGTGTACACCGGCAAGCGAGAGGTGAACGCTATGCTTGATCTAGTGAAACAGGAAACAGAAAGGATAGAATCCCGATTTCTTGAGCCTGCTTGCGGCACGGGTAATTTCCTAACAGAAATCTTGGAGAGTAAATTGCGCGTTGTTGAAGCACGGTACGGTAAGAGCCAGTTGGACTATGAGCGGTACGGGATTCTTGCTGTGTCCAGCATCTACGGTATAGACATTCTGGAAGATAATGTCGTGGAATGCCGCAAGCGACTTTTTCACATCTTCGACCAGCAATACAGCGGTCTTTTCAAAGAAGGAACAAAGGAGGAATGCAGGAATGCGGTCAAATACATCCTTGGAAGAAACATCACCTGGGGCAACGCACTCGATCTAAAGACGGTGGGTGAGGGGCAAGAACCAATTGTGTTTTCTGAATGGTCTCTTGTCAATGGCAGTATGCTCAAGCGCCGGGATTTTACCTTTCATGGATTGCTTGACCATGCGGCGATAAAAGAGCTGCCGCTGTTCTCAGATCTCGGAGACGATGTCTTCATCCCCAAGCCTGTGAAAGAGTATCCGTTAATTCATTTCTTGAGGGTCGCCGATGCTGATAAGTAGTAATTACAATCCTGATGTACTGACCTGTTTGGCCAATCTGAGCAGTGATGAGGTCTTTTCTCCGCCCCAATTGGCTAATCAGATATTAGATTTTCTACCAAAAGAAATCTGGAGCGATAAGAACGCTAAATTTCTCGATCCTGTCTGTAAGTCGGGTGTGTTTCTGCGGGAGATTGCCAAACGGTTGAATGCGGGCTTGGAGAAAGTGATCACCGATAAGCAGAAAAGGATCAATCACATTTTAAAAAACCAGCTTTTTGGGATTGCGATCACGGAGTTGACATCTCTGCTTTCTCGTCGATCGCTGTACTGCTCAAAAACAGCTAACGGGAAATACTCCATCTGCGAGAGATTTGATAACCAGCAGGGCAACATTCGTTTCCAGCGAATCGAGCATACCTGGCAAGAGCAGCGGTGCGCCTTCTGCGGGGCGAGTCGGGGAGAGTACGACCGCGGGGCTGAACTGGAGACCCATGCGTATCACTTTATCCATACGGGAAAACCAGAGGAGATATTCAACATGAAATTTGATGTTATTATTGGAAATCCGCCGTATCAATTGAGTGATGGTGGAGCAAAAGCAAGTGCTATTCCTATTTATCAGAGATTTGTTCAACAAGCAAAGAAACTGAATCCTCGTTTCCTTACAATGATTATCCCGTCACGCTGGTTTGCAGGGGGGCGGGGTTTGGATAAATTCAGAGAGGAGATGCTGCACGATAATCGTGTGCGGAAGATTGTTGATTATCCCGATTCGACTGAATGCTTTCCGGGCATAGATCTTAGCGGGGGCGTCTGTTATTTTTTATGGGAGCGGGACAACAAAGGCGACTGCAATATCACTACTATTGTTGAAGGTAAGTCTTCAACAATGAACCGCCCGTTGCTGGAAAAAGGGTTGGATACATTCATCCGATACAATGAAGCAGTTCCGATACTGCACAAGGTATTCGCACGCAAAGAAGAAAGTTTCATCAGCCAAGTAAGTTCTCAGAAGCCCTTTGGGTTGCGTACATACGCACGAGGGAAAAGTGAACCTTTTCCCGGATGCCTTCGGCTTTACGGAAGCACTGGAGTTACCTATATTTCAAAAGGCGACGTTACCACTAATTTAGATTGGGTGAATAAATACAAAGTATATATTTCTGCTGCCTATGGCGAAAGAATTGCCACATCATACTGGGTGACAGGTAAACCATTTTTGGGTGAACCTAAAACCTGTTGTTCTGAAACCTACCTTGTGATTGGGCCGTTTTCGGCTAAAAAGGAAGCGGAAAATGTCATGAGTTATATTCGGACTCGGTTTTTCAGATTCCTGGTATTGCTACAAAAAAACACTCAACACGCACCTCAAAAGGTTTATTCATTCGTCCCTATTCAGAATTTCGGCGAACCCTGGACGGACGAAATTTTATATAAGAAATACGCCTTAACGAAAGAAGAAGCTGGCTTTATAGAATCAATGGTTCGCCCCATGGAGTCAGATAATGAGTAAAGACTTCTTTCCACAACGCCCCGATTCAAGGCCGACCATCTATGCCTATGAGGACACCAATCCGCAATATACTGGGTTGCTCAAAGTCGGTTACACCACGTCGGATGTTCAGACACGGGTGGTGCAGCAGTATCCGACATTGAAGCCCGGCAAACCGCCGTTTCGTATCGTCCTCGAAGAGTCCGCCATGCGAAATGACGGCACAACCTTCACCGATCATGATATTCACCGCCATTTGCGGACCGTCGGCGTAAAAAACCCCAAAGGCGAGTGGTTCAAGTGTTCGGTTAAAGATGTCAAGGCGGCTATTATTGCCGTCAGAACCGGAGATCTGAACGAAGAAAACCGTTCGCTTGATTTCAAGATGCGGCCTGAACAGGCAGCGGCGGTTGAAAAAACTGCCGCTTATTTCAAGAACTTCAGGAAGGAAAACTTGGATAAGGCACCGCACTTCCTGTGGAATGCGAAAATGCGGTTCGGCAAAACCTTTGCCGCCTACCAGCTCGCAAAAAGGATGGGATGGCGAAAGGTGCTGGTGCTGACCTTTAAGCCGGCGGTGCAGAGTGCCTGGGAGGAGGATCTAAAATGCCATATGGATTTCAAAACCTGGCAGTTCATCTCCCCTGGCGGTCTATCCTACGAGGCTGCCGACAAGAAAAAGCCGTTCATCTGTTTTGGGTCTTTTCAAGACTATCTGGGGAAAAACACCAGCACGGGTGGGATTAAGACCAAAAACGAGTGGGTTCATGCAACTAACTGGGACTGTGTGATTCTTGATGAATATCACTATGGAGCCTGGCGCGACAAGGCCAAGGATCTTTTTGAAGCGGAGGACAAAAAAGAAATCGAGTTCGGAGAGGGCATAGGCATTGAGGATTTTGATGAAGAGATTATGCCGATCACAACAAACGCCTATCTCTATCTTTCAGGAACGCCTTTTCGGGCCATTGCATCGGGCGAGTTTATTGAGGAGCAGATTTTCAACTGGACCTACTCCGACGAACAGCGGTCCAAACAGGAATGGGAAGGAGAAGATAGCCCCTATGCATCGCTGCCCCGCATGGTTCTGCTGACCTATCAACTGCCGGATACGATCCGTGAAATCGCTATGCAGGGCCAATTCAGCGAGTTTGATCTGAATATCTTCTTTTCCGCTTCGGGTGTCGGGGATAAAGCGAAGTTCATCTATCAAGATGAGGTGCAGAAATGGCTCGATTTAATCCGGGGTTCATTTCTGGAAACCACCATAGACAATCTGAAACTGGGTGCTAAAAAACCTCCGATGCCTTTTTCAGATGCCCGCCTGCTGAATGTCCTGTCGCATACTTTCTGGTTCTTGCCCAGTGTTGCATCGTGTCACGCTATGCGTAATCTTCTGACGGAGAAGCAGAACATGTTTTATCACGATTACCGTGTGATTGTAGCCGCTGGCAGCGGCGCTGGAATTGGTGTTGCGGCTTTGCCGCCCGTTCAGGAAGCAATGGACGAGCCACTGAGAACCAAAACGATCACCCTTTCCTGCGGGAAACTGACCACCGGGGTTACGGTCAAACCATGGACCGGCATTCTCATGCTGCGTAATTCATCCAGTCCTGAGACGTATTTCCAGGCCGCATTCCGTGTACAATCCCCTTGGACCATTAGGAATCCGGAAAGTGCCCCGCCAAACCGAGAGCAGATCATCAAAGAAGAATGCTATGTTTTCGATTTCGCGCCGGACAGGGCTTTACGACAAATCGCCGATTACAGTTGCCGCCTGAATGTCGATGAGTCAAACCCTGAAAAGAAGGTCGAGGAGTTTATCAGCTTTCTGCCAGTACTGGCCTATGATGGCAGTTCAATGAAGCAGATCGATGCCGCTGGAATTTTGGATATGGCCATGAGTGGAACGACCGCAACCTTGCTGGCGCGGCGCTGGGAAAGCGCCTTGCTGGTGAATGTGGACAACGCCACCTTACAACGGCTGATGGGCAATCCGGACGCTATGAATGCGCTGATGAGCATTGAAGGTTTCCGCAATCTGAATCAGGACATTGAAACCATCATCAACAAATCGGAAGCTGTCAAAAAGTTGCGCAAGGAAAAAAATGACGAAGAACTGACACCTAAAGAGAAGAAACAACTCACCGAAGAGGAGAAGGAATATAAGAGTAAGCGCAAACAGATTCAGGAAAAGCTCATCAAATTTGCCACCCGTATTCCGGTGTTCATGTACCTAACCGATTATCGGGAGCGGACACTCAAAGATGTCATAACACAACTGGAGCCAGGGCTGTTCAAGAAAGTGACCGGGTTGTCAGTAAAAGACTTTGAACTGCTCGTTAGCCTTGGGGTCTTCAACAGCGCATTAATGAATGATGCGGTCTATAAATTCAAGCGATATGAGGATCCTAGCCTGATATATATTGGTGTAAACAGGCATGAAGGCGAAGACATTGGCCTTTACGACACCGTGTTGAGTTCAAAGGATTACCATGCAACATTCGAAAATGTGGCAGAGGCGGTTTAGACTAAAGTAAATATTCTGAAAATAATTGGGGATGGCTTCTTATTTTCTTTGAAAGGAAAACTCCGGAAAACTGACTACCTTATCGACCAAATCGTCTATAAACTTTACGGCTTAACCGAAGAAGCAATAATAATCGTCGAGGGATATAAATAATTTAACAAATTCTATGGCTCAATATACTAAAGCTCAGATATGTGATCCATCCGAATTGGAAAAATATATCCAGCGCCTGGTTGAAGTATGTCCTAAAGTAAAAGAGGTCTGGTTGTTCGGCACTCGTGCAAATTCCTCTTATAGGACCGACTCAGACTGGGACCATCTTGTCTATGGGAGCTTGGGAACTTTCGAATCGATCTCAGCACACCCTGAACTTCATCACCCTTGCATTGATCTTATGGTACTTAAAGATGATGGTAACTCATTTGCTGAACCTTGGATCCAACTCAATCCCAAGCAAGGAAGCTTATCAGAATGGAATTGGAATTTTCTTACCTCTACAGAGGCAGAATATCTACAGGCAAAAGAACCGACGGATGGATCCGGTTGGCGTAGAGCTGAGGTATCGGCAAAGAAAGCAATAAGACTGTGGCCCAAACAGAATTATTAACCTGAAAACTACGTGAAAACTATGGATCAGATTTTCAATTTCACAATTATCTTTATAGCGCCTTCAAAAGCATCCCTATACAAGAAATTTGCGGGTAACTTTAAGATTGGCTTGGAGAAGGACTTGGGGGCCAATCTTAATCCTTTGCTTTCTCAAGTGATGGTTGGTGAAAATCGGGAACGAATGTAATGACCGTTGCGTTTTGAGGAAATTCGGATGCCTCCTGGTTATGTGAACCCCGTTAAAATGAGACTGGCTTTGCTATACCCTGAACAAAGCGCTGAGGTTTTGGTATCTGTGCATCTGCAGCATAAGTATCGGGGTTTCAACCTTTCAAAACAAATGGACATATGATTGCCTGATGTCCAGTGAAAAAGTCAAGCGGACTGACATAAAGCTGGACGATTAGCCACCGCTTAAAACGAATAACCGAAAGGAGGAAAACCAAATGGCAGAAAGACATCCTTACTTCCAGACTCCAGGCCACTTTTCCCAGTTGGTGACTCATTTGAGACGGAGTTTTCCGTCAACGGTAACCGCTGATACCATCAAGAAGCTGGGATTGGCTCCGAAGAATGAGAGCTATCTGATCAACACTCTGCGTTTCATAGCCCTGATTGACGAAGAGGGTAACAAGACTGAAAATGCGTCCAAGGTCTTTTCGCTCCATGCGGACCAGCTATTTCAAAAGGGATTTGGGGATCTGGTTAAGAAAGCTTATTCTGAATTATTTAGTCTCCACGGAGACTCGTCATGGGGCCTCGATACGGACTCCCTCATTTCTTTCTTCAGGCAGACAGACAAGTCAAGTGCAGTTGTTGGCAAATTGCAAGCGAACACATTTAAGACTTTGGTGGCAATATCTGGACATGGTGAGGTACCAGAAAAAAAACCAAAGACAAAGCAGGAAGCTAAGAAGCTGCCGGTAAGTAAAGAGGCCGTCACCGGTAAGAGCACAAAAGTAAAAGAGAAGGTGCTGGAGCAGAAAGACGAAGGTGTTAGTAATGTTAAACGCGACTTTGGCTTGACTGTTCGAATTGAAATAAATCTCCCAGCTGAGGGAAATCAAGAAACCTATGACCGAATTTTCAAAAGTATACGAGAGAACCTCTTAAATGGATAAAGCACTCCAGCTTTTTGAATCAATTGCGCGTAAAGCAGATCAATTCACCGAGATCGATTACCGAGATCTCTTGGTTCAACATCCCTTTGAGAAAAGAAATATTCACCAAGAGTTACCTTCTGTAATCTGCGACTTATTTGATAATGGGCACTATTCACAAGCGACATTTGAAGCATTCAAGTACTTGGATAAATTGGTCCAGAGACTAGCGAGTTCAACGGAATCTGGATTCAAGTGCATGATGCAAGTGTTTTCTGAGGCCTCGCCACTAATAAAACTGACCCCTAATCGATGTACGTCGGAACAGGACGAGCAAAAAGGCTATCAGTTTCTTTTTGCAGGGAGCATGCTTGCCATCCGTAATCCCAGAGGGCACGAGTTTTCGGTAAAAGATTCCCCAGACAACTGCTTAGATCACTTAGCGCTCGCTTCATTGTTGCTAAGGCGATTAGAACAAGCTGGATACAACATCAAAATGTAACGGTAACATACACAGGTATATGGAGAGAGAGGCTGGTGGGGACTCTAAGAATATTACCCCTGGATTGTTTCGCCGCCGAACTTCACAATTGAAGAGCATGCGACAAAGGATCCGATCGAGCGGCAGGTCTTTAAGCTTGAAAAACCAATTGTAAAAAAGGAGAATTCCAATGCCAAGAAGGCCACGAATAACATCAAAAGGGACATGCGCACTTTGTAAATCTGAATTTGGTAAATCGGCCATGACAAGACATCTGAAGTCATGTATAGAAAAAACCCTGATTGATGAGAAATTTACCCAGGGGTCAACCTCTTTGCTAAAATTCTTTCATCTCCTTGTAGAAGGGCATCATCTGCCGGAATACTGGATGCATCTTAAAGTACCAAGCCATGCACGTTTTGAAGATTTGGACAATTTTCTCAGAGAGATATGGCTCGAATGTTGTGGTCATTTGAGCGCCTTTCGCATTGGAAGAGAGGAGGTTAAGAAAAGTAAGAAGCTTGAGTATGTTTTACATCCTGGAATGCAATTAAACTATGAATATGATTTTGGCAGTACCACAGAACTTTTGCTAAAAGTTGTTTCCGAAGTTAAAAGCAATATAAAAACGGGTGACCTGGAGATTCTTGCAAGGAATGATCCTCCCCAGATTAAATGCTCAAATTGCGATCATCTGGCTACACGCATCTGCACAGAATGTATTTATGAGGATGCAGGATGGCTTTGTGATGACTGCGCTGAGGATCACAAATGCGATGCGGATATGCTGCTTCCTGTGGTTAATTCACCTCGAACTGGAGTGTGCGGATATGTGGGGTAGTCTTGTGTGCGAAGACTGGCGGGGACGTATTTAAGTTGTTTAAGAATATTGCCTCTGAATTGTTTCGCCGCCGAACTTCACCATTGGAGAGCATGCGACAATGGGACCGATCGGGGGGCAGGTCAATAGATGAATGAGCGGATTCAACAACTTGACCACTGGATG